>Ga0302286_10003678_pt1 | contig 10293 bp, 11 predicted proteins | sample III_Fen_E2_3_FD_198765 | JGI IMG/M metagenome (GOLD analysis project Ga0302286, IMG submission 198765) | Peat permafrost microbial communities from Stordalen Mire near Abisko, Sweden - III_Fen_E2_3 | ecosystem: Environmental > Terrestrial > Soil > Wetlands > Permafrost | place: Sweden: Abisko...
AGGCTCCCTATTCCAGCGGCACTCGTCTATATGTTTGTGCTCGATCTGGCGCGGCCCTTCCGCATTGCCGGCCTCCGCAAGGGAGCACTCAGCGGCAGCGAGCACCTCACCACCCTCGGCGGACTGTTGCCCACCCGCCACCGCGATCTGGAACGGGCCATCACCATCGCGCGCGACGAGGCTGCGCTTTCCAAACGAATCCTCTTCCTCTCTCGCTCGCAGCAGGTATTTCACCTCTGGCATGTGGTCCACAAGCCCTTCAGCTACACCTTTGCAGTATTGGCACTGGTCCACATTGGCGTGGTGCTGATGATGGGATTTTTTTAAGATTGCCGTTATGGAGACGCTGGTCACCCTCATCATCGCCGCCACTGTGTCCGTGTTCTTTCTGCGCGGCTATCTGAAAGGCCTGAAGAAACGCGACGAGCAGGCGCGCAAGTCGATCGAAAAAGGCAAGCTCTTCTCCGAAGGCCCCAGGTCCCAGCATCCCCACATTGACACCAGCCACTGCATCGGCTGCGCGACCTGTACCACCGTTTGCCCCGAGGGTGACGTGCTCGCCATGCTCGCGGGCAAGGCCGTCATTGTGAACGGTTATAAGTGCATCGGCCACAGTCTTTGCGCCGAAGCCTGCCCGGTGGGCGCGATCACCATGGTCATGGCCACGCCCAGCATGGGCGCGGATATGCCCTACATGACGCCCGAATACGAAACCAGCATTGAGAACCTGTTTATCATCGGAGAACTCGGCGGCCTGGCCCTGATCAAGAACGCCGTCAACCAGGGACGCGATTGCGTGGACAACATCGTGCGCCGCCGCGCGGCCTCTCCCTACTCCGCGCAGCCCGGCGTCTATGACGTTTTAATCGTTGGCGCAGGGCCCGCCGGAATCAGCGCCTCTCTCCGCGCCATCGAGAATAAGCTCAACTACGTAACCCTTGAGCAGGATGAAATCGGAGGCACGGTCGCCAAATACCCGCGCCAGAAGCTCGTCATGACCAGTCCCGTCGAGTTTCCCATGTACGGAAAATTCAAGAAGACCGAACTCTCCAAGGAAAACCTGCTCGCCTTCTGGGACATGGTTCTGAACCGTGCGGACTTCAACTGCGTCACCCGGGAAAAGGTCGAGCACCTCGCCAAAGGCGGCGACGCCATCTTCACGGTAAAGTCCGCCACCAACGAATACCGCACCCGCGCCGTCATCCTCGCCATGGGCAAGACCGGAACTCCGCGCAAACTCGGCGTCCCCGGAGAAGAACTACCCAAAGTGATGTACCGCCTCATTGAGGCCGACCATTACGTCAACAAGAAGATCCTGGTCGTCGGCGGCGGGGACAGCGCGGTCGAAGCTGCCATGGGACTCGCCCACCAGGTCGGCAACAAGGTCACACTCTGCTACCGCGCGGCGCAGTTCAGCCGCATCAAGGAACGCAATACCAAGCGCATCGAAGACTGCATGCGCAACGGCAAGGTCGAAGTGCTCTTCAACACCAACCCGGTCGAGTTCAAGCCCGAGTCCGTGGTTCTCGACGTTCAGGGACAGCAACGCGAACTGCCCAATGACTTCGTCTGGATCTTCGCCGGCGGCATTCCGCCCTTCGACTTCCTCAAGAAAATCGGCATCGGCTTCGGCATGCGCGACATGACGAAGGAAGCCAGCGGCGAAGCCAAACAGGCCGCGAAGGAAAAGCAGGAACTCGCGAAGGCGGGAAGTGCCGGCGGCTGAAATTCATCAATCCATCCTTCTAACCCGCCTGGACCAACTCCCAGATCCGAGCCAGATGGTGGTCATCGTGCTCAGCTGTAAAATAAAGGTGATCCACCAATCGCATCGGCTGCTGGAGACGCGGGTGGAGCATCGCACGCTCGAACGCTTCCGCACCAAGTCCCTGAACTCGATCCAGCAATTGGAGGCGGGCTTTTCGGAACTCGCCGACAACTTCCTCGACTTCCCGAGCGTTGTGGCCGGCTTCATGGGTCTTGCGATTGGTGAGGTCTGCCGCAGTCAGCTGGCCTGAGCTGCCCAGAAAATCATCTACTCGCGCGCTCCACAACGACTCGAGATCCAGCAGGTGGCCGGCATGCTCCTGGATGGACCACTTCTCCTGCGTTCGTCGAACCAGTAGTTCGCGAGGGCAGTCTCGGACGACTTCCTGAAGCCGTACGGGCGTGCCACGCAAGCGCACACAGAGGTTCGGATAGAGCTGCACCGGAAACGAGAACTCAAATTTCCGATCAAACCACTTCGCCACTTCCCTCATAAGCGCACCCCATCAGGAAAGGATGCCAGACGCAGCGTTCCGGTCACTCAATTTTTCGTATTCCAGTTGTCGCATCGCTCACCCAACGGTGGCTCCATTTACAATCCCGTCGTGCGCCTCTTGCTCATCCTGCTTCTCCTTAACCTGGACACGGCGGCGCCGTGGTGGTCGGTGCAGACCAGCGGCCTCGACACGAATCTGCGCGGGGTCAGCGTCAAACTCAACGAAGGGATCGAACAAGGACTGCACTACACTGTCTGGGCCTCCGGTTCGAACGGAGTGATTCTGCGCTCGACCAATGACGGAGGGACGTGGAAACAACTGAGCGTCGTGGGTGGCGGCGATCTCGATTTCCGCGACATCGAAGCCTTCGATGTGGATACGGCCTATGTGATGTCGAGCGGCGATGGCGACAAGTCGCGGATCTACAAAACCATCGACGGAGGCAAGACCTGGAAACTGCAATACTCCGACGAGCGCCCCGGGTTCTTTCTGGACTCACTGGCCTGCGATTCAAAGACGCACTGTCTTGCCTTGAGCGATCCGGTCGATGGGAAGTTTCTGGTGTTGAGTACCAACGACGGCGAGCACTGGAAAGAACTGCCCCGCGACAAGATGCCGCCGGCTCTTCCGAAAGAAGGCGCATTTGCCGCGAGCGGAACGTCAATCGCCCTCTGCGATCAGGACCACATTTACTTCGGCACCGGAGGCGCTGCAACAGCTCGCGTCTTTCGTTCGGACGACGCTGGACGCTCGTGGCTGGCGACTGATACTCCGATCGCCAGCGGCACCCCGTCGGCCGGAATCTTCAGCATCGCTTGCTACGGCAGTCGGGTGGTGGCGGTCGGAGGCGATTACAAAGAACCGGCCGCTGCAAAGCGTGTGGCTGCATATTCCAGCGATTCCGGCGAGACCTGGAATCTTGCCGAACAACAACCGGGAGGATACCGCTCGGCAGTTGGTGATTTCGGCTACGGCGACTTCGCTGCGGTCGGTCCCAGCGGCACGGACGTCAGCGAGGAAGAGCGCGGCAAATCAATGCATTGGCAGCACACCGACTTCCTGAATCTCAACGCCGTCAGCTTCGCCGGAACCGCCGGCTGGGGCGTCGGCCCGAAAGGCACAATCGCCCGCTTCAAGACACACTGGTTTTATGAGATCAAGAACGCCGCGCCTGCCGGGAAACCGCTCCCTGCTCCCTGAGTCTGGCTCATCGTCCGGCCGGCGCTGAAGCGATGCCCTGGCACCAAACGCGGGCCCACCTACTGCAGTTCCACCGAAACCACTTCGCCTTCGTTCTTCCCTGTCGGCTTGTAATTCACCGCCACCACGCGGTTTCGCCATTCGCATGAAAACTGGTCTTCGCCGACCACCAACAGTGTCTTAAAATCCGCGGCGTGCAGTTTGTAGGTCTTCATCCCGGCCAGGATGGTCAAAATCGCGCCCGGCGGCTTGGAACAATCGCTGCTGACCAGTTTGCCTTTTAGAAACTGCACCGCGACCGGGGCAGCGGGTTTTGCCGGCGGTGGTTTGGGCTTCTCTTCGGAATCCTCATCGTCGTTCGAACTCGCGGTCGCGGCCGGTGTGCTCGCCGCTCCGGCGGGAGCCGGCGCCTCTCCCGGACGCTGCGGGCGGATCCCATATTTCTGCAGACTGTCCAGGTCTTCCAGTTGTTTCTTCGCGGCCATAGCCGCTTGCGGGTCGGAACCCGTCTTCAGGCGCGTAAACACCTCGCGCGCCTGATCCCACTTCTTCCCGGCTACGTAAATTTGCCCCAGATTGAACTGATACTCCAGATTGCGCGGCGACAATGCGATCGCCAGCCGTTGCGCCTCCAGCGCGGAGTTGATTCCGCCTCCCTCCACGCGCGCAAGCCCCAGCATGTTGCAGGCATCGGCCAGGTCCGGATACCAGTCCAGCGCCGCCCGCAGGTCCTGCATCATGTTGGCCAAGCCTTGCATCTCGTGGTGCGTGCTCTGCGCTTGGCGGTACTTGAGCGCGGAGCGGTAATACCAGATCCATGGGTCCAGCGAGTTCAGTTCCGCCGCCCGGTCCAGATTTTCCGCGGCGGCGTCGAACTGCTTCTGCACGATGTGGTCCCACGCCAGCGCACGCTGAGCCGGTTCGTTGTCCTTCGGATCTTCGGTGAGTCGTTGCAAATCTTTGATCGCCTGATCGCGATGCTCCGGAATGCGCGCCATGATGTCGCCGATCACCGCGAGAGCTTCCGCGTCCTTCACGTCACTCACGACCATCCCGACCTCATCCGGTCCAAATGGGGCCGGCAGATGGTATGGCTGCGGGACGACTGGTTGCTCGTCCAGCGATTTCGCTCGGTCCTGGGCAACATCCAGCGACGCCAGGGTCTTGAAATACGCGCGCACCGCCTCTTCCATCTGGGCAGGTGACAGGTCGAAGGCTTTTACCATCGCTTTTTCGACAGGAATTTTCTGGTTCAACACCAGATCAAAGTAAGTGCCGGTCTCCGGCATCTTGTTCTTATTCACCAGGTAGTGCATCACCATCCAGGACTGGGCGTAGTACAGCGTATGATGCGTGCCCTCACGCTGGCCCGACGTGTCGTGCTTCATGGAGAACAGGTCGACCATGGAGAGCCATACTGGCGAACTCAACAGTTGCGTCAGCGATTGCGGCGCGTTGGGGATGCGCCGCTTCTCCTCAAAAACATCTTCGTACCACTCCGGGCTCAGTTCCGGATCGCTGCCAATCTCCACTTGCTTATCGCCCACACGGAGCGAGCCGAAATATTCCGCCAGCCCCTCATCGAACCAGCCCTGCGCCGGAGGATAGTTGTAATTCAACAAATAGTGCGCCAGCGGATGGGCCACCGCTCGCCACGGCTCCGTTTCAAACAGGTTCAGCACGATGTAGATGCGATCCGGCCCAGGAACAAAAGATCCCGCGGCCTTGCTTTGCTTGGTGGGCGCGACCTGGCCGTATTGGCTGTCGCTCTTGAGGGCCACCACGGTCACCGGCACCGGCATCTTTAACTTGTCTCGCAAGAGCATTTGTCCGAACACGCTGCGCATTTGCTCCAGACGCAGCGCCACCTCGCGCCCGCGTTTCTGGTCCGCATCGGTGAGGACAGAAAAATGCGCGGTATGGATCTCCAGCCACTTCGGCTCGCCGCCGGCAAAAGCCACGTGCGGGCAGAACGCCGCCCCGAGCACGAGGATCAAAACTACGGCAGGAACGCTGGAAAGACGCTTCATGAAAGCGGCCTCGGACCTACGCAAAAATGCTAGCACGCCCGCGCCACGAAAGGAGGGAGCACGTTGTGATAAAGGGACGATCTTCGCGGCGGGAGAATCCGCAGTCTTAGGGCGTTGGAGCTCGTCCCCGCACCAGTCTTTTCGGTTTTGCCCGTTTTACCGCTCCCAAAGTAAGGACTGTCATGGTAAAGTAAGGAATCGGAACCGCCAGAATGAAGAAGCAAGCGAAAGTGACCAGCAAGGGCCAGATCACGATCCCGCTCGAAATCCGCAGAGCACTCGGAGTCGCCCCCGGCGATCGCCTCATTTTCGAAGATGATGGCGGGAGCATCCACATCCGCGCGGCGACAAATTCCAGTCCGTTTGCCAAGTATCGCGGCATTGGCAATCCGAAAATACCATCCGGCCGGAAGGCGATTGTCGCGTGGGTGCGGAAGTTGCGGGACCAATGAAATCCACAGTAGACACCAATGTATTGGTTGCGCTCTGGGACGAAGACGACGCTCTGAACACGATCGCCCTCTCGGTGTTCGACCGCGCACAGAGACTCGGAGGGCTCGTGGTCCCCGCCCCTGTATACGCTGAACTCATGGCGCTCCCCGGTCGGACCGAGCCTTTTCTGGACCAGTTCTTTGCCGACACTGGAATGTATGTCGATTGGAAGTTCGAGGAAAGGATCTGGCGAAATGCCGGCCTCGCCTTTCAAACCTTCGTCAGACGGCGTTCCCGTCAGGCGACTACTGGACCGCGCCGAATCCTGGCAGATTTTCTCATTGGCGCATATGCCCTCGCCCACGGTTACCGACTCCTTACTCTAGACGACCGGCTTTATCGGGCCGCGTTCCCCGCACTGACCTTGATTCGGATTTGACCCCACAATCAATTCGCTGCGATCGCGTTTCAATTCGCCCCTCTTCCCACTAAACTGACCGCGTGCCCCCGTCCCCCTCTTCCCGTCTCGCCTGGATTGACTGGATGCGCGGCCTCGCCTGCCTGCTGATGTTCCAGACCCACTGCTACGACTCCTGGTTGGGCGGCGCGGCACGCAAGTCCACGTTCCTGATGTGCTCGCAACTGGGTGGCACGCTGCCCGCGCCTCTGTTCCTCTTCCTCGCCGGCATTTCGTTTGCGCTCGTTACCGACAAACTCATCCGCAAGAATGTCAGCGCTTCCGAAATCACCCGCAGCATGGCACGCCGGGGAACCGAAATTTTCGCCTTCGGCCTTCTCTTGCGCCTGCAGGAATACCTCATCGCCTGGGGATGGGCGCCGTGGTCTGACCTGTTCCGGGTGGACATTCTGAATATGATCGGGCTGTCGATGATCCTGATGGCGCTGGCCTGCGGAGGCGTACTCAGCCTCGCGAACCCTCGTCGCTGGCGGGCAGCGCTGATCGCGTCCGCCGCTGGGGCCGCGGCATTAATCTCCTTGCTTACCCCGCCGCTCTGGACCACCTTGCGCCCGGCGTGGCTTCCCTGGCCGCTGGAGTCCTACATCAACGGCGTTCACAACCTCGGAGCGCCGCAATCCTGGCTCTTCCCCATTTTCCCCTGGACAGGGTTCGCCTTCGCCGGCCTGGCCGCCGGATTCGTTCTTTTCAGCGATTGGGGCCGCGAACATGTGGCTCAGACTGCCGCGTGGTTCGGACTCGGCAGTGTGGCCCTGGTCCTCACTACTCGATGGTTCGACCGTCTCCCGGTTCAGATCTACTCTGCCTACGACTACTGGCACACCAGCCCCAACTTCTTTCTCACCCGCGTCGGCCTGCTTCTTGGGATTGCCTTCCTCAGCTATGCCTGGTGCCGTTGGGGACTGGGAGCTTGGGGATTCAGCCCGCTCATTCAACTCGGGCAAACTTCCCTGCTCGTCTATTGGGTCCACATAGAGTTCGTTTACGGCCGCCTTTCCCTTCTACCCAAGCGGGCCGTGGGTATCGGGACCGCGTCGCTGGGACTTCTGACGATTTTCCTGATGATGTTGGGTCTCTCTTTGCTGCGCACCCGGATTGACTGGAAGGCGAGAATGCAGTCGCTGCGAAAGCCGGCCGATTCGATGAACGCGTAGGGACCGCCGCCCTCGGCTCCCCATCACGACGCCACAGATCCATTCTGACTCCTACCCGGTTCCGGCCGCCGACACTTGCAAGACCGCGTTACCCGTCAGCTTCAGCCCGATCGCCCAGTTCTGCCGCGCCTGCGCTTCGTCCTGTCCGTAGCCCGTCACGTACACCGTGAAGTAGAAGCCCTCCCGCGCGGCGTCATTCTCGCGGAAGCAGCACCGCCGCACATTAACCTCCGCCGCCGACGGTGTTTCCGGAGTGCGGCGCAGCAATTCCACCAGCCGCTTCGCGAAGCGCTCGTGGAATGGAAGCGATTCGCGTTGATCCGTGCGGGAGAATACCAGGTCAACGTAACTCACGGATTTGCGCGATGCGCCGAAAATCTCCTCCTCGGGAGCAAGCTCGGCAGTACGCCAGGCGTCGCACTTCGCGCTTTCGACCATGCTGATCGCGGAGTTGACGGCGCGCAGAAACTCGGCGAGTTCTGGAAAAAGCTCGGCTTCTTCGACTTCCGGCAGCAATTCCGGTTGCCGCTTCAGATCGAAGTAGCGCAGCTTTCCTTCCGGATCGCTCCAGGGAAAATCGAGCACTGGATCTTGACGTCCGAGTTCGATCGAGAAATCAGCGTCCATTAGAATCCGCGCAGGAAGTTGACAATCTGGTTCTCCGCCCAGTATCCGTCGTCGTCACCGTTCCGCCTGCCCACGAACGAGCAATGCCCGCCATCGTCGGTTTCCACGAAGGTGATGTTCGGATTCGCTGCAATCTTCCGCCTGCTCTCCGGAGTGATCCGAATGAACGGATCGTTCGCCGCATGCAGGATGAACGCCGGGACCGCGATGTGCTCGATCACGTTCGCGGCGGCGGCCCGGCGATAGTAGTCGTCCGCACCGCTAAAGCCGCAATAATAAGCGGTGATCTGGTGGTCGAAATCTCGCAGGCTGCGCATACCCCGCATACGTCCAACATCGAAGTGTCCGGGAAACAGGCGCGCCTTCTGGATCATCCGGCGGCGCAGGTTGAAGAGAAAATACAGCTCGTAAATCCGGTTGGCGGGATCGTGGAGCGCATCGGCCGAGGCGGCCAGGTCCATCGCCGGACAGCACGCAGCCACCGCCCGGAACTGCGGCGGCCCCTGCGTTCCCCACTCGCCCGCGAGCTTCAACACCAGGTTGCCGCCCATCGAAAAACCGACCAGCGCAAGGCGAGAAATACGGTCCCGCTCGATGAGTTCCCGCGCAACCACCGCCACATCGTTCGACAGCCCCGAGTGGTAAAGCGCAGGAGAAAGCGCGTCGGTGCCGCCGCAGTTGCGCTGGTTGTAGCGGATCACGTTCATGCCCGCCGCCAGCGCCTTCTCGGCAACACCCATCATGTACTGCGAATCGCTCGAACCTTCCAATCCATGCACCACGATGACCGTAAGCGGTCGGGTACGATCCTGCTGCCAGTGGCAGTGGCATAGCACCTGGATGCCGGGCTCGACCTCGATCAGACGTTCTTCCGGCGCGGGCAGGTTGAATCGCCGCTTCAACAGAAAGCTGGCGAGGGTCTGCACATGCCCGCCGTGCAGCCAGCGTCGCGGCTCGAAGGCACACGGCTTCTCCGGTGATTGGGAACTACCCACCCACTGATTCTAAACAGAAGACGGGAAATCGTAGCAGCGACGCTAGCCTCCTCTGAGCGAACCCGAAAGCTGTGGGCACCTTGCCCGGGCTTCCGGGGCACGATACCCTAGTTACAGGCCGCGAATCACCGGCGCAAGCGACTGGGAGCATTTCATGCCGATCTTCGAGTACATCTGCAAAGAGTGCCAGCACGAGTTTGAAGCCCTGGTTTTTGGCAAGGACAAGGCCGAGTGCCCGAAGTGCCACGGCCGGAAGCTGGAGCCCCAGCTCTCGGTTTTCGCAGCCCCCGCCAAGAGCGGTTCGTCTCCATCCATGTCGGCCAGCCCCTGCGGATCCTGCGGCGATCCCCGCGGCCCGGGTTCGTGCTCCATGAAGGACTAGGGATACATTAGACTAATGTATTTATTTACAATAACATGGGTTAATAAATATTTACCTTGATTTATCATGGCTAACAGGTAAGATTAGGAGTCGAACAGGATGGTGGGGAACCATGCCAGCCACGACGACCAAGAAGTTCACTCCCGAGATCGACGCCCAGCTCTACGATGAGTTCGTTGCAGTTGCCGAGCGGAATGGGCAAACGAAGCGGCATGTTCTCGAACAGGCGCTCCGGTTCTACCTGCACAACGTGGTTCCATCCCAGCACCTGGTCCGCTCCGAGGTGATGGATGCCTTCGAGCAGTCGGTGGCTCGCAACCGTGACCTGTTGCAGCGTCTCGCAAAATAAAAAGCCAAATGGCGGATTATCTTACGGTGGCGGAAGTCTACCGGATGCAGCATCGATTGATCGAGCTGTTCGGCGGTCTCCACGGTGTCCGCGACCAGGGCGCTGTCGAGGCCGCCGTTTTTCGTCCGCAAACCGGCTACTACAATTCCATCGAAGAAGAAGCGGCCGCGCTAATGGAGTCGCTTGCCAACAACCACGGCTTCCTCGACGGCAACAAGCGCATCGCGTTCACCGCGGCCGATGTATTCCTGCGGCGCAACGGCTTTTACATCGAGGTCGACGGCCTGGACGGACACGCGTTCATCGTCGGCTCGATGGACCGGCACGAATTCCGCTTTGCCCAAATCCTCGACTGGATCCGCCAACACGTCAAACCCCTTGT
>Ga0302286_10003679_pt1 | contig 10292 bp, 9 predicted proteins | sample III_Fen_E2_3_FD_198765 | JGI IMG/M metagenome (GOLD analysis project Ga0302286, IMG submission 198765) | Peat permafrost microbial communities from Stordalen Mire near Abisko, Sweden - III_Fen_E2_3 | ecosystem: Environmental > Terrestrial > Soil > Wetlands > Permafrost | place: Sweden: Abisko...
TTGCATACCATCTTTATGGTAGATTTTTACTTTGAGCTCATCCGCTGTACTTCGCACTATGTTTAATATAAGTGTGCATTTGAAATCCTCAAAACTCGATATGCTCTTTAGGTTTGAGATTGTTTTCAATTGTCCAGAAGCTGGCTTGCCCGTATGTAATTCTGAATATGAAAAGCTTTGGGCTATCTGCCGTTATCCCAAAGCTTTTCAGAAAAGGGCGATCATTCAGGGCTTTTGCAACGTTCTGCACATGCCCCGCATTGCGCGGATGGGTCATTGCAATGCTCTGCACATGTTCCGCAATAGGCGGATGGGTCATTGCAACGTTCTGCACATGTTCTGCAATAGGCGGATAGGTCATTGCAATGCTCTGCACATATTCCGCATTGCGCGGATGGGTTATTGCAAAGTTCTGCGCATGTTCTGCAATAGGCGGATAGCTTACTGCAACGTTCTGCACATGCCCCGCGTCACACCGTTGGTGTTTTGCACAAATTTTATCCGTAATTGAGTTTATATCTCACTTAATTCCAACCAACGCATAGTTTTCTCATCAATAATATCACCCAGTTCACCAAATCGTTGTGAGGCTTTGATAATCTCATCGCTCGATAAAGTGCCCGAAGCCAGTTGTTTTTCAATGTCTGCTTTTTCGGCTTCCAGTTGCGGTATTTCTTTTTCCAATGCTTCAAATTCTTGCTTTTCTTTGAAGCTTAGTTTCTTACGATCAGGAGCTTTTGGTTCTGTTTTTACTTCAGTTACATCTGTTTTCTTTTGGGCTGCTTTTTTCTGTTCAGCTTTCTTCTCCTCTTTTTCCTGTTCTTCCATTAGCTCATTCCACTCGCGGTAATCAGTATAATTGCCGGGAAAATCTTTCAACTCGGCATTGCCTTTGAAAACCAGAAGATGATCTACTACTTTGTCCATAAAATACCGGTCGTGGCTGACTACAATCACACAGCCTTTGAACGATTGGAGGTATTCTTCTAATACGTTTAGCGTCATAATATCCAGATCGTTTGTTGGCTCATCGAGTACCAGAAAGTTTGGATTGCGCATCAGTACTGTGCATAGATGCAAGCGTCTGCGTTCACCACCGCTCAGTTTATATACATAGTTGTATTGTGTTTCAGGCGTGAAAAGGAAATGTTGCAGAAATTGCGACGCCGACATTTTCTTTCCATTGCCCAGATTGACTTCTTCGGCAATGTCTTGTACCACATCAATTACTTTCATTTGTTCATCAAATGCCAGTCCGTCCTGACTGTAATAACCAAACACCACTGTTTCGCCTACATCAAAACTACCACTGTCTGGCTTTACTTCTCCCAACAGCATTTTCAGGAACGTAGATTTTCCGGTTCCGTTTTTACCAACGATTCCCATCTTTTCGTAACGGGCAAAGTTGTAATAAAAATTGTCGAGAATTTTCAAGTCACCATAGGCTTTGGTAACGTATTTTGCTTCGAAAATTTTAGACCCCAGATAACTTGCTTTTACGTCAAGTTGCACGTTGTCGTTATTCCGTCGTTGTTTGGCACGTTCTTCTATTTCGTAAAAACTCTCCTGGCGCGATTTGGCTTTGTGAGCGCGCGCTTGTGGTTGGCGACGCATCCATTCCAGTTCTTTCTTGTATAGATTTACCGTTCTGTCACTTTCTGCATTCCAGTTCTCAATTCGTTCCTGTCTTTTTTCCAGATAATAGGAATAATTGCCGCTGTATTGGAACAAGCCCTGATGATCGATTTCCATAATGTGAGTACACACGCGGTCGAGGAAGTAGCGGTCGTGCGTAACCATAAGCAGAGCCATACTGGATCGTTTCAAAAAATCTTCGAGCCATTCCACCATTTCCAGGTCGAGGTGGTTGGTAGGCTCGTCCAAAATTAATAAATCGGGTTCCGCAATCAGTACGTTGGCAAGTGCTACGCGTTTCAGTTGTCCCCCCGAAAGTTCGCCAATTAACTGCTCAAAGTTGGTGATTTTCAGTTTGCCCAAAATTTGTTTAATACGCGTTTCGTAATCCCAGGCTTTGTGCAGATCCATTTGCGATAAAATTTCATCTAACCTGTCCTGATTCTCGGACAACATGCAGTGTTCATATGCAGCAATGGTGCGTACGGCTTCGTTGTCAGAACGCAGACAAGCATCAATTACCGATAATTCTTTTGGAAAATCAGGATTCTGATCCAGATAACCTATTCGCAAGTCACGCTTGAATGAGATTGTTCCACCCTGATAGTCTTCATTTCCGGCCAGGATATTAAGCAAGGTTGTTTTTCCTGTCCCGTTTTTGGCAATTAGTGCCACGCGTTGATTGTCGGAAATGCCGAACGATATATTTTCGAAAAGTATATTATCTCCAAACGACTTGGTAAGATTTTCTACTTGTAGATAGCTGATCATAAATTGTTGTTTTTTTGCGGATACAAAGATACAGATTTATAAGCATGATGCAATTTGAATTAATTACCCAAAAGAAAGATTGAAATCATTGTTATTTTGTAAACGGTTTTTCTTACTTTTGTAAAGCTCATCAAAAAGATTATGAACAAACTATTCATCAATAAAAAATATCATTATGAAAAGTATTAAAGGAACAGAAACCGAAAAGAATTTATTGAAATCATTTGCCGGCGAAAGTCAGGCACGTATGCGTTACACCTACTTTGCAAAAGTTGCAAAAACTGAAGGCTTTGAACAAATTGCTGCTATCTTTCTGGAAACTGCAGATCAGGAAAAACAACATGCTAAGAAATTCTTTAGTTATCTGGAAGGTGGCGCTGTAGAAATTACAGCATCTTATCCTGCAGGTATTATTTCAACTACTGCCGAAAACCTAAAAGAGGCAGCTAATGGAGAAAATGAAGAATGGACTGAATTATATCCTCATTTTGCCGATGTGGCCGAAGCAGAAGGTTTTGCTAATATTGCTGCTACATGGCGTAAAATTGCAGCTGTAGAAGCTCAACACGAAAAACGCTATCGTACATTACAAGGCCGCGTTGAAACAGGAACAGTTTTCTCTCGCGAAGAAGAAACAACCTGGCAATGTCGCGAATGTGGTCACATTCATGTAGGTAAAGGAGCTCCTAAAGCTTGTCCTACTTGCGCGCACCCTCAAGCTTATTTCGAAGTAGAGAAGACAAACTACTAATCAGTTGACAATTTTTAATTAATAGTTGACAGTTGATAAACCATACAGCCGCTGCATATTTGTAGCGGTTGTTTTGTTTGTAGCTTTTCAGTACTTTTGCAATATGAAATCTGAATTGATTTTGACCGAAGATGGTTCGAATAGTTTGTACGTGCCTGAAATTGATGAATGCTACCATTCGTCGCACGGTGCGATACAGGAATCGCGGCATATTTTTATTGAAGCAGGTTTGAAACAATGTCGCAAATCTGAGATCAATATTTTAGAAGTTGGTTTTGGTACAGGTTTAAATGCTTTTCTGACGATGATAGAGGCGGAGTGGAATGCCAAGCAAATTCATTATGTGTCGCTTGAAAAATATCCGGTAGAAGCAGAAAAAGCTTTACGATTGAATTATCCCGAAGAACTTTCGTCAGAGAAACGGAGTTGTTTTGAGCTAATGCATCTTTCGGCATGGAACGAAAAGGTTAAAATTACTCCATTCTTTAGTTTGGAAAAAGTAGAAACCGATTTTACTCAATATATTCCAGAGAATAAATTTGATGTGGTGTTTTTCGATGCTTTTTCGCCCGAAAAACAACCTGAAATGTGGACGCAGGAACGATTCGAACTTATTTATGAATATTGTAACGATGCTGCAATTCTGACAACCTATTGTGCCAAAGGTGTCGTTCGCCGGGCTATGCAAGCTGTCGGATTTACTGTGGAGCGTTTAGCCGGACCTCCGGGAAAAAGGGAGATTTTGAGAGGAATTCGTCAATGAGTTAATGTGATAATTTGATAATGAAAGAAATGAAGAAATATTTTGCTTTTTACATTCCGTATATTTTGTTTGTTCTGACATTTGTAGTGATGATTTTGTGTAATTCAAAAGCTGACTTGCATTTGTGGTTGACATCGTTTTATACATCTGTCGGTGATGTGTTTTTTCGGTATTACACTTTCGTAGGCGATTGGGTTCCGTATCTGGTTATCTCCGCACTGCTTTTTTACAAATACCGGATGGCTCTTTTTGTACTTGTTTCACAGCTTGCTACGGGATTGGTTTCAACAATCATAAAAAAAACATGGAACGAGCCACGACCAATTGCTTATTTTAAAGATCATTTCCCTAACATCCAATTACATCAGGTTGTAGGTGAACATTTGCATTCAGCTCACAGTTTCCCTTCTGGTCATACTATAACTGCATTTGCATTCTTCCTTGCTTTAGCGTTTTATACTAAAAAGCCAGCATTACATTTCCTATATTTTGTTTTGGCATTATTGGTTGGTTATTCTCGGATTTATTTGTCGCAGCATTTTACATTGGATGTGCTAGTTGGTTCTTTTATCGGCGTTTCAGTAACTATTCTTTGTAAGTATTCTTCTGACAAGTATTCAATGAATTGGGCAGATGGCTCATTACGAGATGTTTTTTCAAGAAAATGAACCCGAAGGCTTTGTCATTCAGAATTAAAAGTATATCTTTGCAAGCTCAAAATCAAACATGTAGTTTTGTGATGTGTGCATTGCTAAGTTTGTATTTTAAAACATTTATTTTGAATAAATTATCATGTATTTAACTTCTGAAATTAAGAAAGAAATCTTCGCTAAGCACGGAAAGTCTAACACTGATACTGGATCCTCTGAAGGTCAGATAGCATTGTTTTCATACCGTATTAACCATTTGACTGGTCACTTAAAGTCAAATAAAAAAGATTATAGTACAGAACGCGCTCTTGTAATTTTGGTAGGTAAACGTCGTCGTCTTCTCAATTATTTGAAAGATAACGATATTAATCGTTACCGTGCAGTTATCAAAGAGTTGGGTATCAGAAAGTAATTCTGGTTTTTAAACCATTTAAAGGCGTTTCAAAATTATTTTGAAATGCCTTTTCTTTTTAATGAATGATCCCGATTTTCCAAGTAGTTTTAAATCAGATTTTGTATGGGCTTGATTTACAATATAGGTATTTATTTTTATGGTGCTTTCATCTTTCTGGCTTCGCTTTTTAATAAAAAAGCCCGTATGCTTCGAAAAGGACAGCAACAGGCTTTTGCACAATTGAAAAAACAGATTGAGCCCAATGCCTGCTACGTATGGTTTCATGCGGCATCGCTGGGTGAATTTGAGCAAGGTCGTCCGGTGATTGAACAGCTAAAACGAGAAAAACCCGAAACGAAAATCCTACTTACATTTTTCTCGCCTTCGGGTTATGAAATCAGAAAGAACTATGCCGGTGCTGATATCGTTTCTTATTTACCGTTGGATGTTCCGGGAAATGCCTGGTATTTTGTAAATCTGGTAAAGCCTTCGAAAGCCATTTTTATTAAGTATGAATTTTGGCCAAATTATTTGTTGGCGTTGCAAGCTGAGAATATTCCGGTAGTCAGCATTTCCGCTATTTTTCGTCCGGAACAAGTATTCTTTAAAGATTATGGAAAGTGGTATAAAAAATTATTGCTGACATTTCAACATATCTTTGTTCAGGATAAGTTTTCGAAGGAGTTATTGCAAGCACATGGAATCAATAATGTTACGGTGGCAGGCGATACTCGTTTTGACCGTGTCTACGATTTATACCAGCAGGCAAAGCAACTTCCGCTGATTGAAGAGTTTGTAAAGGGGGCTGAAAAGGTAATTGTTGCGGGTAGTACCTGGCCTAAGGATGAAGAATTATTGGTACAATACCTCCGTTTGCATCCTGATGTAAAACTAATAATGGCTCCTCATGAAGTCCATAATTCGCATATTGCTGAAATATCTAAGTTGCTTGATGGCAAATTTGTGCGATATTCGGATGCAACTGCTGAAAATGTCAAATCAACGAATTGTTTGGTGGTGGACATTATTGGAATTCTATCCTCAATTTATCGGTATGCCAATGTGACTTATATTGGCGGTGGTTTTGGCGTAGGAATTCACAATACGTTAGAAGCTGCTGTTTATGGTCTTCCGGTAGTGTTCGGAACAAATTATCAGAAATTTCGCGAAGCCCGTGAACTGATTGCTGTTGGTGGTGCTTTTTCTATTTCGAATTATGTGACTCTCGAAGCTCAATTTGATTTGCTGCAGAAAGATAACAGTGCCGGAAAAATAGCCGGAGAATATGTAAAGAGCAATACCGGAGCAACGGAAATGATATTAAAACAATTGAAGCAATAACGAATAAGCACATTATCACATTAAAATATTATGCAGAAACCTTCTATCCCCAAGGGAACCCGCGATTTTACGCCACAGGAAATGGCAAATCGTAATTATATATTCAATACCATAAAGGATGTTTTTCGTCTGTATGGTTTTCAGCAAATTGAAACGCCGGCCATGGAAAACCTGTCGACCTTGATGGGTAAGTATGGCGAAGAAGGCGATAAATTATTGTTTAAAATATTAGATTCTGGTGATTATTTGTCTGATTTTGATGAGAATGAAGTGGAGATAATTGAGAGAATAACACAAAATAAAAAGGAATTCATCTCAAAAGTCATCACTAACAAAAATCGACAAGATGTTTTGAAGATATTAGCAAAAAGAGAAAAAGATAATCCTGCCACTAATTTAATTGATAAGATAGTTTTGGATAATTTGCTTCTTGAAGGAATTATAACAAGAAGTGACGATTTATCATATGATGTTGATAGTTCTTTTAAGGTAAAGGATTTGAAAAAAGAAATTAAGAGAATTTTAAATAAAACAATTAATGAACTTATTAAAAATAAAATTGATAAAACTGTAGGTCGCGATAAGGGTCTTCGTTACGACTTAACAGTTCCTTTTGCCCGTTTCGTGGTGCAGCACCAGAATGAGATTTCTTTTCCTTTTAAACGTTATCAGATTCAACCGGTTTGGCGTGCTGATCGTCCGCAGAAAGGACGTTACCGGGAGTTTTATCAATGCGATGTGGACGTGGTGGGAAGCGATTCGCTGCTCAATGAACTGGAACTGATTCAGATTGTGGATGAAGTATATCGCCGCCTGAAAATCAATGTTGTTATTAAAATCAACAACCGTAAAATTCTTTCCGGTATTGCCGAAATTATTGGCGAAGCCGAAAAGATTACCGATATAACTGTTGCCATTGACAAAATGGATAAGATAGGATTGGAAAAAGTAAATGAGGAAATTGCTTCAAAAGGGATTTCTGATGAAGCTATTGCCAGGTTGCAACCCATCTTGAAACTAAGCGGAACTAATGCCGAAAAACTAAACCAGTTGAAAATCGTTCTGGCCGATTCGGAAGTGGGTTTGAAAGGAGTTTCGGAACTTGAAACTATTTTCGGACTGTGCGAAGCCATGAAAGTAAAAACTACTATTGAGCTTGACTTGACTTTGGCTCGTGGACTGAACTACTACACCGGAGCTATTTTTGAAGTTAAGGCATTGGATGTGGAAATGGGTAGCATTACCGGTGGCGGACGTTACGATAATCTGACGGGCGTGTTCGGTATGGAAGGTGTTTCAGGTGTGGGTATCTCGTTTGGTGCCGACCGCATTTACGATGTGTTGAATCAGTTGGATTTATACCCTGAAACTTCCATGGAGCAAACTAAAATCCTGTTTGTCAGCTTTGGCGAGAAAGAATTGATGTATTGTTTGCCGTTGCTCAATGCATTACGTAGTAAAGGAATCAATGCGGAAATTTATCCCGAACCGGCTAAAATGAAAAAGCAAATGAGCTATGCTGACAATAAGCGAATTCCATTTGTGGCTATTGTAGGCGAAACGGAAATGAAGGAAAACAAAGTGATGTTGAAAAATATGAAGACAGGCGAGCAAAGTCTGACAACGCTGGAAGAGCTTGCTGAGCTTGTTTGATGAGTACGACCAATAACACAGGAAGCCCTGAAGATAAAACATCTTCAGGGCTTCCTGTTATTTATATTATAGTCAATAAATTGAACAGATAATGATCGATTAAAACACCTGCTACAATGAGTTGAGAAATAGTGCCAAGAATAAAAAAGGAGAATGAGCTTACGGCTTCGTGAATAGCCCGATTGCTCTCTTTGCCTGCTATCAGTTCTCCAGCGAGGGCACCGATAATTGCTCCGGTCACAATGCCCCAGGGTCCGAAGTAAATGCCAACGAGCATGCCAACAAGACTTCCCCAAACACCTCTTCTGCTGTTGCCGAACTTTCTTTTTCCCCAGTGAGGAATAAAATAATTTAATCCCTGGATGGCAATTATAATTAATCCCCAGCGAATGAAAAAGTGAACGGAGTATTCTGCAATGGAACTGAAATTGAGTATTATTATTCCCAGATAGCAGAGTGGAGTGCCGGGCAGTTTGGGTACCAGACAGCCGATTAATCCACCGATAAGAAATAGTCCTGCAACAACTATAAGAACATAATCCATAATTTTTCAAATTAAAATGCTACTGTTTCCGGTAAGAATGGTTACGTTTGCAAATATAATTCAAAAAAAAATATCGTAGTGTCAATCTTTCAAAAAGATATCAACAATAGAATATCAAGGTTTTACGGATGGTTTTGACGGTAGATACTTTATGCTAGAAATTGTGCAGCACGCCCGAATATCTGATTAAACGAAGCGTTAATCTCGGAGGAAATGGAACTGTTCACTATCGGAAATGGGTTCTCGTGCGAATAAGGAAAAGAGAAATCGAGCAGACTTATCCTGGAACAGGCATTTTCGTTACCCATTGCTTCCACCACTCCGCGATAAGGTATTACCATGTCTTTTTCGAGCGATATTCCTTCAATTCTATCTCCCAATTGTTTAAAGAAGTCTTCTCTTTCTGTTTTGTTTTTGTCGGGCGAAATCATACTGAAGAATGATTCGTAAATTTTGTCGGATATTGAAGTCGGCTTTACTTCTTTCGAAAAATCATTCATATAATACTGAAGTAAGCGAGCAAAAGCCGACTTATCCATAATACTTCGTGATTCACCAAACATAGAGCTGAAAATACCTCCACCGCAAAACATAAAGAGTTTCGAATCGGAAAATAACCCGTTCGGATTTGTCATGATGGTAATTTGCGATAGAAACGAACCTATTGAGTACGAGAAAATATCAACATGTGTGTTTTCGCTAAAGAAGGGGTGGGTGCCTTGTTTTATTTCGGTGAATAGCTGAGCCAGATCATTGATGCTTTGCCGGCCTGAACTGTAAAACCGGTTAGGGTTTTCGCAGATTCGTTCACTGAACGCTACATTGGCAAAGCTGAGTGACCGATCCAAACCATTGTTCTTGCGTCGGAGATCTATCAGATTTTTCAGTGCCCGTGGGTTCGACCAGCTCAGAGGTGATCGGTTCATGTGGAAAGCTATGGGAAACAGTATCACCGGTTTTCCGGTTTCTTTGCAGAGATATTCAGCCCAGGTAAGGTATTTGTTCCAGTTACGCTCATTCAGACCGTGCAAAAGCAATATCGCTTTGTTGGCCGGAGCAGAGCCTTTGCGCATAAATACAGGATAGGAGAATGATATGTTTTCCTGTATCTTTTTGTCCTCACAGCTTATTAATACAGGGTCGTTAGTAGAGTCCTGTGTATTGCTTGTAAATGAACAGAAGCGGATATCGATATTCGATTCGCTTAAGTGTGTGTCAATTCCCAATTGAAATTGAGCATTGAGTTCGATTTGCCTTTGAGAGTAGTTCATGTTCTTATAAATTTTCGATACAAAGGAACTGCATAATCGGGTGTAGTGCAACTATGTGGGGAGTTTATGGCAGGGATGGGGTAAAAGAGATGAATATGGGGCAAAATAAGCAATAGTGGGGTGAAAAAATGAGCTGCGGTGAAAATGTGGTTTGTTTGTTTGGGTAGAATACTATACCTTTGTCCATGTATTTTTTGAACCCTCACACAAGATAATGAACTCCAAGATTCCTGCCTATCTGACAGAAAAGAGCAATGTCATACGCCTGATATTGTTTACTGCGGCTTTTGCTCTCTTGTTCATCAATATTTTTAAACCCTTTGGCTCGCGTGATTGGTATAAGATTTCCGATCTGAAATTTTTTGTATTTGCCAGTTTAATTGTATTGGTGGGCATGTTGGTAGTAGTTGTCAGCAGGATTATCATGTTGGCTTTCGTCCGAAAAAATGCTATTAATTACTGGCAGTACGGTCTGTGGGTGTTGGCAGAGATATTATCCATGTCGATGTTTTACGCTCT
>Ga0302286_10003680_pt1 | contig 10292 bp, 6 predicted proteins | sample III_Fen_E2_3_FD_198765 | JGI IMG/M metagenome (GOLD analysis project Ga0302286, IMG submission 198765) | Peat permafrost microbial communities from Stordalen Mire near Abisko, Sweden - III_Fen_E2_3 | ecosystem: Environmental > Terrestrial > Soil > Wetlands > Permafrost | place: Sweden: Abisko...
GAGAAACAGTTACGTTTTCAACGACGGGTTGGTCATTGGTTCCTGTGATAACAAGCGTAACCGTTGCTGGTGCAGACGTATTAGACTCACCATTGGTTTGATTGATACTGCTATCAACGGCATAGTATTGGAAGGTAATGGTCACTTTTTCACCTGCAGCAAGTGCATTAAAGTCACCACTGACACTGTAACTTCCATCGGCATTAACAGTAACCGTTGGTAGCGTGCTAATCAGTTCATTATTCACTGTGACGGTATTATTGACAAGAGAGTACGTATGGGTATCACTCACATCATCATCGGTTGCCGTTGGCAGTGTTCCTGTGAAGGTTGTGGTAACGTCAGCTTGCGTATCATCGACACCTATAACATTGGTTGCATCGTGACTTTCGTACACAAGACCATTGTTATCATTACTATTGACAATCAAAGACCAAGAGAGGAGTGTTCCAGAGTCCCCACCCGCAGAGTCTACTATTTCCAGTGTCCATGTTCCCGTAAGAGACAAGCCATCAAGAGCCGATAAAAGCTCGGCTGGACTAAAGGTACCGCTAAAAGGAGCAGAACCTGATGTAATAGAAGTTGAGGCCTCATCATCAAAGGTCGTATTGGTATAGTTATCGCCACTACCACCACTGTTCAACGATAATGCGATACGTGTTCCATCCGGTGCTACCAAATAGATACTTAAATCACTATCCCACGTATGGGTTAAGTTAATTTGTACGTTAAGGTCTTGAATCGTCGTCGCATCGGTAATGACAATGGTTGAAGTGCTTGTGCTAACATCAGGAAGTGTGACAGTGGTATCACTTGTATAGGTTGTACCTAAAGAATCTTCTGTAGCGACACCTACCGTTACATCATGTACTACTGGTTGATCATTCGTTCCTGTAATCGTAAGCGTCACAGTAGCAGGAGCGCTCGTAGAGCTTGCATTAACACCATCGCCTCCCGTAAAGCCTTGTCCATCATTGGCAGTGTATTGGAACGTAATGGTTGCACTCTCGCCTGAAGCAAGGGCATTAAAGTCACCGACTACGGTATACGTTCCATCTGCATTTACGGTTACAGTTACAGGCGTTGTAATCACTTCATTATTGACACTGACACTGTTAGCAACGATTGCATAGGTAACAGGATCACCATCGGCATCTGTTGCAGTGGCAAGGCTTCCATTAAACGTATTTTGACCATCAAGTGCTTCGAATTGAGATGCTGATACATTGCTAATAACTGGAGAATCATTTGGATCAACAGTTATACCTCCCGCATTAAATACTAATCCTCCACCAGCGCCATCACCTAATGCACGTTGATCTGCGGTGACGATACTCTCATCACCACCTGTCATATATTGGGCAGTTGCAAAGCCTGAAATGACGTTGCCTCCAGCTGCTCCACCTGCTGCGGTATCACCTGCGGCAGTTGCTTCTAATTGATTGATGTCTTTACCAGCAAGCAAGGCGGCTTGGATATCGGCGACACTTTGGTTGGAGTTTACAGCATCCATCGTATGACTTGCGACAACAGCGTCTTGTCCAAATCCTGCACCTGCAGCATAAACGCTTTGATCTAAAAGGACGCCATCATTACCCGCAAGCACAATCTCTCGACCATCGGCTATGGATAATGTTGCATGAGAACCTGCACCTATCGTGCTTATGGTATCTTCATAGTTGATTTTATCGCCTAAATGCAAGACTCTCTCTTCGCCTGTAGCGTTTCGTGCGATAACGATACCGCTAATTTCTTTGATTGTCCCGATTGGATGTGCCATGATGTGCTCCTAATTAGAATTTTATTATGAGATCATAACGCAATTACAAAAGTGTGACTATTGTACTTTGGTACTAATGAAGAAAAGTCGTTTGAAGTATGTTTACATGTAAAAGAAAAAGGGGTGGTTTGAAGCGTCTAAATGCCTCAATCCACTAAAGCAGAATGGCTAAAGCGAGGCGATCTTTAACGCCTATTTTTTCATAAATGGAACTAAGGTGAGCTTTTACCGTACGTTCAGTCGTTCCTACACGCAAAGCGATCTCTTTATTGCTCAGTCCTTCTCTAATTAAAAGAGCAACATCGCGCTCTTTTAAAGAGAGTTTTTCAAGCAAGTTATTTTTTACATGTAACGATGTTTTAGGAGTAAGAAGGGTTTGAATCATGGTTTGAATAAACTCAGGATAAAGCCATGTGTCACCGTGTTTCACAACCTCTAACGCCTCTTGAAGATGGATAGGATCCATATAGGTATTGCCGTACGCTTTGACACCGTATTTTAAGAAACGTGAACCTTGGACAAAGCTTGGTTTTTGGCTAAAAACCATAATGCAACTCTGTGAATATTCACTGTGCAAAAGATCTAAAAAGCCTTCAATTTCACTGCCACAACACTGCTCATCCAGCAATAAAATACTCTTTACATGTAAAGAATTTAAAAAGCTCAAAAGCTCTTTTTCATGGCGACAACTATGAATTTCTTCTGCTTTTAAACTACTATGCCAATGCTCAAAAATTTCGCTATTTGATGCGTAGAGAATAATCATATCAGCGCTCCCTAAATGCATTATTTTTTGCTTTTAAAATAGGCTTTAACAGATAATCAAGAACGGTTTTCTTTCCCGTTAAGATATCAACGGTTGTTGTCATTCCCACCATGAGCGCCAAAGGTTTTTCGACGGTTCCTAAATGGTTTTTATCGGTTTTAATATGCACTAAATAGTAACTCTCCCCTTTTTCATTGGTAATCGTATCGGCACTGATAAAGACGAGTTTTCCTTTGAGTCCTCCATAGATTGAAAAATCATACGCAGTGAATTTGACCATTGCGTCCAACCCTAAACGTAAAAAAGCAACATCAGAAGGTTTGACTTTAGCTTCGATGAGTAACGCATCTTCCGTAGGGACAATCTCTAAGATATCCATGCCCGGTTTGACAACACCTGAAACCGTGTTAACAAGAAGCTGTTTAATCGTTCCATCAACGGGTGCTCGAACCAAAGTTCTCTGTACTCTATCTTCAAGGCTTGTTTGCACTTCTTGAAGTCGTGACATCTCTGCAACAGCCTCATTTAGATCTTTTTTGGCTTTATTTTGAAAATCAAGCTCTGCGCCCGATAATTTATTTTTAGCCTCTTGGATGGCAGATTGCACACGAGGGATGGAAAGTCTCGCCGCATCTAAATCCCCTTGAATGGAACTACTTTGACGTTTGAGTTGGAGGAGTTCCATCTCGGAAACCAGCCCTTTTTTGGTTAAAGGTGCCATAATATCAAGCTCTTTTCTCACCAAATCATAACTATTTTGCAGTTGTGAAACTTTGGATGTTAACTCTTTGAGCTCATTACTTTTTTGATAAAGTTGTTCTTGAAAGACTTGAAGGGTCTGTTTGAGTTGCTCTTGATTAGAGTGATACAAACTTTTTTCATAGACAATTTGACGCTTCATATCTTCATTGGTGATTGTTGTATTGTTATCAAAAGGTTCCCCACTGGACTCTGCTGTCAATCTCAGCGATTTGGCTTTAAGCTCAATATATCGCAATCGACTCTCACCATAAGAGCTCGCAAACCCTTTATCGTCAATTTTCAGTAACACTTGCCCTTTTTTAACATTGTCGCCCTCTTTCACCATAATCTCAGAGACGATACCGCCTTCTAAGTTCTGGATAACTTGGAGCTGTTGCGAAGGAATAACTTTCCCTTCGCCTCGTGTGAGTTCGTCAACTTCAGCAAAACTTGCCCATATAATCAACCAAAACATTGCTATGACGATGACCCACAACATTCTTCGTGATGAGTTGGGAACTTTTTGAAGAACAGCCTCACTGAGGCTGGACATAAATGCTAAATCTTTTTCATTGTAAGTGTGTTTCATAGGGGTCGTACACCTTGTAATTTTGCAATAACATCTGCTTTTTTGCCATCTAAAAGCACCCGCCCGTTATCAATAACAATCAAACGCTCTACCATATCTAAAAGTGCCATTTTATGCGTGACTAAAAGTGTTGTTCGTCCTTCAATGCTCGCTTCTAAAAGCTTTTTAATATGATTTTCTGACGTATTGTCCAAAGAATTTGTCGGCTCATCTAAAAGCATAATAGGCGCATCGACTAAAAAAGCTCTCGAAATGGCGATACTTTGCCTTTGCCCACCAGAAACACCATCTCCCCGTTCAAGCACAGGCATATCATAGCCTAGAGGGTGACTGTCAACAAATTCATCTACACCACCCATTTTGGCGGCTTTCAAAATCGTTTCATCATCCACATACGGTGCTTTGTAGACGATGTTATCCCGCACACTTCCTTGGAAAAGAACCACATCTTGAGGTACATACCCAATATTCTTACGCAAATCCACAGGATCAATTTGGTTAATATCAATTCCATCAATGAGGACGGAGCCATCATCAGGGGAATAGAGCCCTAAGATGAGTTTTTCAAGGGTTGTTTTACCAGAACCATTGCGTCCTAAAATGCCCACGCGCTCGCCTGCTTTAATGACAAAGGAGACATTATCTAACGCATTTTTGTTGCTCTCAGGATAAGCAAATGTAACATTTTTAAACTCTATTTTTCCCGCAAAGTGCTCACGCCTGACAAATTTTTTACCATTTGGACGCTCACTCGGCAGTTTCATAATGTCATCAATCGCTTTGTAAGCGGTGCGTGTCTGTTCAAAGCTGGCAATCAGCGCAGCCACTTGTCCCATCGGTGCAATCGCACGTGAAGAGAGAATGACCGCTGCGATAAGCCCACCCATCGTCAACTCCATCTCTTTGATCATGTATACGCCTAAAACAACGACTACAATCGTATTGAGTTGAACGAAAAAAGAGGTAATCGTGGTAATAGAGTTCGATAAAACTTTTGATTTTAAGCTTCGTTGCGCAATTTCACCACTCGCTTCTTCCCATTTCCACTGTGCATGTCCTCCTGCGGAGAGCGTTTTAATCGTCTCCATGGCATTGAGGCTTTCGATCAAAATACCATTTTTAATCGCCGATGCTTGGTAGGTACTTTCAATGCTCTCTTGCAAAGATTTTTTAATGCTTAATGTATATGCCAAAATCGCAAGCATCAACACAAAAGGAACAAAAACCATGTAGCCTGCAATAAAATGTATCGTGATTAAGAAAATAAAAGCAAACGGTAAATCAATTAATGTTGCCAAAGTTGAAGAGGTCAAGAAATTGCGAATTGAGTCAAAATCGCGTAAATTGCTGGCAAACGAACCTACGGATTTGGGACGTACTGCCATTTTTAGATCCATGACTTTCTCAAAGATGATCGATGACATAATCACATCACTCTTTTTACCCGCAATTTCAAGAAAATAGGAGCGTAAAAATTTGAGAACAATATCTAAAACATAGACAACAAACAGTCCAAGTGCCAAAACCCATAAGGTTTCAACGGCATTATTCGGAATAACGCGATCATAGACATTCATCGTAAAAAGCGGACTTGCCAGTACAAAAATATTGACAACCAAAGAGGCTAAAATAACATCAATGTAGATCTGTTTTGAACGTTTCACCGTTCCCCAAAACCAGCTTGAACCACTGTTTTCAAGAATTTGATTTCGATTGGTGTCAGCAATAAACTCTTTTTTGAGTAAGAAACAGTAACCGATGTACTCTTTTTCAAGTTCTTCCAACGTAAGGATATGTTCACCCTCTGGAACATCAGGATGAATTACTTTGACCTGATGTTTACCCTCATCGACAAAACTCTCCAAAATACATGCGGAATGATCTTTGAGCATAACGATGCACGGCAAGACTAAAGGAGAGAGCTCTTTTAGCGGTTTATGCGAAAGTTTGGAAATAAATCCTGCTCGTTTTGCAGCACGGGAGAAAAGCGATTTTGATCCGCCTTTCATTGAAAAAAGCTCAACCGAGCCAAGTCCTTTTTCAATCGGTAGCCCCGCAACCAGAGCTTCTGCACTATACGGAATATTATAAAGTTTCGTAAAAAGAACTAAACACGATAGTAATGGGTCTTCTGATGCGCGATAAATGGTATCTGTTTGCATGATTATCCTATAATCTTGGGTTCGGCGATGAAACTGCCTTGGATATATTTTATGCCCATTTTTTCTAACTTCTCTTTTTGTTCACTGGTTTCCACATTGGTTGCAATCATTTTTATCTCCATGCTATCGGTAATAATACCTAAGCTTCGATTTGGTCCATCCAAGCCACTGTCGCCAAAAAGATCGATCATATAGGAAGCTTGAATCTTAATATAATCAGGATTGATCTGCTGAATTGCAGCCAAACTCTCACTGTTAATCGCAAAATTATCAATCCCAAAACCGTAGCCGAAACTTCTTAAATATTTAGAAAATTTGATCAAAATTTCAATCGGCATATCCACGGAACTTGGCATCTCAAAATAAAGCCTTTCAATACCAACTTTTTTAAAGCTTTCAACACTGTCTTCCAGCCACGCCCAGTCGTTACTTTGCATAAAAATATCTTTACCAAGGTTGATACAAACAGCTTTACATGTAAAGAGTTTTTCACTTAACACTTCAATGGTTCGGGCAATCACATAATGATCCAGTTGAGCTCCAAGTTTAAGCTCCATGACCATAGGCATAAAATAACCCGCATTGTGAAAATGCCCATTGTAATCTTCTAGACGCAAGAAGAGCTCACTGTGGAATTCTGAAGAGAGAGCATTAATCGCCACCACATTTTGGTAAGCAAGTTTAAAGCGTTTTTGATCCATTGCATTTTTGAGCTCTTGTGTCCACGCTTCTTTACCAAGGACAAGTTGAGAGTCACTTGCTTGCTCGACAAAACTGTTGATAGTAAAAGCGCCTTTTGCTTTGGAAGAGGTAAGCGCAAAATCTGCCTTAGAAAAGAGCTCTTTTGAGTCTGATTTAGCGTAATATTTGGCATAACCAATATTGATAAAATGCTCTTTTTCATTGAGTTCATAATTTTTAGTCAAGTTTTTAACCATCGCATTGATCTCTTCACACAAAAGTTCAAAAGAGCTTTGTGATGTGGAAGGTGCGAGAATTGCAAAGTCGGTGTCGCTGAGTTTTGCGCTGACATACTCTTTTTGATTGTCAATCGCAGTTGTGATACACACGGCAATCTCTTTAATAAATGCTTCACTTTTTTGATAGCCCAATTTTCCTTTGAGTCGCTCAAAATCATTTAAAGAGACCAAAATTAGCGCCCCTTGCGCATTTTTAGCTTCGCTGGAGAGGTACTCTTGCAGTTTGATGTTAAAATAACGACGGTTGTACATTTTCGTGACCGTGTCTTGGTAGAGAATTTCATGGTAACGACGAACGGCATCCGCCTCTTTTTCAAAAATCTCTTTGACTTTTTTCACCATACTGTTCATCGCAAAAACAACGTTTTTGAGCTCTTTGGTAAAAGGAATGTCATGCTGAATGATAAAATCGCTCTCCAAAATGGCTTCGGCTTGCTCTTTAACCCGTTTGAGTGGTTGTAAAATAACACTTAAAATGAGTTGCAGACAGAAGAATCCGATAAAAGAAGCAACCATAAAAACAGCTAAAACTTCTTTAAAAATGGTCCATAATTGACGGTATGCATGACCACTGTTAAGTTGCACAGAGATGACACCATAAGGCGTCCAACCTAGCATAATTTGAGAACTCGCAACAGGTGTTTCCACTTTGACATGTTTTATAAACCACGCAGGAACATCCGCAACAACGATTGCTTGTTCCTTATCAACCAAGACCTCTTTGTTCATCCCCACTAACGTAATTTTTTCATAATAACCACTGTCAAAGACAGAATTAATCATTGTTTCAGCCATAGAAGTGTCATCAGCAGTTGCAACAGAGCTGATGGATAAGCCCAGTGAATTTGCCGTATGAAGTGCATCTGTGTAGGCTTGTTGTTTGACATATTCATTGGAACTGTTAAAGTTAAACCACATAACAGCACCAAAAATCACTGTCTGAAAAATGGACAAAACAATAATTATCTGTTTAAAAAGCGTCATTGTTCTTCTCTCCTAATTTTATCGATCAAATCAAACCATTTTTTATTTTTTTGCATACCTGAAGGGACGACTTGTCCTAATCCTTGTTGCTTGGCAAGATACAGTGCATCACCATTAAAACTGTATACAGGAATGAGGTCGTTTCTTTGTGTTGCTGGTAGAATTTTAAAATTAATACTGTCTAAAACGAGGGGGATAGAAGTTGGTGTCTCAAAATAAGTCAAAACCATATGTGCTTGTTTATATTTAATCGCTTTAACATAGGTAAAAAAAAGCTTGTCGGTCGAAACACCCAATTGTTTGAGTGTAAAATACTTCGCAATGACAAAATCTTCACAATCTCCAGCACCCATACCAAGAAATTCCATACGCGTTGCCCAATAATCTTCTTGATGCCAAATCTCTTGATCAGACGCAAATCGCATCTGATTGAAAAAGGCATTCACTTTTTCAAGTTTTTCAGACTCTTTGGAAGTTTGAAGCGAAAGCATCAGCGTATTTAACGCTTCAACCCTTCGCTTCGCAGCTCCTCCATATTTTTTTTCAACTTTTGTGAGCAGTTCTTGCGTAAAAAATTCTTGCCCAGCGTAGAGGGCTAGTGCTATTAACGCTATGAAAATAACTATTTTTTTACGCATCCTGATCAGCACAATCCCTCGTTACATTAAATTGACTAAAATTCAGTACTCTTACTTGAACATGTTAGAACATGATAACTTTGAGCAAAATCAGGCTCAAAAGAGTCTGTCAAGACACCCATGTTATCCAATAAACGATACTTTGCATACAACAATGTTGCTTCTGCAGTTGCTAACGCTTGTTTTGCAGAGTAGTATTCACCCTCAGCATCGAGCAAGTTAATAAGATCACGTTTACCAATAGCAAACTCTTGTTGATACGAATCTAATGTTTTTTTACTGTATTCAGTATGCTCTTTTAGAAGATCGATACGTTGTTTCGTTGATTGATAATTCTCCCACGAAAATTTCGTACTTTCCATTAATTCACGTTCGATATTTCCCAGTGTTTCATTTTCTTTAAGTTTTAAAACACTGTATTTTTCTTTGGTTAAAACATCAGAACCTTTGTTGTAAAGATTATAGCGAAACTTCAAAAGTGCTGTATATTTTTCTGTTCTTCCATAAACTCCATCAATGTCACTTCCCTGTGTGCCAGCAAGTTCAGCATCAATTTTTGGGTAAAAAGCAGCTTTACTGCCTTCGTATAAAGCATCTGCTAGGAGTACATTTGCTTGTTGAACTCGCACAGAAGGGTTACATGAAAGGCTTTTATCTTTGATTTTATCAAAGCTTGCAGGGAGGGTTGATGTAAAAACAGGTTTAGCTAACTCATCCGCATCCAATTTTTGACCGTAGAGTTTTTCAAATGTTGAAACAGCATCTTTATAGTCGTTTTCTTGCGCTATAAGATTAGATTGCGCAAGGGTATATCTACTGCCTGCTTGTTGTGTTTCAGACAGTCTTCCGAACCCTGAATCTGAACGCTCTTTAATTTGTTTAAAAATAGCTTCATGTGTTTTAACATTGTCTTGCGATAACACTAAAAGATCTTTTTGTTTAATAAGCATAATATAGGCATTAACGTACTTTAAAAGTGTTCTATCTGCTCTTTCCGCAACACCAAACGCAGCAGCATCTAGTCTATTTTTTTGTTGTTTGATTGTATTTTCAGTTAAAAACCCGTTGAAAATATTCTCTGTTAAGACTAAAGATGTCTCATTCATCATACCATCGACTCTGTCTTGATTCGTTGATGGAGACTTGACATTTTGATATCCGTATGAACCTACTAAATCTAATGTTGGAAGATAGCCATTGTCCGCTATATCGTACTCTTTAAGTACACCATTATAGATCTCAACACTCTCTTTAAAAGTTGGGTTAGAAGAGAGTATGGATTTTGCGCCTTCTTCCAATGTTAACGAAAAAGCGAACACTGGAAAACAAACGACAACCAAAGACAGTATTTTTGTGAGATTCATGATCTCCTCCTTTGTTGAATATTAAAGTGATACGATAATATATCTGACCTTATTTTGGAAATTGTAGCATATTATTTTTTCAAGTGCAATAGAAAATGAGGATTATAAGTCTAAAAAAATTTTGAGCCCATTAAAGTCCTTCTAAATACCCATTTTTAGGCACTTTCTCAGCATAATAATTCATGTAATTATCTTGTAATAAACTTGAATATCTTTATTAAATAATACTTTAAATGCCCATTTAATGAAGATTTAGGTGCCGAATTGAGTGACCATATTTAATACGCA
>Ga0302286_10003685_pt1 | contig 10289 bp, 9 predicted proteins | sample III_Fen_E2_3_FD_198765 | JGI IMG/M metagenome (GOLD analysis project Ga0302286, IMG submission 198765) | Peat permafrost microbial communities from Stordalen Mire near Abisko, Sweden - III_Fen_E2_3 | ecosystem: Environmental > Terrestrial > Soil > Wetlands > Permafrost | place: Sweden: Abisko...
ATCCTCCAGTTGTGCAGTCAGGTGGAAAGTTTGATTTAACGTAACAGAATTTTTTCCAAAGTTGAAGATATTTTTATATTTTGGGGTTTTTTTTGTCACATCAATTTCTTCTCCTTTAAAAATAGTGAAACTGCTCAATCAAGTACAGAATTTCTGCAATCCGACACGGTTATCGCTTCTATTGGTGCAAAGTACATGGAATATCATGCAAATATCGTTAGGACACTCTTTGTTAACCCATCACTTGATCAGAAGAGAATCTATCAAAACCTTAATAATCTGTAAAGCCAAATAGCAGCTCAATTGAAACCAAATATTAAGCTTAGTTAAGTCTATGAAAATGCAGTGACGTTCATCAAAGAAAAGATACCAGAACTGAAAGAGAAAATACCTTAAAACTTTGGGTTTGGTGTAGATATTTAATTTAAAAAAGAAAAGGATGGACACATACATGAATTCAATTTGGTTTTGTTCTCATAAAAATGTGATAATGTTTTGGTTTACTTTATTAGATGGGACTTGAGCGTATGGAATCTAATCTGGAAATATGTGCTAGTAACAGCAAACAAGTTGAGGAGGGTATGGTCTTCAATGTGACCATTGCGTTTAATCGTCTAGTATCAAATGAAAAAGATAATAACTACGCTATTCAAATCAGTGATACCGTCGCTGTAAGAAAACAATCGCTGCCTAACTCCATGATGACATACAAGGTCTCTAGAAAATACGAAGATATCTCGTACTGCATTCACATCAATGACAATTCAGACAGCGAAGAAAACGTTCCCTACATCGTAAAATCGCGGTTAGCTCACAAATGCACTACGATTCTAGCAGAGAAAGCTAGAATAGTTCACTAGCGTGAATTGCGACAGGAAAAACTCAGGGAGCTGCAAAATCGACTTTTACTCAATGGATTTCTTTCTCGCAAAGTCAACTCGACGACGTTGGAACTAGAGAAGGTCTAATGCTACTAGAGTTGTGATGATATTCCCAAAGAATACCCCAGGAATTAGATATCTGTGGATCCTAAACGCAGTGCATTGCTTCTCCCGATAAATGGAGAACTTGTTCCGCTTCATGTGTCACTCGTCAAGAATTACAAAAAAAATGACGAAGGAAGAACTACAACGTTAAAATTGATATTTTTTAATGTAAAACATATTATAATTTTGGGCTTTACTTCTTTTTTTTGTCAAATAACACCATTTTTCTCATTATATTTGGTAGACTATGAATGGCAGTATTCTCGCTGGATTAGCTTTCCCTAAAGTTTACTAATAAGCTCTTTACATCAAAGAAATTACATTCCGCAGTAGAAATGGTGGAAAGATGATACAAATCATCAACACAATCAAGGAATTGTAAGCAAAAATCAAACAAAACGAGTTAGAAGCGAAATATTCAGGCGAACTCATCGAAGACCCTCTCCAAGTACGCAGCAATAAACGACCAGCTTTAAGGAATTTAAAAGTCCGACCGCTGATTTCTAAGCTGAAAGTGAGTGGCATGCTTGAGTTGCATCTCAATGGGTTCAGATATTTAACGACAAAAAATGAAAAAATCGATCTTGTCTTTTCAAATATCAAACATGCAATCTATCAGCCCTGCGATAATGATAAGATCATCATAGCGATTCATTTCAATTTTAAAAACCCTATTTATCTAGGCAAAAAGAAAGTTTTCGATATTCAATTCTTCACGGAAGCTGAAATACCATAAACAGTGGAGAGTAATACAAATGAGATGAAAAAGTCAATAAATTATCTCAAAAATTATGAATATTTTTAAATTTCACACTTTATCTTCTTTAAACTTATTTGAATCACTTAGGTTTGAATAATCGAGGAGAAGATTACGACGAACGTGAACAGGAACAGTTGGAAAAGGCACGTCGTAAGAAACTAATGAAAGCATTCGAAGCTTTCATTAAAGAAGTTGAATCCTAGCCAAACTAAAAGCTCAAATTCGAGATACCTATTCCTAAATATGGATTTTTAGGTTCACCTACAAGAATGGAAATCTTCATTTAGCCAACATTAAAGACACTAATGGGCATCGTTTAATCACCGTTTTTCATTATTTCCCTAGACGAAATCGAAGTGACATGCTTCGAAAGATTGATTGTAAAAATGAGAAGAAGAAAAAAAATTACTTTATTTTATTTTTAATTATTTTTGTTGCCAAAAACTTACATCAAACAAACAACGCTAGGGAAGACTTAGGACATTCGATTTAGTCATATTATTCAAGGACTACGATAGGGCTGCAAAAAGGATTGTATCGATTCCAATGGAAAAAGCGGAGATGATTAAAAATTGGCTGGATAGTGCTAATATCCTGTATTATGAATCTATGAGGAGTTTCTCATGGGGGAATATCTTGAGGACGATAAAATAAGATGTTATCATGTTTGTTGAAGATGGAGGATGGGATGCTATCCTAGTGCGATCAGGAGATGACTATGCATCATCAGATGACGATGTGAGGTCTAATTCAGGTGAAGAATTATATTAGCAAGATGATTATAGTGAAAGCATATCGGATAGTGAAGATTCAAAAAAGCGGGGAGATTCTCGGGAGGAATTAATTGGGGAAGATATGATTAGTGAAGAAGAAGAAGAGAGTTAGAGTCGACAATAAAATAATATGCAGAGTAAATTTGAGCTTTTCAATATTGATCAAACCATGTAAAAATCAAAATATTTTTTGGATTATAATAGCAGAAGAAGATGAGCATGAGATACCATATAAGAAATTATTTCCTCCTAAGAGAAGATGAACGGCTGAAGAATAGATTGAGAAAAATACACATTTTAGAGAAATAAACTAAAACAATAAAAGCAACATCCAATTAATGATATCTATTTAATTCTCTCTCTGTCTTTAGCACTCTCTGCTGCATATGTATTATTTGTTAGAATCACTCTCATAATAAAATGAAAAAGTTGCTCATGATTATATTAAAACCGCAAACTAAAAGGAAATTAAGGATTTATTAATTAATTTCTCAGAGTCTACATCTCTGATATATTTATTTTTTATTCATAAGATAAATCAATTATTCTCTTTGTTTTGTAATTGTTCAATCAAAGTTTTTACTGAGATGTGAAGTAATTTGTAGCTGATTATTATCTGGAAGTGCAATTCTTACAGGAATGAATAAAAGACTTTTGATTCGAATTCAAATATTTTACCTCTGGAATCAAGATAAATTGTGTTAATAGTTTGCAGATGAGGCTGAGCGTTTTTTAACATTTCAAAAAATTAACAAAGGAGAATATCAATAGGCAAAAAAAGAAATTCAAACCAACACCTACACAAAGATAAGAGAGAAAGAGTGATAAACACAACAAATAACAAGCCCAAGATCTCTTTTAGGAATGCAATCACAGCCATTACAACAAGATACCTAATAGGCGTAGTAAGGAGGAATCGTCAAGATGTCAGTGAAAGCTAAAGAAAAAGCAGAAGCAGCCAGATTGTATATTGAGCGTACATAAAGATTATGTTAGTTATGTTGTTTCCAATTAGGGGAGGGGGGAAAGTAAGTCAAGAAGTGTCTTAATAGATGTTACTATCTACCAAAGAAAGGAAGTTTATTTTTGTATTGATATATTGGTTGTTTGCTCTCTCAGGAAAATACTCCAAGCTAAAAGTCGAGAGTTAGCAACGAGCGCAGAACTGGGAAGCCATCAACAGCAAGCTTAAATCTATGAATCTCAATGACTCCTAGACTTAGCATATCACTGATGAAATACGCACCTAAGAAGCAGAACTGCTCAGAAAATAGTAATGACCAATTTATATCCTATTTTCAGAATATGTTGATTTGCAATCTGGATCACTCCATTTAGAGGGAATGATCCATAGTTTTCAATATGAACTGATAATTTATTTGATTAATTTGCTATGTAAAGACGCTAGAAGATCACAACAAAGGACTTTGAGCCACTTAGGATCATTGGTAAGAGAGAATAGTTCAACCCCATGCAGATTTCATTAAACTTATTTTGTTTACTTTTCTTCTTTCCTCTGCAGGCAAAGGTGCATTTGGAGAGGTGCGGATATGCAAGTGCAAGCACAACGGTGAGATCGTAGCAGTTAAGAAAATGAAGAAGACAGAAATGCTGCTGAAGAACCAAGTTGCACATGTCATTGCAGAAAGAAATGTTTTAGCTGAAGCTAATATTTCTTGGATCGTCGATTTGAAATACTCGTTTTAGGTATGCAGAAAAAGGGTTAGAAAGATAGGTCTTATGTTAACCCGACTATGATTTGCATACATACCTAGGATAAGAAATACTTATACCTTGTCATGGAGTTCGTTGCTGGTGGAGATCTTATGACACTGCTGATGGAGAAAGACATCCTCTCAGAGCATGAAGCCAGATTCTACATTGCAGAGACAGTAAGGATATTATTGGAAGAGAGAGAGAGAGAGATTAGAGATTTTTGTGTTGATTATGTTGTTTTGTTTTATTCTGATAGATTCTTGCTGTGGAAGCAGTGCATAAGATGAAGTACATTCATAGGGATTTAAAACCTGACAATATCCTTATGACCGCAGAAGGACATATTAAACTCTCTGACTTTGGACTCTGTAAAGAAGCAGTAAGGATATTTATGAACGGAAATACAATTATTAATCCATGCTATTTTCCTAGGTGATCTCCTCTAACTTACCTCTAATCACTGGTGGCACTGTGATCGACGAATCAACGGACACTGAGAATGTTTTAACTAACCTGCACGAGATCAACAAATCCAAATTCACTCGAAATCGCTAACAACTCTTTTCCACTGTTGGCACACCTGATTACATAGCACCTGAGGTATTCTCTGGGAATGGCTACACGGAGACTGTCGATTGGTGGTCAGTCGGAGTGATTCTATATGAAATGCTCGTTGGATATCCACCGTTTTATTCAGATGAGCCAACGACTACTTGCAAGAAGATTCTCAATTGGAAAAAGCATTTAGTTATTCCTGAAGAGTAGTAATTGTCAGCTCCAGCGTAGGATTTGATAAGGAAGTTGCTGAGTGATTCGAAATAGAGACTAGGGATTAATGGTGTGATGGAGATTAAGTAGCATCCGTTTTTTTATGGAATTAATTGGGATACAATTAGAGGATAAACACCACCATATGTTCCAGAGATGAAAGGCGATATTGGATCGAGATTCGATTAGCATAACGAAGAAGAACCTTGGGAATAATAAGATGAGAATAATGGGGATTGTGGGAATAATATCAAAGGGTAATAGTATTTGACATAAGAGGAATAATAGTAGCAAGAAGGAGAGCAACACAAAGAAAGAAAGGTAATCAGGAGAGGGTTGAGTATTTAAATACTAGGATGGGATGATGGTGATGACGGGGAGGATAGATAATGCATAGATTCAATCATTTTAATATCGGGAACATTTTGAATTTTTTTTTTAATTAATTTGCTGCATTTGCTTGTGCAGGATGTGAATTTCATTGGGTACACCTACAAGAAGGGAGAGGAGAGAGTGCTGCTCGTGAAGGCTCTGCAGAAACTAGATTCAGTGAAATAAGAAATCGATGCTATGGTCAGTGCAACCAGAGCAAAGCAACAAGCAGAGTAACAGTAATTACTTGAATTATAATAACAAGAAAAATAATAGTAATAGCTAATACTCTAACAGTAGCTGCAGCAACAGTAATCTAAGATACTCCAGCAACAACAATAACAATAATAACAGTAATTACTAGACTAACGCGGTGGCTTTGAGTAATCTATTAATAATATCAACAATATTCCTGCTTATGTTCCATTACTGCATTCCCCTCCTTCACCTTCGCAGAAAGGACAATATTTAGAGCAGTAATAATCCTAATAAACATTCAAAAAATAAGAAGACATGTTGTAGTATTAGCAGTACTAATAGCAATAATAGTCTCATCCTTATCTGTAAATACAGCAATTACAGTATTTATAACAGCAATAGCATTAATAGCTCTCTCAGCGCTTTTAGTAAAACGATGATATCTCATTCATGAAGAGCATCAATAATAGACTAGTCCAAATCAACAGCAATAACAACAATAACAGCAGTAATCACACACAAGGGCACGACTAATAAGGGGAAGCTACACCTTGGGAAGCATAATAGTAGACTACTTGTTAAATCTAAAATATACCCTCTCCTTTAACATCTAAATACACTCCAGTTACTACTGCTTCTACAACAACACAAAATAATTACTCTCCTTATCATGAAGATCGCTAGAGTAGTTCTAACATGGAAAATTGTGATCCTGATCGACTCAGCTATCACAGTAATAATAGCAATAATACATCGCAAATGAGATAATAATAACCTTAGAATAACACAACTTATCTAAACAATACTGCGATTAGACGAGGAGGACTGTAGAATACTCTCACCTCCAGCAATCCTAGCAATAATGTTTAGTATTCTAGCCGTTCTAATCCTCCTGTGCCTCATAATCATCACAACAACCCTCTACTTAAGCATATTGAATTCAACTGCTACAGTAGAAATAGCAATAACAACAACAATAATAATAGTAGTTTTAATAATCTCAATAACAGTGGCAATATTGGAAGGAATTAGTAATTCACGTAATGTTTGAATGCTGGGAGAGGCTTAATAGATTCAAATAATAATCAAGGAATTGACGCGAATAGCAATGTAGTGATTCTTAGTGAGAATCTCTAAAGCTAGAGGAATTAATGCTATTCATTAGAGAGAAATGGAAATGTTGTTGAGATAGAATAACGAGCAGAAGAGTAAACTCCAACAATAACTGCAGTAGGTGGGAATAATAACATCAGATCTGTTCTTCCAAATAACATTAGCAGTGTGTACACAGCTAGGGATTATTAATAACAACAATAAATCCAATAAGCTTACAGTAATGTTGGTTCTTAATAGCATCATCACAATCTCCCTTCGACTCGTCTGAACACTGATTCATAGCTATCGTAATAAGCAAATAACGCACGCTTGTTCGCTGAGAAAACATCCTTTTTTAACAATATATAGACGAATAAAGCAAATTTAAATAGCAATCCAAATATGAAATAGTCTGCGAATATCAAAGAGCAAGGTGAGTTCTTTGGACCTTAGAAATATCTATAACAACAGCAATAGTAATAATAATATACTAACCTTCCATACTCTGCTGTCAGTCTCAACAATAATAATAATTATAATGCTTTCCCTGGTTCATCGTCTTAACTCCAATTAAGCTAGCAAACATAGATGTAATTACAACAACAATAACAGCAATAACTCCTCCAGTAAGGTTAACAAATCGTCCCACCGATTCTAACAAAACGGTCGAATATTTACTCCAGCAAGTTAATCTAAGAATAACCTGTGAATAAATCTCCAAGAGCGATGTTCTCGCAGAGAGACAGAGATCAGACGGATAAAATTAAACCAAGTTACATAGCTGGAAATACAACATCGACAAGTAATATCCCTGTGGGTGCTCCTAAAGGTGTAAGTTCTTTGCTGTAATAGCAGTTAGGAGGAGCTTCGAGTTAGATTATTGCTACGAACAGAGGAGAATACCCAGGAGATGCAACAGTAGCTGCGGGATCAACTGGAGTAGGTTCTTATACATTCTAGCAATAGCTACTTTAGAAAGTGCTCTTGCAGAAGAAAAATTCTAAGAAATTCTGAGTGAATCACAAACTGCTCAGATCTAAGATGTGAGGAATTGTATGTATTAATGTGTGTGAAAAAGTTGTTTTTGACATAAATATCGCTGAATAAATTAACAAAATGCAAATCAACTAACCCATCCATCAAAAAAAAATATCAAGGGGAAATATTAAAATTATTTGATTTGTCTTTAGAGGGGTGATCTATCTATTATTCCCAACAATATTTGAATGTCCTTTGTAGAGGTATTTTTAGACTATTTATATGAGAAAATAACTACTTTAATTATTTGGAAACCAAGAATACTCACAGAAATACTGAGTTCGTGCAAGTATCTTAATTCTTAGAATCCTTGGGGTAAATCCTCTTTACCTCCCCCTCCAAAAAAACAATTTCATAAACAGTTTATATTTTTACATTCTACGAGATACTAATAGATTATTTGGTTGCGAAACAGACACTGACACATTCCTTCCTGCTTTTTCAAAGCGAACCTTCAAATCATGGCAGGATATCAAGACGAGCTCTAAGTCTGCGATTTATATTGCTTCGAGATTAATATTTCTTGCGAACCCAATTCTTTCACATGTGAACCTGTCAATTGCAAGTAGATCACTGTTGTTGGATATCAGATCAGCAATGAATAGCAAAGTGGAGTCAACCCTCCAGTCGATGAAGGGAATATTAATTTCATGCAGCAAGGACAACAAGATTAGCAGCATTAATAAAGGCAAATTGATTTCAAACATGCGTTTGGTGCATATCTCACTGATAGCCAATCTAAGCTAGAAACATCCTAATTCAGCCAAAACATCATCACATACATATAAGATCAAGAAGGAGAAGGTAACTAATTCATACATGCACACCCACATATCTACATTAATATACCTTCATTTATGCTTTTTTATTATTTATCCTCTCTTTTTTTTCACAGAAAAAGAAATCGAGCTCTCCTGCAATTCCACACTATTCTGCTCATATGACAACATGGAATCGTTCCTGGAACGTGTCGCTGACATGTACAGCGCTATCCATACAACTCCTGATCTCTGGTAGGCAAACTAACATTAGTTAAACACGATGCATCAGCTCTTCAACAAAATCAAACCAGCATATTTTATTACCATCAAAACGCTCGCATGTTCTGGGTTTTAACTTGTTGAGGGCGACAGTACAGGTTTCCCTATGGAGATTGACACTGCAAGCTATGAGATAACCATTGTAGCAAGCACTGATGAGGAATTCAAGAACACGCTGCATCGATTGCATGCGCATAATCTATTATCCGATTATTCTGTGTTGAAAACAATCGAAACCAAAATGGATACGATCATATATCGATCGTTTAAGGATATTATTCGCTTAACAGCTCAGTACCCGAGCAGCAGATGTAGCTAATATAATTAGTTTTTACAATCGATACAAGCGCATGATCCCGATGCGCATTTCTTTGCTGCGAAAAGAACACATTCTGAGGAGGAGGAGGAGAAATAGTCGGAGGAGGAACAAAAACAACAAGAAGAAGAAAAAGTAGAAGAAGAGCATAAGAATGAATCTAATGCTCAATCTACTAAACCTCGCTAGCAGTCCTAAAGCATCTCTTAGCTAATAAGTCTTGCGGAGGTTTCGAGTATTGTCTATAAGAACATATGCCTAGAAGGTATCTACCCGTTTAATATCTTTTTAAACACCTCCAAAATGAGTAAGCTCAAAGATTGGGTGCTAGAACTCGCATCTCGCTTACTATCGAACAAATCCTACAAGCTGAACCACCATCTCAGCATGCAATTCGGGAATGTCTTCTATTCCTTCGATGATTCGGGATTATTCCGAACATGGGAAATGCGCGAAAAAGAAAAACACACATCGAAATTCAATGAATTTACGAAAGTACGCGTGTTCGATTTCTTCCCGCTGGATTAGTCAATCAAAGAAATAGCTAGTTATATACATGAACGACTCGATACATTCGATTCTTAGCTAAAGTTTTATATTCTCCCTGATCCTGCCTTGAAGGAAGGAGTTATAAAGAATATAGAGACACTAAGAAGCGATGTAATGGAATGCATTGAGAATATTAAACGATCAGGCACATTACCTGGAGGTAGTAGTAATCACAGAGGATAAGATGAAGACTATGAAGATAATTAAAATATGAGCACATTGGATAATGCTGCTGATGAAGAAAAGTTAATTAAATTATGTATTTCGAACCTTGAATCGGGTATTCAAGCTCTTGATCAACTCGCAAGTCTTCCTGTTTCGAAACTATTCAAAAAAGACTATGCTGACTATATAAAGGAAATCCGACAAGAATTAGAGAGAATCACTAATCCTAATGAGAGAGGAAATATAACTAAGCTCGAAGTAGTACAATATTTGAATTACTTCGAACGTACAGGCAAAAACTAAATCTTCAAGGAATTTCTTAAACTGATCTTAACGAACACAGCTGTCCCCAAACATCCTTATCCTAGCTATAGTGACAGATAAGAAGATAGCGTAGATTAGCCACGTGGAAATGGCGAGCCATATAAGCTTATGCTAAGATAACTAGGGTATTAGTTCCTGAGCCATTATTTCTAAGAATTTAAATATTTTTACAGCTGGCCGATTATTGTC
>Ga0302286_10003687_pt1 | contig 10288 bp, 12 predicted proteins | sample III_Fen_E2_3_FD_198765 | JGI IMG/M metagenome (GOLD analysis project Ga0302286, IMG submission 198765) | Peat permafrost microbial communities from Stordalen Mire near Abisko, Sweden - III_Fen_E2_3 | ecosystem: Environmental > Terrestrial > Soil > Wetlands > Permafrost | place: Sweden: Abisko...
TGGGTGGTTGGAAAGGATATGACTCTCAAGGCCCGCCAGGAGTAATCGTATTGAAGAAGGGACTAGAGCGCTTGGGATTCATAATAGAAGGCATAAGATTAGAAAAAGATGTGTACACACGGTAGGTAGAACAGCCAGGCACCCATGCTCGCAGTACCGAACCTTCCTGCTGGTTAGCAATCAGGTTTGGAAGAACCGACTCTTTTAATTTTTCCCACACGGCAGTGTCCCGAAAGAAGTTGGTGACTCCTATCAGTAATTCTTTGAAGAGAATATCTATTTCTTTGGGATTTTCCTGTAGAAAATGAACGTAGGATGTTATTTTATCAATTTTATGAACACTCATGCGTCGTTCGATGCGACGATATACTGTATTCTTTTTATACAACGAGAAGTCGTTCCCGGTATGTATTCTTAAAAGGATAATGATTTTTTCGATAGAGCTTTTATCTTTATTCTCCTTCTCGACGTTTAATTGTCCAATGGGCGTATGTTTAAGAAAAGCCATCAGTTTTGCAGGTAATTCATTTGCCGGAGCCAGAATGTCAACCTGAACAGACTCAATAGCACTGCGAGGCATACTGTCATATTTGGCAGTGGCAGGATCCTGGACCAATACGATTCCGTTGTTTTCTTTTATGGCTCGGATGCCCTGGCTTCCGTCTGAGCCCATTCCTGAAAGAATAATGCCAATACTACGTTCTTTTAGATCGTCGGCAAGTGATCGAAAGAAAAAATCGATGGGAAGACGCAACCCTCTTATTTCAAGCGGATCAAACAGATGAAGTACACCATTTAAAATCGACATTGTTTTGTTGGGAGGTATTACATATACACAGTCGGGTTGAATCTTCGTACGGTCTTTTACCTGATAAACATGCATTTTGGAAACTCGTTGAAGTAATTCCGGTAACATTCCTTTTTGAGTTGGGTCCAGATGTTGAATAACTATAAATGCTATTCCGCTGTTCTCAGGAACATTACTCAGAAATTGTTCGAATGCCTCTAGTCCACCTGCCGAAGCTCCAATACCGACAATCGGAAACAATGTAGCATCACAGTCCGAGGTCTTTTCCGTTGAAGACACTGGTGAGTCCTGTTTCCTTGATTTCATATTTTTTATATTATCTGTAAATATCGGAATTAAAATGGAACTAGCACGTTAAGCTATCACTTTAGTTTTATGCTGTCGACCTGATACAGCGAATTACCTTTTCTGAATAATGTTTTGTTTTTTTGCTTGAAATGTACGATTATCAGTTGACCCTGTATGGTGTCTAGCTGCTTTATCAGTTTTTTATCAGTAACTGAGAATACGAATCTTTCAGATTCCATTGAGATATTCTTATCTTCAATCGCATTTGCCAATATAATTTCACCTTCGTAGGTTTGAAATGTATTTCCAAAATGGGAAAATTTATGAAGTGAACCTGTGCGAAAACCTTCACTTTGTATTTGGAAATAATCTTCGTAAATAAATGAAGCTGATACGATTATTGCCAAAGTGAAAAACACGAATGCCGTTTCTTTTAGACTTTGTTTTATTTTAAAATTCATAGTCATTTTATGCATCCTCCGGATCTTCTTTGGTTTTGGATTTTAATGATTCCCATTTTGATTTCCTTTCTTTCCGGTATTCTTCGCTACATTTTTTTAATGATACGATTGCTTTTTTTAGTTTGGCAGTTTTTTCCTTCCAATTTTCTTTTAATAAAGCTGTGATTGCCATGGTTCTGAGTCTCGATTAATGAATAAAACTTCGAAGCATCCATGCCATTTTTTCGTGTTTTTCCATTAAACCTGTAACAAAATCAGCGGTTCCGAGGTCGCGGTACTTGTCGGAGATTGGAATAATGTCGTTTCTAATTATTCGAATAATTGTTTCATGGTCGTTTGCCAACGCTTGAATAATTTGCTGTGCATTTCCAAAATCATGATTTTCTTCATCCATTTGTGTTACACTCAAAAAGTCTTTTAGAGAACCTAAGGCGAAATGTCCAAGTGATCGGATGCGTTCTGCGGTCTCATCAATCATTACGTCAAGTAACTCATATTGACTTTCGAAAAATTTATGCAATTCGAAGAAATTTGAACCGGTAATGTTCCAATGTGCATTTCTGGTTTTAGTATATAACACATACTCATCTGCTAAGAGAATATTGAGAATGGTTGCTACTTCTTCAATGTCGTGTTCTGGAATTCCTAATGATGCTTTCATAACTAAATATATTTATTAAATGAGGTTTATCTAATTTGTTCTTCTTCTTTCTGGGGTTGACTCTGCTGGAGTTGTGGTGTTGTTCCGATTTTCCGGTTGATTTATATTTTGAGTTTTCGCTGGTTGTACTTTTTCGTTGTTATTATTTTGTAGCGATCTATTCGCTGGTTGATGCTCTTGCCGATTCTCTGACGAATTCGCTTTCTCAGGAGTTGCAGCCCGAACTTTTTCTCGGTTATAATCCTGAGGAGTAACGTTTTCTGTCTTTGGTCGCTGTTTGTTTTCAGGTTGGATTACGTTAGGGAACTTAACAGTCGGAGCTTTTTCATGGCTTTTATTCTGTGGAGCCAAATAAGCTGGTTCACGTTCATTTCTTTTCTTATCCGTTGGATTTGATTGTTGTCTGAAATTTGATCCATTCCGCTGAGATGGTTGCTTAACATCCTTTAACCTCGTAATTCTGGTTGGTGTTGGTGTAAGGTTTTCTTCGCTATAACCTTTTTTTATAACAGGCTTGTAAGTAATCAGGCTTTCGGCATTCAATCTCTGTCCCGGGGTACTGTTTTCCCGAATTGCATATGTTCTGATTCTGGTGCTGCTAACCCGCTGTATATCCTCTTTTGCAGGACCAGATACATAGGTATTTCTTCGGTCATCGACATAGGTTCTGTTAATTACTGTTGAGCGTTTAATGATTCGTTCGTGTTCTGTACGATTGATGTCGTAGCGATTGATATCGGGTTTTTCGAAGTCTGTTTCTTTTACAAATATCCAGTGATCGTGTTTTGCATCGTAGTTCCGGCTAAAGCTAAAGCTGATGCTAATACCTGATTCCATGGGTTGCCAGCCATAATAGCCATAGGCTCTTCTCCATGTTACCCATGATGGTCCCCATTCAGTATCAGGAACCCAAAACCATCCATAATAATTGTCGTAATTCCAACGACCATAATGAAATGGAGCCCATCCCCAGGTGTAATTGGATACCCAGGTCCATCCATAATCGGTCATTATCCATTGTCCATTTGTTGAATATGGAATAAAGTCTGTCCCGGCATTCGGAATCCAAACGTAACCATATGTTGGATAGTCGACCCATTCTCCGTAAGGACTCAGTTCATCATAGAACACCTGAAAACTGATATGATTTTGCTGTGCAGATAACTGTTTTGAAAAGAGACCTGATGAACAAATTAATGTAAGTAGTAAGATTAAGTTTTTTATTTTCATGATGTTATTGGTTTGTGTGCAGACCTTCCCATTCTATTTTTTAACCCTCGTTTTTAAGATTAGTCTGGGTGGTTTGTGGTAGAATCAAATTTGCGGTATTTAATCCCGTAGAGTGTTACACAATTGCATCAAAGAATTGTATTATTCACACATTACAAGGAGTATCCTATTCAAACAGAAAGAGATGCTATCTTTTTTTAGAAAGCATCTCTTAATCGTCAGTTATGCTGTTCGTATTACTTACAGCAATTTTCTTTTTTCCAGATATTCTTCCTTGGTAATATCTCCTGACGCAAATCGCCTCTGTAAAATATCAAGAGGGGTATCTTTTTTCTTGCGTTGATAAGGTATGTCAAAAGGTATTGCAAAAATCCAGATGAGCAGGATAATCCAAATAAACCACCAAATTAGGTGCATTCCCCAGAAGTGATAACCGTCGTACATGTACATGATTTTTTATTTTAAGTGAGACTGAATGTGTTTGCGTACTATTATTTAGGCTTTTTTTTGGGAACTTTTAATCCAGCTTCCCGTGCTTCACTTATGCCGATGGCGATAGCCTGATCGCGGTTTTTAACAATTCCACCTTTTCCTGATTTTAATTCTCCATGTTTAAATTCAAGCATGACCTCTTCTATTTTGTCGTGTGCTTTTTGCGAGTATTTGTTCATAGTTCATCATGATTAAAAATTGTAGGAAGTTCTTCTGTCCGTGTTGGGTCATTCTTCTCTGGTTCGTTTATTCCGGGTTCTAAATCAGGGGTAGACTCTTCAGTATTCGGTTTCGCAGAATCTTGTTTTTCTGATGGATTTCCGTAATCCCTTTTTACTAATGATTCATTTGATTTGCTTCCGGTTTGTAAACAGAGCAGGTCTTTGAGGCTTTTCTCCATTTTAGTTCTTGTTGAATTTGTGACTGATAATCATGCTGTAAAGTTGATCATCCTTGTGAGTATACTTGTTACATGATTTTGGAAATAAATTACATCTTTCATACCTTATTGTCAGGTACAAAACCAAGCACAATTCGAAAAATCTAAATTCATGTTTTTCAACGAGGAATTTGGAGAGTATGTTGATCTGTTATGAACTATTCAAGGATTTCTACGAGTTAGAGACCTGACTTTTCAGAATTGGCTTAGGGGTATTTGTTTTTGTTATTTGTGAACTCATTTTATAATTTTTCAGAATTACTTCGATAAGTGCTATTGGTCGCATTCTGGTTCAAATTCACTTATGCGCATCTGATCGAAGAATGGTGTCTTCTTTTCTTCAACACACTTTACAGCGTAGAGATACATCGCAGCACTCCAGGTTTGCCAATCTTGCCCCATCGGGTTACCAGTTTGAGCCTTAATCCATTCATTAAATCCATACTCGAGATCACCCGAATCTGATTTTTTTACGCAAAGTGTAAGAGCCACCAGCTTTTCATATGCAAGGGTATATCTTTTTGCAGCAACAAGAGCGGCTATATAAAATCCACAAATAAAAGGCCATATTCCGCCATTATGATATTCGCCCGGATTATTGAATGTTGAATAACGGGGAAGCCAATCCGGATCATCCGTTTTAATGTAGGGGAAAAAGTTAGGAGGTAAATCAACAGCTAATTCGCCTTTCTCTTTCATAGCAGAGCACTCATCTTCAACCCATGAGATCATTTCTTCAGCGCGTGAAGGTGTGGCTATGCCGGAAAGAATTGCCAGACAGTTACCCAGCAGGTCGAAACGTTCGCTGCTATGAATTTTATAAGACCAAAAAGCATAATAGGGTTTATGCTTTACCACCATACCTTCGTGTACATGATGGTGCATGGTTCCGCCAGTGATGGTAAAACGTCCCATTTCCTGACGGATTTTATCTGCCCGGTAATTTTTGCCAAGAATCCGGAGATAGCTATAAACCAATGTATTTACAAATAAGCCGTATCCGGTAACCCATTGTTCATCTCGCCAGTCGCTTGTGGGCTGTTGTGCTACGAGGTATCGATCTGATGGACTTTGATATTCCATCCAGGTTAACGATTTTTCAACGGCATCATGTAGAAATTCGGTCTCACCCGTTACTTTTCTGAAAATTCCAACTCCAAGTAAAAAGAGGGGCGTAGTGTCACTGGCTCCACGATCTTCTTTGTCGTGTACCAGGGAAGGAATATGACCGCGTTCTGTTTGATTTTCGGCCAAAGTTTCCAATACTTTTCGGATGCTATTAAGGAGTTTTTGATTTCCTGAGACGGCAATTCCAAAAATAGAAAACATCAAATCTCGGGTATATGGTTCCGGATAACCCCATCCGGCAGTTCTCGGTAACCCATGGAAAGGTCCGTGGGCATTGTGAAGTAATACTTCGAGAGCAGCCTTTCTGGCGACTTCTATTTCTTGCCAATTTTCTGTTTGCATGGTGTTTATGTTATTCCCAATTTTTTGCCAATTATTTCTACAAATCGTTTGGCCACAACGCGATAATCAAAATTCGCTACGACACGCTCTCTTCCGGCTTTACCCATTTTTTCGCGTAGGGCTGCATCTGTCATTAGGGTCATCAGATATTTGGCGATATCCTGAACATTAGCACGGTAATCTACTGTTCTTGGTACATTAAAGATGACTTTATGTTTATCCTCAAATCCGGATTCGCCGCCAAGCATTACCTCGTTGACAACTATTCGCTGAGCAACTTCTGCCAGAAATGCAGTTTCGCCATGAATAAGCGTATCCAACATTCCCATTGCTTTAATGCTTATAACCGGTTTCCCGCAGGCACCTGCTTCAACTTGTGGCATTCCAAAACCTTCAAGACGAGAAGGTGCGGCATAAATATCACAAGCTCCTACCAGATAAGGCATGAAATTTCGTGAAATAGTGTTTGTTTCGTACATCACATTCTTTTCAATACCCAGATTAGTTGCCATCTCCAAGTCGAGTAAGTTTTGTGCTTTGGTTCGTGGTTGCGGCCAGACTTTGCAGACGTATTTCCAATCTGGTGCCTGAGCATCAATAATGGCAAGTGCCTGCATAACTTCCTGTGCCCCTTTTGATGCTGCATCCCCGCCAACGGTAAGGATCATGAGCTGATCGGGTGAAATGCCTAATGCTTCGCGTACTGCCAGAATTTTGGGATCGTTTTTGCTATAGGGGGTAAACGAATCGGTATCACAGCCAACGGGCAGTACCTCAATTTTATCGCCATTAATTCCATCGCGAACATACATTTCTTTTACCCAATTCGAGGTTACCAGAATAAGTGGCAGTGCATTTAAAACTTCCTGATAATTTGCAATGTAACCATCGGCAACCAACCATGGCACCGGTTGCATTCCTGAACGCTGAGGATGCAACACCAGTTGCGGCGTATGTCCCCAATATCCAACACCAACCACGACATCGGGCTGAAACCATCGATAATACCACTCTTTTTCCTGTGCAGATTCAAAATGTACTGCATGAGCATCAACGCCCATTTCCAAAAGTCCCCGGTATAGCAAATCTCCCTGAGTTGCAAGTCCTCCCGGAGAAGGCGGATAATCATATAATACTAATACTTTCATGAGTTTAAATTTTGTTTGTTATTGTTAATATTTCGTTCGTTTTCGAATTTTTGGAGCCATTTTTCTGCATCAGCTGAGTTCTTAAATTGCCAGAACGATTCAGCTTTGGGGGTAGTTTTTGCTTCCCAACAGGTTGCCTTAAAGCCAAATGTTTCATTAATCAGACTGTATTTTCTGCGCCAGATTCTTTTTGTAAGCGTTCTGAAAATTGAGGCATTTTCGATTGGGCGTGGGTAATATTTTTTATCCCCATCTTCGTACGCAAAGGTCCAAAGTTGTTCGGTTGCAATTTTTCCCTTTGCCCAAAGTGTTATTACAGCACGGCTGATCTCTTCATGCCTTAAATGTTTAGTGTATTCTCCGGTAGGGTTGTGTGTAATAATAAGGTCAAAATTGGTTACTGGTAATAAGTCCAGAATTGCACATTCCACGTCTTTTTCATTTAATGGAATTTGATCCGGTCCGTCGTCGAGATCGCCCATAATTCCTTCTGCCCTTAAAATTTTTAATGCTTGATAAAATTTTGGTGCACGTTCGCTATCGCTTTTGCGACAGAGACAAACAATAAAGCATTTCCATGTTGGATGACTCAATATAGTTCCTCCGGCCCAGAGGGTCTCATCATCAGGGTGTGCAACGATTATGGCAACATTCCTTGTTTTTGTTTCTATCATTTTTTTTGCTTTCAGAGCATTTGTTTAGCTGTTTCAAAATATTCTTTGACAAAGGCTTTCTGTTGCTTTTCTGTCATTTTATCTGCGGTTCGTATTGCAATCTTTATTCGATCAAAATGACGATCACTATCGATTAAATTAAAAAGTTCACCTTTTGCATCAGTCGGACCAAACAGAAGGATTTCGTCATAATCTTTAATAATATTGCTTAGTCTTTTAAAGTAGTCCGAGAGATAACTTTGCGCTTTGTGTTGCATCAGAGTTTCGTCTTTCCAGTTGACTTCATCATCCTGATCCATCGATTGCGCTTCAATCGTACTCGATTCAATGGTTTGATCTGTTAATTCCATTACATGGGCAATTGAATGATCCATCCAAATACCTAATTGTTTGGTTGTTTTCATGTTGCTAATTGGTTATTTCATTAATTACATTCTTAATATGTAATTTATTGTGATTTTGTAGTAACCCTATTCCTTGTTTATTACTGGTATCCATATATTTTTCGATAGTTAAGCGAGCCATTAAATAACTCACTGTAGATTCAGCTCCCTGGTTGAGGTTTATATTATTTTCTTCTAATCCATCATAGCAACCTCCAGTACATGGATTGTAGATGATTTGATGCAACCTGTTTTCCCCTAAAAACCAGTTAAATGCGGTTTTCAATTTGACCCGGTAATCTTCGGTTCTAAATTCATCGTAGAATTTGCTTAAGGTCATTATCGTATAGGCCACATCAATGGGCTGTTCTCCGAAGCGGCTTGCTTCATGTCCTCGTTGCAGCCAGTGTTTATTCGAGATTACTTCTATTCCATTTTTATTGAAAATTTGGGACAACAAAAAATCCATTGTTGATAACGCTATGTTTTTAAAAACCAAATCGCTTGTCAACAACCAGGCATATAGCAATGCTTCTGGAAGAATGCTGTTCGCGTAGGTGAGATATCCTTCAAACCAGTTCCATTTTTCTGCAGATTCGTGTTTATACATTTGAACCAAACGATTGGCAAGAACTTTTACAAGACGAATATTCTCGGTAGTGTTTTGAGCTGTTTGATAAAAATAAATGCCTTTTATTGAAAAAGCCATGGCTCTGGTCGAATGCATTTTTTCGACATTGGGGAGTGACCTTTTAAAGATTGTCTTGGCTTTCTGGACTATTTCCTTGGGCATCAATTCTTTTAATGAAATCAAATATCCTAAAGCCCAGATGGCTCTTCCGTTTGAATCATCTAAATTAACATCCAGGTTTTGGCTGGTAAATTTTTTATTTTCATCGACATAGTTTGAAAAGTTGCCCTCTGGTTGCTGGCAATATTGAATAAAATCAAGGTATCGTTGAATATAGGTCAGAACTTCTTTATTACCTGACGATTGATAATACATGCACATTGCAATCATGGCACGGGCGTTGTCATCTAAGGTATATCCTGTACTTAGATCCGGTTGATTTATTTTTGAAAATTGAATGATTCCAACATCCGTTGTCATTTGCTTGATGTGGTCAAGCTTGATTCCCGGGAGATTGTACTGGAGGGGTGTTTTATTACCAGTAATTTCACTGAATAGCATGGCATGTAAAACAACTGAGTTTTCCCATGCAGAAGAGACTATTTTTTGCAGAGAATTTGTACTGAGATTTATACGTAGCTGATCATCGTTAAGCAGATGAAGAATGCTATCAGCAAGTTGTTCCGAGTTGCGAAAGTCAAAGATTATTCCGGTATCTTCTGAAAGTACTTCCTTTGCATGAGGTATTGGCGTTGAAATGATGGGGCAGGCGCAACTCATGGCATAGGCAAAAGTACCGCTTACAGCCTGATTCGGATCATTGGTGGTAAATAGATATATGTCGGTAAGTTGAAGATATTCAAGTAACTCCGGAAGATTTAAATAGTTGTTGATAAATCGGACATGCTCCTTAATATCAAGTTGTTCAACTCGTTTTTCGAGCATTTCCCTGTATTTTTCGCCTTCGTTTTTCACAACTTCAGGATGCGTTTTTCCAATAACCAGAAATGTGATTTCAGGACATTGCTTTACGATTGCAGGCAATGCGTCAATGGTTGTTTCAATGCTCTTCCCGGAGCTAAGTAAACCAAAAGTAGTAAGCACTTTTCGATCAGTTAGTCCATATTTAGCTTTTAGTGTTTTCTCGCTTAAATGGGGTACCAAATGTGTTCCATGGGCAATTACGCTTATCTTTTGGGGAGATATAGAATATTCATTTTTTAATATATCTGCCGAAGTATTAGTCATAACAATAATCGATTTACACATTGCTGTAATGCATTGCACCTGAAATTTTAATTTTTCGTCAGGAGAAGGCAGTACCGTATGGAAGACTATTACAACCGGCTTTTTAAGTTTTGATAAAAATTTGAGAAAGGCAAGCTTTTGATCATGGAAAAACCCAAATTCATGTTGGATAAGAACAATCTTAATTCGGTGTTCATTGTTGATTTGAAGAGCTAATTTTTCGTATTCTGAGGGATTTGTGGTATTTAGAACATACTTTACTTCTTCAGGATATGAATAGTTTGTATTCCCTGATTCCAGAGCACAAACTTTTATTGAAAAAGAATTGCTGAATTTATGATTTAGGGCTTTTATT
>Ga0302286_10003689_pt1 | contig 10285 bp, 14 predicted proteins | sample III_Fen_E2_3_FD_198765 | JGI IMG/M metagenome (GOLD analysis project Ga0302286, IMG submission 198765) | Peat permafrost microbial communities from Stordalen Mire near Abisko, Sweden - III_Fen_E2_3 | ecosystem: Environmental > Terrestrial > Soil > Wetlands > Permafrost | place: Sweden: Abisko...
TGGTGGGAACTCGGGTGGCCTCGTCGAGCCTTCAACCGACCTCCGGTTCTTAGCACCTTGTGGCTGATACGATCCGAAGCACTTGAAAAAGTAGGCGGATTTAAAGCCGCCGCACAAATGATTACTCCCGAGGCTTACTTTGCTCGTCAAACCGTTAAAGCAGATCGGTATTTATTCATGCGAAGCACACCAAGCCTTCCCATCTATAGCACCAAAACTACAAGGCAACAGTATTCAACAGCCGTTAGACTTCGCTATCCCCAATTACACCACCGATTATCACTTGTTGCAGTACTATCGTTGTTTGAAGCGTTCTTTCTCATTGGACCATACATATATTTTTCAATTTGTATCATTTTTTCACTCGGCATAATTCCGACAATTTTGTCTTTTGTCGCTATTTTGTGCTTGAGTGTGATGTACTACATCGTAGGAGTACGAACGCATTTAAACACCTTGTGGCTTGGGCTCCTGACAGCACCGGTCGCTTTTATGTTAGACATCTTTATGCTCCACAATTCAATGTTCAAATATGAGTTCGGCGAAGTGGTCTGGCATGACCGTCGCATCAGTCAGCCGATGCAACAGGTTATCCCCTTTGATAATTTACGCAATAATATTTGAATATGCCGTATTGTGTGTTATTATTATTTTAAATAATTACCTAACGTAACAATAAGATTATACTCACAATGAATACTTTTGAAGGCGCTCCATTCGTTCCTCAATTCACAGACGGACTTAAGAAACTTACTGCTGGCGTTGCGTGCTCCGCAGTTGCATTGTTGGGTTCATGGGTTGCACTCGGACCCTTTCATGCAAGGTTAAGTGAAGGCGAAAACGCGGTAGCAAAATATTCGGCCAAACTTGATTCGAAATTTCCGAATTGCAATAGCGTACTAAGCAGCGACGAATTTAGAGCATTATCATATGATGATGGACGTACTTTGTTAGTGAAATCCGGAAAATGCGGTGATAAAAACTCAGCCGATGATGTCGCGGCAATCACTTATGCAAATCATAACGCACTAAACGAATCTCAGGTGAGTTTGATTGCTGACGAAATTATTCTAGGAGCGTCCGCATTAGCGTTAGTCGGGTTCTCTATCGGTGTGACTGTAAATATAGGTCGACAGCGTAAGGACAATAACAGGTACAATGTTACACGATACTCAAAGATGAAAGACATGAGACCCGCCGTCTCAATAAGTGAGCCAGATGAGGAGCCAGATGAAGCGCAGACTCCCAGCGACAGCTCCGTAAATGTTGATCCACATCCGGAAGATGGTCAAGCTTCACGGACAAAAACCATAGCGCAAACTATAATTACCCCAGGTGCTAAAGTTCGCTACGCCGATACGTTTCCCGGTAAGGTAGTTGAAGTGTATGTACACACGCCTCGTCGCTGGACAGGCTACCATTCCTTGCGCGCTGCTGGTATAGTGGGCCCACTGCGTTTAGTAAGGAATTAAAATAATTTAATCTCCAATTATCATCAAGTGTTGCCCATGCATTGTAATGGGCTTACTTGTGCACATTCGTATTTTAGATTGATACTATCCCGCTATACATGTTTTGTTTGACGTATCAGCTTCGCTCAGCTATACTTGACATCAGTGGCCTACAAGATTGTAGGCTTTTTTGTTACTCAAATAGTAATCTAGGGCAGAGGAGTGGACGCACACTATGGCTAATACGAAAAAGAAAACACTGAAAGAAGTCAGAGAGACAACAGAGCCAGAAGAAAGTATGGCCAAAACATTTTGGCGTGGTTTCTTTCTGCCCATTCGTTTTATCGGACGTGGACTCGCTTGGATCATCCATCGCCCACCACTGAAACAGATCGGGCATGGGCTCCGCTGGTTCTTTACTAGCAAGCCAATGCGTTTTATCACCAAATGGACAGGCATTGGCTATCTTATAGATAGCTGGCAGGAGCTTCGTGGAGTTACCTGGCCCACGTTCAAACAAAGCGTCCGGCTAACAAGTGCTGTCATCATCTTTTCTGTCATCTTTGGCGTGCTAATCGCCATCGTTGACTTCTTCCTCGATAAAATATTTAAACAAATTCTGCTGAAATAACTGAATTTAAGGAGTTAAACCACATGACCACCAAACGATACGACACAAGCAAGCAATGGTACGCCATCCACACCTACAGTGGCTACGAAGAAAAAGTTGCCGAAAGCATCCGGCAGCGCGCCGAAAGCCTCGACATGAAAGACAAGATTTTCCAGGCACTCGTGCCTAAGGAAAAGCAGATTGAGATCAAAAACGGCAAACGCAAGATTGTCGAAAAGCGGATTTTCCAAGGCTACGTACTTGTCCAGATGAAACTAACCGAAGATGCCTGGTACATTGTACGCAATACTCCAAGTGTCACCGGCTTTGTCGGCACCGGTACAGAACCAACACCCGTCGAGATAGAAGAGATTGAAAAGATCCAAAAACGTATGGGTCTCGATCAACCAAAGCATAAGATCGATTACAATGTTGGCGAAGTCGTCAATATCATCGATGGGCCATTCAAAGGCTTTGACGGTTCCGTCAGCGAAATCGACCCACAAAAGGGTAAGCTCAAGGTCCTCGTCAACATGTTCGGCCGCGAAACTCCAGTCGAACTCGACAGCCTCCAAGTCAAGCGCGTGTAACTAGTGCATAGGACTTTTAAATGAATGTCCCTAACATCTTGAGAAGCGATTTTTGGCTTAACGCCAGTCCTACAACTTACCGCGAAGCCACAAATCGGATTGCATACATTTTTGCCTCAAGCGTACTCAGTGCGACAAGCATATTTGCGCGCGAGCTGACTATGAGCGCCAAAGAATTTGCTGGCCAGGATACTACAACACCGAGCGCTATAGCATTGGGTGTACTAGCGCTCGCTAGTGCATCTACTGCGGCGTATCAGGCAGGCAAACTTTCGACGCTCACGACCCAGTTAGAACCTAAACAGATTATAATGGATGGTCGTACACCCGATATACCACAGCTAGCTTCGACCATACCCGCCGCGCGTATTGTTTTCATTGAAGCATATCCAGCCCACGTAGTAGTACAGCAAGGCACCCAAGAGTTACGTTGAACATCGGCATGAGCAGAAGCAATAATGTATACGTATTGCATTGTGCTTATATTTATGCTATAATGTAGCAATGAGTACAGATTTTAAACCATACACCTACAGGGGTGAATTACCCCCTATCTCTGTTCTTGCTACAGTCGTTGAGACGTGCTTCACCAGTACGAAAGGCTCTAAAGCAGGCAAAATGGCTCGTCGTCTACTTCATGCCGAAGGTTTTGTAGCAGATGAGACAACTCTTGATGCTGCCCGTGCCGTAGTAAGAGAGCTAGATGAGCTTGATGTTGCTCTTAGAAATCCCAATTCGCCTAATACTGGCTACTTCGATGCTGAAGATGAAGACTAATCTACGTTGTATTACAGTGGACATCTGTCCTACTTCATGCTAAAATTAACAGGTTACGCACTACTTAACGGTAGGAGAACGTCGAGGTTAGCTTCAAATACCTCACTAATAAACGTTCGAAAGGATTTATAACACTATGGCTAAAACCATAAAAGCAAACTTAAAGATGAAAATCAAAGCCGGCCAGGCTAGTGCCGCACCTCCAGTAGGTAGCACACTTGGTCAGTACGGTGTAAATATGATGGATTTTATCCAGCCATTCAATGATCGCACGCGCGAGATGAAAGGTGTTATCACCGCTCACATCACCATCTACGAAGACCGTACGATGGCTTTTCGCGTTGTTGGCGAGCCAACCGATGATCGCATCCGCGATGAACTCGGCATCAAAAAGGGTAGCGGCAAACCCAACAGCGAGAAAATCGCCAAGAAACTTACCCAGGCACAACTGACCAAAATTGCTACAGAAAAAGCCGCCGACATGAATGCTGACGATATCGAAGCCGTCAAAAAGATGGTTGCAGGCACGGCTCGCAGCATGGGCGTAGAAGTAGAGGCTTAATACCATGGCTGAAAACATGCTTGATACTCACGAATATGAAATTTTCCCAGTGGATCCGACTGCGAGTTGGACAAACCCCGCTGAGGCCATAAAATATGCGATCGCCAGTGAACATTACCCCGCTTTTCAGGGTCAAGTATATGTCGCATTTTACCTGGCATCATCGATGGGACAAGTTCCCGACCTGCGGTCAGACAGCTCGAAAACACCTGAATAAGTATAAATATTTGTATTAACCCGTGGGAGGCTAAAAAGCCGTTAACACCACGAGAGGAGAACTAATTATGGCAAAATCTAAAGCAGATCTACTAGCAGAAGCCAAAGCGCTAGGGCTAGAACTAGGCAGTAAAGCGACCATCGCTGATATCAATACAGCAATCGCTGGCGTGGCAAGCAAAACCGAAGAAGCAGCACCAGTTGCTGAAGTAACGGAAGAGCCAAAAGCAGAAGTCAAGATAGCTAAAGCTGGCAAGCGCAGCGTCAAAGGCATCGAAGAGGCAGAAGCCAAAGTCGAAAAGATAGAGCATCAGCAACACCGTGCAGAAGTCGAAGCTGAGGAAGCTGACAAACCCAAGTTGCACGTTACGCCTACTCGCAGCCACCTAGAGCGCCGCAGCAAGGGATTCCGCAAGAGTGCCGAGCTCATCGAAAAAGGCAAGGTCTACGGTCTCAAAGAAGCTCTCACGCTTGTACCCAAAACCAGCAGCGTCAAGTTTGATGCTAGCGTCGAGATGCACATAAACCTCGGTGTTGACCCACGCCAGGCAGACCAGAACATTCGCGCAAGTATCGTTCTCCCAGCTGGCACCGGTAAAACGGTCCGTGTCGCCGTCTTTGCAGACGAACCAGTTCGCAATGCCGACATCAGTGGCGTTGAAAAAATCACCGCAGAGCTCGAAAAAGGCGCCATTAATTTTGATACGCTTATTTCAACCCCACAAAACATGGCAAAGCTCGGTAAATATGCTCGATTGCTTGGTCCACGTGGTCTTATGCCTAACCCAAAGAGCGGCACTGTCACAACCGACCTGGCTAAGGCTGTCCAAGAGTCCAAGGCTGGACGCGTAGAATTCCGCGTCGACAGCACCGGTATCGTCCATGTTGCCATCGGCAAAGTTAGCTTTACCGCTGAGCAGCTCGCGCAAAACGCTGAAGCTGTCATGAATAGCATCAAGAGCGCCAAGCCTAGTAGCCTCAAAGGCTCCTACATCAAGACTGTTCACATCGCAACGACTATGGGTCCATCGATCACAGTGAATCCGAACGAATAAATACATATTGGTCATACGCCATTTGTAGGCACGCCAGCGCAATTCTGGCGTGCTTTATATAGATACGAATTCGCAGTAGATCCCGTGCATGCAACGGGTTATTCAACGTTGAGGTGACAGCCCAAAACTGTTATGATACCACTATAGTAAAAGGAGCAATACATGAGTGATGATACACAATTACCAACTGACAGCAACCTAGAGGCAGATGCATATTACGGCGATAGTGGTGAGACTGATGAAATTGATATGAGCTTTCTCGACGAAAAAAGCGAATAAGCTACTATGCCCATGCGAGTAGGTTTAGTAGTACCGCATATTTTTATGCAGCGCGATATTTTGCCCAATGTAATTTTTTCGCCAGGCAAATTAGCACTTGAGCTTGCTGATGGTCTTACAAAACTCGGCATCGAAGTTGTACTATTTACACCCGGCGAGATAGACAGCCAAGCCCAAAACATAACGGCTGATTTATCGCTGTTTGAACAAGAGCTTACCTGCCGTGGTGACGGTTATCTTGATCTGCTAAAAAAACACCCCCTTACTTTTGTTACATTGGCTCGCCAGGTCCAAGGCGAGTTGGTGAGCAAAGCTTACCGCATGGCAAACGACAATCAATTAGACATTGTCCATGTGTATACGAATGAAGAAGAGATTGCGATGCCATTTGCCAGCCTATGTAATAAGCCGGTTGTTTTTACTCATCACGACCCATTTAGTTTCCTTGTCAGATATAAAAATATCATGCCTAAGTATGCACACCTCAACTGGGTTTCAATTTCATATGCGCAGCGGGTTGATATGCCAGCTGATACAAATTGGGTCGGAAACGTTTACCATGGCCACAGTGATACCATACTAACACCAATTAGCACCCCTATAGGCGATTACTTCACTTATTTCGGGCGTATCATTCAGCCCAAAGGAGTGCATCTCGCAATTCAAGCCGTTAAACGGTATAACGAAACTGCCAAAGTTCCCATGAAGCTAAAAATTGCTGGCAAACACTACGGCGAGTCAGAAAAAAACAGCTACTGGGAAGAGTTCATCGTGCCTGAGCTTAATGAGTACATTGAGTACGTAGGATTTATCGAGAAATCTATAGATAAAAGAAATTTCCTTGGCAATGCTGCTGCCCTACTAGTACCATCCATCTTTCCTGAGCCATTTGGGATGGTAAGTATCGAAGCACTCGCGTGCGGTACTCCTGTCGTAGCGCTAAATTCGGGTGCATTGAGCGAAGTCATAGAAGATGGTCGCACTGGATATGTTATAGATAAAGTTATAAACGAAAGTACTGTTCTAAACGAAACAGCCACAGTTCAATCATTGGCCGAATGTTTACCTCGGGTACTAACTATCGATAGAACCGATTGCAGAAAAGCCTATGAAAATAAATTCACAGCCGAACTAATGTCCCAGGGATACCTCGATATATATCAGAAGCTCTCTAGCTTATAATACTTAGTTCCAGCATACAATTAACGTACGAGTTTTGTCGTTACTAAAGTATGACAAGATCAGTTTTAATGTGAGGGTGCGACTCGTACCCCTCAAGCACAAAATTTTCTTCTTTGAAATCGTCGATGTTTTTGACATCACCAACGATTTTGAGCCGTGGAAATGGGTAAGGTTTTCGCGTAATCTGTTCTTTGGCTGGCTCGATATGGTTAGTATAGAGGTGTGCCGAACCGGCCGATATAATCAACTCACGGGCTTCCAACCCAGTTACATGAGCAACCATGTGCAGCAGCATAGCATACTGGGCAATGTTGAATGGTGCGCCCAAGAAAACATCCCAACTTCGCTGGTACAGCTGCAAGCGCAATTTACCCTTCGTCACATCAAACTGAAACATAGTGTGGCATGGTGGCAGGCGCATCTCATCAAGTTCTCCGGCGTTCCATGCACTGACGATAATGCCTTTGCTATCTGGGTTGTTTTTGATCTGATCAATTGCCCAAGCAAGCTGGTCAAACTCGGTGCCGTCAGGTCGCCTCCAATGGCGCCACTGCACACCGTACACACGACCAAGGTCATTTGAGCCCTCATGCAAGAACCCATCCCAGTAAAATATTTTGTGATCATGCAGGTAATCTACATCAGAGCTACCCGAAATAAACCAAAATAACTCATGCAAAAGTATCTTGAATGGCATCTTTTTAGTCGTAAGTAGCGGAAAACCATAGCGCATATCAAATCGCACTTGCGCACCGAAAACAGATTTTATGGGGTGTATACCGCGTGTCTTCTTGGTTTTACCTTCTTTTAAGATTTTTTCCATCAGCTCAAGATATTCATATTCTGGATGTTTCACGTTACGATCCTCCTTACTTTTTTACCGCACAATTCCAGCAACTTTACCGCATAGCCGTTAGAATGGTCCACACTATAGACAACTTCAGTGATATCGGTCTGGCTGAGTGTTCGCGTACAACTGGGGCAGGGCAACATGTTTATAAATAATGTCGTGCCCACTAGTGATAAACCAGCTTGCTGTGCCTTTACGAGCAGCTGCATCTCGGCGTGAATCGTATCGTAATGATTGGCATCGTGCACAAGTGATGCATTATCTTCCCGCGCATTACCATAGTGCATTGCATACGTTTGGTACGGGATAACCTTATTGAATCCAGTTGCGAGAACGGTATAGTGCGCACCATTTTTTTTAGCTAAGACGCACCCTGTTTGAAAACTATAATCAAATGACTGCGTGGCTACCGTTTGTGCTAAAGCAAGCATTTTTACTTCGTTACCACTTTTTACATCGGCTATTTTCACTTCATTTTGTTTTTCATACATCTTCGCTTCAGCCTCATCTACAAATGGTGAGGCATACGAGAATGGGATGCGAAGTCTGTTGAGTGCGTAGAACGTTGACCGGGTGTGAAATGTTTGAGCATATGATCCACGGACCACGATGACGTGCTTGGGAAGTAACTTCTCGACCACAACATCAGTTTCACTTGTGAAATATTCGAGCAAGTATAACTTTTTAGCAGAGTCTGACTTAGCGATTTTTTCGGCTAGTGCCGAAGCAGCCGCGTCGGTCAATGCACGAAATTGTGTCTGTCCTTCAAAGCCTGCCACATATGCTTCTTTTGCCACACCAAGAACAATGTCACCCTTTGGTAGCAGCTCTTTTACCAGTGCAAGAAGCCGCTTACTAGAAAGTTCGCGCGGCGCGAGCACGAGTGTCGCAGTACCTTTCAACGGTTTTTTCGAAGCAAATGCGATGTCCGCCCAATCAAATTTAGTCTGCATATTTGTCTCCAAAGCGCTTGGCCAATTTCGCAAACTTCTCAGACTTTTCTCGGTAGAGATCAGTGTTTTCAAGTGGCGTATTCTCGAGCTGATGGTAATTCCAGGTCGACAAATTGGGATCGTCGAAAGGAATACAATGGAAATGCAGGTGTTCAACGGTACTTTGTGCCTCTGCACCGTCTTTTTGGATTATTTGCATACCTTTAATGCCATGGACTTCACGGATCATTTTTTTAGCCAAGTAAAATAACTTTCGCATCGTTTCCCATTCGCTAGGAGTCAACTCTTTGACGGACTTAACGTGCCGGCGAGGGATAACCATCATATGACCATCCGTGTAGGCAAACAGGGCAATCGTCATAACAACCCCATTCTCCTCGTAGATAACATACTTGTCGCGTAGATCGCAAAAAACACATTTCCCAACTGATTGCCAGATGGCATCATATTCACCCGTGACACGAGCATCACGGTACATAATCTGTTTTTTCGATTCATCGGTATCCATAGCAGTCAGGGTTACTTCTCCTTAATCGGATCTTTGCGATACTGCATATAGTCTTTTAGGGTGTCACTCAAGGAACCACCGATAGCGCGCTGCAAAATTTGCGTCGTGCTCACAGACGTTGATTGTCTGTCGACGACAAGCATCTCACCACCGTACCCGAGCACTGTTTTATATTCTTTAGACTCTTTGTAATTGCTCGTCCATTCTTCTTTGACCGTAACATAGATATCAGGTTTCAACAGCCCGAGCGAAGGCACGCAACTTGGTTCCGGCAATAATGTTACAAAATCAACCGAGCTTAGGAAAGTAAGCATCTCTGCGCGAATCTTCTCATCAAGGATGGGCTTATTCGCACCTTTAACTTTACGGATAGCCGCATTACTACTAACACCCACAACGAGGATATCACCGTATTCCTTGGCCTTCTCAAGATAACGGCACTGCCCAGCATGAATAAGGTCCCATGATCCAGCCGTAAAGACTATCTTTTTACCTGCAGCTCGAAGCTTTTCACCTAGCTCAATTAAATCACCTTGAGCAATATTACGTGTTTTCCAATTAGTTGCCATTTACACCTCCAATTTGAGTAGTATTGTACCACTAATTTGTGGGTTTAACCACGAGAATACTTACGTACTAGCCCGCTTTAGGCCGGCTTACTGACCCCATTTTTATGATGGCGGGGAAGCTTGAAGTACTATGCCACGTTTGATTAAGAGGTCGCGGGTACGAACATAATGATAATTATCACCCAATGATTCATATGGATTAGATCGCAAAAATTTATAAAAATCATAGAGCAGGAACAAGTCAATCGCCATCTCTAGGACATCGCATTTTGTCCCATCCGATAACGATACGGACAAAACCTTAACCAGGAGCCTCCCACGCTTTGTATAACCGGAGTTCAAGAAATAACTGTATATCTTTTTTTGAGATTTAGTGCTGCAATCGACGAGTAAAAAACTGAGTGTCCGTGCGATATCGAATAGTGGATGCCCAATGGCTGCTTTTTCAAAATCGATGATACCCGTTAGCGCGATACCGTCTATCTTGAAAAGATCACGGGGGGACGTTTCGTCATACAATACGTTACCCCGTACGAGGTCCATATGGAGTAGTTGTCGGCTCCCCAAGCCATCACATGCAGCCAGAAACTGTTCTTGGTGGCTTATTACCGATCTATCAAATTGCACACTAAGCTTTCCGCTTATCGCCTCGGCAATCAAGGCGTTGCCGAAATAGGCGTCCA
>Ga0302286_10003691_pt1 | contig 10283 bp, 10 predicted proteins | sample III_Fen_E2_3_FD_198765 | JGI IMG/M metagenome (GOLD analysis project Ga0302286, IMG submission 198765) | Peat permafrost microbial communities from Stordalen Mire near Abisko, Sweden - III_Fen_E2_3 | ecosystem: Environmental > Terrestrial > Soil > Wetlands > Permafrost | place: Sweden: Abisko...
ATCGTCGCCACCAATCCATGCTTTTATATCACCCGATTTTGGATCGATTGCAATAAATCCGCATTGTAACAATTTTAAGGTGTATTTCACCGAGTCAATGGGCGATATCTTCACTTGCTTCTCACCATCCCACGAAAATAATTTCATATTGACGGGTACTTTAAATACTGCTGTAATTTCAGTTGCCGATTTCCCCGCCTCCTTCATTTTATGGTATCGCTCCGAACGTTTCATCGCCCGAAGAACCACTGCATTATTGGTTCCCCACGGATCTTTACCACCCCAATGTTTTTCGAAAGCGGCCTGTAGCTCTTTCATTTTTTCCTGCATCGCCATCTCTGCATATCGCTGCATTCTCGAATCGATGGTAGTTACAATTTTGATCCCATCTGTATAAAGATTATAGGGTGTACCATCTGCTTTTGCATTTTCAGCGCACCAATCCTCTAACTGAGGCCGGATTAATTCTCTGAAATAGGCACCCGCACCGGTGTTGTAAACGAGATAATTATATTTCAACCCAAGTGGTGTACTGCTGTATATTTTTGCTTTTTCAGGTGTAATATAATTATATTTAGCCATTTGAGAAATGACCGTATTCCTTCTCTGCAATGAACGCTCCGGATTCGTTCTGGGATTGTAGGAATTGTTGGCTTTAAGCATTCCTACCAAAGTAGCTGCTTGCGGAATTGTAAGTTTATCGGGTTTGACGCTGAAAAATCGCTCTGCTGCAAGTTCTATTCCATATGTATTTTCTCCAAATGGAACCGTATTCAGGTACAAAGTAAGAATCTCCTCCTTCGAATAGAGTTTTTCGAGGCGATAAGCAATGATCGATTCCCTGATTTTACTGACAGGAAGCGTTAACGGACCATAGTTTTTTCGCCCGAAAAGGTTTTTCACAATCTGTTGCGATAGCGTTGATCCGCCTCCTGAACTACGATCAACGAGAAAAATTGTTTTGAAGACAACTCTTAACAAGGCCAGCTCGTCAATTCCCCGATGCTCATAAAACCGTGTATCCTCTGTAGCAATCAGGGCATTAATCATGTTAGGTGAGATCTCTTTGTAGGTGACGTTGCTTCTGTTCTCCGTATAGAACCGGCCAAGCAATTTATTGTCTTTCGAATAAACCTCCGATGCAACAGGTTCTTTGATTTTAATCAGTGTATTTTTATCAGGCAACTGGCCAAATGTCCCGATATAAACCAATGCGAAGAGCGTAAGTAACAGAAATAATCCGAAAGCCATTAGTTTCAATCCCCAGATTAAAACTCTTTTTGTCCATGTTTGTTTAGAACCTGAGGATGATCCTGAAAAGAGACCTTTGGTTGATTTCTTCTTTTCAGTTCCTTTTGTTTTTTTAACTGACATATTATTGTATCAAATAATCTAAATTCATCTTCATTAATTTGTTCCCGCCATGAAAGTAGCCATCTCCGGCATTACAGGTTTTATTGGAAAACAATTGTCTGATTATTTATTAAAATCAGGAAATGAACTAATTGTGATTTCGCGTGGTGATCTTGCCGGCACGAGAAATCAGCTCGCAAAAGTAATCAATTCTGCCGACGTTATCATCAATCTTGCCGGATCACCCGTTTTGCAACGTTGGAATAAAGAAAACAGGGAGCGTATATTGTCAAGCAGGGTCGATACGACAAGATTATTGGTTGAAGCTATTCGATCTAATTCACCGGAACATTGCCCAAAGGTTTTCATCAACGCCTCAGCGATTGGAATATATAAAGATTCAGGAACTTATGATGAATTTTCAACAGAATTGGGAACCGGTTTTTTGGCTATGGTTTGTAAAGCATGGGAAAACGAAACTGTCCCGTTGAAAGATTTAGGCATCAGATTGTGTATTGTCAGGATTGGAATCGTTCTGGGGAGGGACGGTGGTTCGCTTGGTAAAATGGTTCCTGTTTTTAAAGCCGGATTAGGTGGAAAGATTGGCTCTGGCCGTCAACCTTTCCCTTTCATCCACATGTCCGACTTTTGCCGGGCAATCGATCATTTAATCAATCACCCGGATAGCGAGGGGATTTATAACCTGGTAAGTCCGCAACTTACTACGAATATCATGTTTACAGAGGCCTTGGCATCAAGGCTTCTTCGGCCAATGTTATTTACCGTTCCAGAATTTGTATTAAAATTAGTTTATGGCGAGGCTTCCGGAATGCTTACCAAAGGCTCAATTGTGAAACCCACCCATTTGCAAAATGAAGGTTTCCAGTTTTATTTTCCCGATATTTCAAAAACACTGGCTGACTTAATTCATAAAATCTATTAGATTATGGATAACGCTGATCCGTGTGAAAAAATCTCACCCATTTATATTGTTTCCGGTGGAAAGGGTTTGGCGGGCGATGCCGTGGTTCAGTCGGTGCTGATTCAATTTCCAAACAACAAGATTCCGGTTATCATCGTCCCTGATATCCTGAACCAGCAAAAAATTGATGAGGTTATCTCGAAGGCGTTGGAAACCGGCGGAGTTATTGTTCATACAATGGTTGACCCTGATGCGCGGAAACTGCTGATCGCTTCGTGTGTACAACGAGGTATGAATCATTTTGATTTGGTGGGCGATTTATCTGACTACTTATCCAATTTATTGAATACAAAACCAATCAGTAAGCCTGGACTCTACCGGCTGAGCAATATCGCCTATTTTCAGCGTGTCGAAGCGATCGATTTTACATTGAAGGTTGATGACGGTCAAAATCCTGAAAGGATCACACAGGCAGATATTATCCTGACGGGTGTGTCGCGAACAGGCAAAACGCCGCTGAGTGTTTACCTCGCGATGTTTGGCTGGAAAGTGGCCAATGTCCCATTGATTCCGGGTATTGAGCCACCCGTTGAATTATTTATGGCTGATCCCCGTCGTGTTTTTGGACTGAATATTTCGTCGATCTACCTGATCTCCCAGCGGGCAAACCGGGTTAAAAGTCTTCGTATGGATATCGATACCGATTATATCAATACAAAGAAAGTGGGCGAGGAGCTGACCTATGCCCGCCGGATCTTCGAAAAGGGAGGTTTTACCGAAATTCAGATTACGAACAAGCCAATTGAATCGTCGGCTAATGAGATTCTAAATCTTCTGACAAGTCGCTTCGACCGCGATATGTGGAAGAAGAATGAAGATTGAATTAGTTTGATTGTTTCGAAGGTGCTTTCGCGAAGATTCCCCAAATAATAAAAAGAAAGCCGGCAATAACAATAATGATCCCCCCTAAAAATCTTCCTATCGGAAGTCTGTGATACCCGAAAAAATCAGGGATCGTCATAAAGTAGCTTAAGATCAGTATTAAAACACCACAGCCAATTAAACTAAAACCAGTTTTAAAGATGTTAAAAGGCTTTTTATAGGTTTGGTATTCAACAATCTTCGTTACAGTTGGATGTTCAATATTTTCGGGCTTAGGATGCTGACAATTCCAGCAGGCCTCAAAATTCATCGCCACGGTTTGACCACAGTTGGGACATTTCCAATAATCTTCGGTATTTATTGTCTCACCATCTTCTGTATTCTCATTTATTCCATTGATTTTGGCCTCCAATAATTCATCGTATTGCCTGTTGGTGATTAATTCACGCTTCAGCGATTCCATTAAGATTGCATTGAAAACATCTTTCTCAAAATCAGACGGGTTTTCAATACCATTCAACAGATCATTGTCGGTATATTTCGATACAAATTTCAGGTATAGATTTTCATTTTTCATCTTCATTACTCATAAAGAAACCCTTATAAAGCTGCACAAAACCATAAAAAATAAAACCGTAGAAGATAATCGAATAGCCATTAACCGGATGGATTTTGGTCCAGCCCGTTAAGGCACCACCGATCAGCAGTAGAATAATCCCTGAATTTATCTGCACCGAACTTTTTTTGCCCCTTTTCTGTGCCTTCACCTCTTCCCGCTGATTGTATTCACTGAATCCTTCTTCAGTTTGGGCGAATAGATTTTCTTTTTCGGCGATTGTAATGGTCCCCCTTCTTTCGGCGATTATTAAAGCGGCCTCCACCGATGCTTCCTGGTAAAGTGTATATTTTGTAATGATCTCGGCCAACTCCTTATCGGAACTGTGTTCCAATTGTTTTACAAAGAAGTTAACCTCTGCCTGTTTGGCTATAAGTTCTGTTATCGTTTGTTCTTTTGTATTTTGCGGCTCATCTTTAGTTGCTTTCAGGCTCACTTTTTCCTGTTTGTAAGTTGGTGGCAAGGCATTTCGTTCGATCAGAATATCTTCGAGCACATCGGTTACATTGTCCATGTATCTCCCCGAATTCACCATTTCTTTCAGACTATCGGTTGAATAACCGACATAGTCTTCATAAATTTTCTGTTGACGCAGGTGGTAGTCTGTTCTCATTTGTTTCAATTTATCGTTTTATGGCGTTTTGTATAGGTAATCTGAAATTTGCACTTAATGCTGCTGGCAATTAGTCCCGAAGTGTCGGGACAACTTGCAGACTCGCGTAATAAAAAAATAGGTGCCTTGATTCAACGAATTAGTATCAAACAGTTAGCACGATTATGCCAGCTGCCAGTAGCCAAAAGCCAGTTGCCTATTGTATAAGTCTGCACGATTAACCCTCACACTACATCATAGAACTATTTAATCTCCTTTCAGGTAAGTATCGCCGCTAAAATCACGATGAATATTAACAATGCCACGTAAAATGCAAAACCGTAGAAAAACCATCGCCATATTTCGCGGTATTGCCGGTCGTAACCTGCCGCTTTTAATTCGTCAGCAATCATCAGGTTAATGATTCCTGGCAACAATAATGTCAATATTTTCCAGTGAATTTGCAGCGGAGCATTGAACTTCTCTGCCTTCGTTTGCTTTATTGTCTTCGTTTCATTATCCTTAGGGACAAGCTTTTCGCCGGCCAGATTTCGCTTTTCCACCTCGGCTTCTGCGGCAATAACCGCTTCAGGCTCGTATTCATCCCGAAGTTTAACAACAATCTCGTGCAGCTCGTCGTACGACAGTTGGGCCATTGCCTCGGTAAACTTATTGTCAGCTGCCATTTTAATCAATTTACTTTTCGCTGTTAATCACCACTTTTGCTGCATTATTTCCTGCCGTTTTGCCTCGAATTCCGCATGGCTGATCAGCCCTTCTTTCTTCAGCTTGTCAATCTTCCGAAGTTTCTCGTCAAACGATATTTCAACTTCCCGCGTATTGATCGCATCAGGCATATCAATCTCCTCGGCAACACTTGCACCCGGATTCTTGTCGTAATTGATCAGGTTATTGACGAAGATTCCGCCGATGATCAGTAAAACAAACATCCAGACGATCAGAAATGTCTGACCAATGCCGGCATCGGGTTCACCCGACAGAAGCGAGAAGAAGAAAACGCCGAAGACCATAAATGCCAAAACGACAGCGATACCCGCAATTAAACCGGGTTTTGTTGTTTTGACGTAAGCTTTTTGTCTCATAGTCGGGTGGATGTATGAGTGAATTTCAAAGTCCGCTGATCGTCGCGTCTTTCGGATACGAAATATTAAACTTTAATGGAATGGTTTTCTTCGCACCGGGCGCCAGCGTAATGTTCCAGGTAATTTTCCCATCATCATTAACGGTCGCACCTCCTTTGGGCGCTTCGGTTTCAACCCTGATCTTTTCATTCCGCGATATCGGGAACTGATCATTCAGGTCGAGGGTCACCTCCTTGTTTTTACCATTGGTGATTTCAATCGCATATTCATAATACACGGTCGTCTCTTTTTTTAGAAGACCGGCGTAATCGGTGTTCTTCTTCACTAATTTACGCTCGATTTTGATCCCTTCATCAATCCCTAACGATAATTCCAGCTCACCTTCTGGTAGGATGGTCTCGTTGACAGAAGCAGTACCCACCAATTTTTGGTCAAGGAAGACACTGATTGATCCCTGCAACAATGGAAACGTAAAAGGATTCTTCATTGCTGCCTTCAAAAAGGCATTCTGAATCAACTTAGGAATCGTAAACCAGGTGTATTTTGCATCTGCATTTGATTTTGCAATCGAAATGCGGTGCGGCTGTCCATCCGAAACGATGTCAACCTTTCGCGGCAGAACAAAACTAAAGGAGGTGTTCTCTTCGTTAACAGCCGTCTCTTTCAGTAAGTTTTCGGCAGGGGCGGAGGCCTCATCTACCCTTACCACCCTTTCCATCATTGCGCGCGGCGGACTGATTTCATCGCTATTCGCTGCCGATTTTGTTTTATATAACCTTGGCGTATACAAATCGAGGTACCAGGCCGAAAGATCGGGCAGATTTCCATAAATAAATGGTTTGGCGGTCGATATTTCAATATTTGCATCGGTCCAGTCTTCACCGGTCGACTGCCAGATAGAGGCAAAATAATTAAAATCGACCTTCGATGTAGCGAAATCGGCCTTTGCCTCATATTGCGACGACCAGCCGGAGCCGGTTGATACATAGGTGTAACCAACTTTTACGCCCGGTTTATCGATATTCGAAATCAGATGTATTACAATGCTTTTACTTCTATTCTTATTCGATTTCAGGATCGCCAGTTCGTTTTCGAGGGCCGACTTCTCATCATTTAGTTTTTTCATTTTTGCATCAATAACGGCCGTCCTTTCGAAGTTGGCCGAAAGTGATTTCTCGATAAACTTAGCGTGCGCCTCCATATCGGTTGTTGTAACCTTTTGACTCTGCGGAAATGGATTGACCCTTTTCAGGAAATCGCTGGCATCGTTGATGGCCGTCATCTGGCTGATGGCATCCCTGATCTGATTGTTCAGATTATTCAGTTCCGATTGAAGTTTCTGCAGTTTGGGCTGTTCCGTCTCCTTTAAAAAGGTTTCTTCTACCGTTACTTCGGCAATTGTCATCTCCGTTTGCCCCATTAAACTAACCTGAACCGACTGATCGACAAGGTGGGGAGTCATTCCTGCGATCCTGATAATATTCTCGCCCCTTTTCACCGAAAATGCGGTCTCTTTGGCAATCATCGCCCTGTCGGTAAACACGGTGATTTTTTGAAGTTTCGATACCGGTTCCACCTCGGTTTTCTGTGCCACAGCAAACGTTGAACACATCATAACAGTGAGGACAAATGACCACCACTTTAGATTGAGATGCTTTTCCATAATTAATAAGGTTTAAATGAATCGAACGATTTCTCGTATGTCAAATATAATTGATTTTATATAATATGTACGCGAATTATCGATCTTCTTTCCAATTATCGGGATAATCGCGGATACGAACGTTGGGGCGGTCGGGCAATGCTGTTAAGTTAAGGTATTTTGATTTGTTAGTCTTGGTGTCCCGAAGCAATCGGGATTGTGTTTTGGTGTCTTGGTGGCGATTATTTCCTGCCACAAAGTCACCATCCCGCATGTGCGGGACCAAGTTCCACCAAGAAAATTGCTTAACTTAATGACATTGGGCGGTCAGGGCGGTAGTTGGGGCGAAAAATCTTTCGCCCTTACCTTCACCCTTATTATCATGATCCCATTACCAATCAAATCTTATTGCCCGGATATTAATGATAGGGGCGCAAAATTTTGCGCCCCTACGTACCCTGACAACCGGTTAATGTCAAAGGATTTTAGGTTATTCACCTGTCATGGACCGGTTTGTTATTTGGGAATCTCCGGTTTGATTTTCGTTACATCGTTAATCACCACATTAAATCCCCATTCGCTTAATTTCCGTTCCTGACCCCTGTTCAATCCCAGTAAGATATCACGCGCACTGGTTAGGGTGGCGTAAACGGTACCGGGAGTCTTCGTATTCTGCGACTTATCGACACCCAGACTTAAGCCTGCCTGTTGATTAAGTGCCTCAGCCTGATCGTGCAATTTTTTTGCTTCGGCGCGTTTGTCAACACTTTCGCTGAGTTTTGTCCCGAAAGTGACCATATCGAGCCCGTTTAACGGACTTGCAGCACCCAAAGCGGTGTGTTTTGCGAACACAACATTCCCTAATTTGGTAAGCTCTTCCGGCTTACTTTTTGAGATTTCAATTTTAACAGATGTTTTACTCATTGTGATAAAAATTAAATGTTTAAAAATTTATTTTTAAAAGACACATCTATACGTCGCCACCCAAAGATGCGACGTGGGGATATTTGTAACCGGATTTTTTACATAAATTGAAAGTTGTTGATATATAAAGTGTTAATTGGTATTTTTTATTAAAAACAGCTCTTTAAGTATTGATTGCCCGACAGCAGTAGCCCTTATCCTGAGCCCTATTACCGACATCTTTGTCTTAAGTATGCATAGATGGAGCCCTGTTACAGGTAAACTTGTTTCAGGTATTGATATCCTGAGCCCTGTTACCGGCATCTTCGTCTCAGGTATTGATATATTGAGCTCAGTTACCGGTATATTTGTCTCAGATATTGGTACACTGAGCCCAATTACCGGCATCTTCGTCTCGGGTATTGATACACAGCGGCCAATTACCGACATCTTCGTCGCTGTTATTGGAATATTGAGCCTTGTTATTGGCTTATCTGTTGCAGGGATTGTTATCGGGAGTGCTGATATGGGATTTCCGTGCTCTGGTACGGAGAGCAGGAGCCCTTGAAATGATACCGGGGACTCAATGACTGATTGTCGGGTAGATATCATCATCGATTTGGTTCAAATCAACTATTAATAGGAATCACCCCCAAATTGTTACCTCTTTTTTGGATGTTTTTTTGTGTCAAAGATTATTTAAATTCATTCAAAATAAAAAGTATTGAAAATCAGGAATAACTGTTTTGTTCGCTGTTTATTTAAATTTTGGGCATACCCGATCCTTACCCCACAGCCGAAACTTTCTGAACGAAAAAGTTAATATTTGCGGCCAATCGTTATCTTTGACTGATGACCGATGTTCACAACACAGCGACGCGTAGTTTTAATATGAGCCGGATCAAAGGGAAGAATACAAAACCCGAGATGCTGGTTCGGAAGTTTCTTTTTGCCAATCTCATTTACATTAATTTTGGTAGGTGAAAAGTATTAATATCATATATGAATCTGATATCGAATTTTTTCAGGATCAACTCTTAAACTGGTTTTCTGAGAATAGGCGAAAATTTCCTTGGAGAAATGATTCAGCCACAAATTATGAATTAATAATTTCAGAAGTTTTTTTACAAAGGACAAAAGCTGAAACTGTCGGAAAGTTTTTACCCACTTTTTTCAAACGGTATCCTTCTTGGAAGCAATTAGGTGAAGCGACCGAAGAAGAAATACAAAGTTTCATAAAACCATTAGGCTTATATAAACAACGAGGAACACGACTTTTTAAGCTTGCACAAGAATTAGCAAAGAGAAATGGTCGTTTCCCAAAGGAACGATATCAAGTTGAAGAGATTTCAATGATGGGTCAATACATTACAAATGCCTATGAATTATATATTTTAAAAAAGAAGTCACCATTGTTAGATGTTAATATGGCTCGTCTACTTGAACGTTTTTTTGGAAAACGTAAATTGGCAGATATTCGCTATGATCCATATTTGCAGACCTTGGCCTATCGTGTAATAAATATTGAAAAAAGCAAAGAATTGAATTGGGCAATACTTGATTATGCCACATTAATTTGTAAAATAGTAAAACCAAAATGCGAAGTTTGTTGGTTGAAAACTAAGTGCATAAATATATTGATGCAACGTCTTTGAATCATAAAAAAATCATATATTTGTTTGAATTAAATTTTAGTATTGGTTGTCATTATTTTTTGACTTACGATGTAAATTCAATAAACCTACGTGGAAAATAAAACATTAACATATATTGATCTATTCTCCGGTTGCGGCGGTTTGTCATTAGGCCTTCATAATGCTGGCTGGAAAGGTCTTTTTGCAATTGAGAAAAACATTGATGCATTCAAAACGCTTGAATACAATCTGATTAAAAACAAACACCATTTTGATTGGCCTGAATGGTTGCCTCCAAAAGAACATGAAATCGATGAAATTTTAACTACCTATAAAGACCAACTAGCATCACTTCACGGGAAAGTTGATTTAGTTGCTGGTGGCCCTCCATGCCAAGGTTTTTCAATGGCAGGTCGTCGCAACGAAAATGACACCAGGAATAATTTGGTCAGTTCATATATTAGTTTTATCCAATTGGTTCAACCCAAGATTATTTTCTTCGAAAATGTAAAAGGATTTACCCAGAAGTTTAAAAAGAACATGGATAAGGGGCGTGAATATTCAAGCTTTGTGGAAAATGCATTAACTGATGCTGGATATCATGTGACGGGTCACTTGGTGAACTTTGGGGATTTT
>Ga0302286_10003694_pt1 | contig 10279 bp, 8 predicted proteins | sample III_Fen_E2_3_FD_198765 | JGI IMG/M metagenome (GOLD analysis project Ga0302286, IMG submission 198765) | Peat permafrost microbial communities from Stordalen Mire near Abisko, Sweden - III_Fen_E2_3 | ecosystem: Environmental > Terrestrial > Soil > Wetlands > Permafrost | place: Sweden: Abisko...
GGAACTTGAACCACGGCACCACTCTCAAGCGTAGCAGGTTTTTTGCCACCTTGGGTATCGCCTTTAAAGTTAGGAGGCGTTTCTACAATTTTAAGTTGAACAAATTGTGGTGCTTCAACGCTGATTGGTTTGCCATTATGGTAAAGCATATCGACATTCATACCATCAATAATCCAATCCGCTGCTTCACCCACTTGATCGTGTGTTAACGCAATTTGCTCATAGGTAACACTGTCCATAAATTGTAAAAAATCGCCATCGTCATATAAAAATTGCATAATTTTGTCTTCAAGCTGAGGCGTTTCGCATTTATCACCCGCATGGAATGTTTTTTCGATAACTTTGCCATCCATAAATGATTTGATTTTACAGCGTACAAATGCCGCACCCTTGCCAGGTTTAACATGTTGATACTCTACGATTTTATAAGGTGTACCGTTTAATTCGATCTTTAACCCTTTTTTTAAGTCGCCCATTCCTATAGAGGCCATACATTCTCCTAAATTTTAGTTTTCGTCATTATAGCGAAAAAAGTTACGACTACAAAATGACTTATTTTTATACAATATATTGTATATTTAAATCAATATAAACGATACTTTAATCAATAAAAAAGATATAATATCTGCTATGTAGTTTAAACAATAAATTAATTTGTATATTTTATACATTTTAATTTATGTTTAATACATTTTTTTGTATTATTTTACGATGAAAACAAGCGATATCATTAATCTTTTGCATAATGCCATTGAAGCCGAAAATATGGGGAAGAAAATTTCTCAAAAAAAGATGGCTGAAAACTTTGGTATTTCCATGCGTACCTATCAGGAGTGGAGACTTGGTAGTAGTGCTCCTATGGGAATTCCTGTGGTTTTTAATATGCTGGGAATGTTAAAAGATGAAGATATTATCAGGTTAGTGCGTAAAATAAATGACGGGCAAAAAGGAACGGTATGACAAATCTATCCGTAAGTGAAAAGTTGGCGTTAGAAGAGGTATTTGAGTGTTTGAAAAATGAGAATTGCCGTAAAATTAATATCATGACGAAACGTCTTTTTATCTACCGCATGATGCGCTTGTTGGTTTCAACGCGCCGAAAACTTTTACATGTAAAACGATAAGTTGCCCTATCGTTTACATGTAACACTTTTTAAATTGCCTTTGTCCCATCCAAGAGAACCGGAACAACGATTAACGATACAATGACTGCTGCAAGCGTTCCAAAAATCAACGCAACACCGAGTCCCCCAAAAATAGGATCGGTCGCAAGTAATGTACTGGCCAGAATAATCGCCGCCGCGGTGAGCATAATCGGCTTAGCTCTGGTCGCACTCGCTTGTGCTATTGCTTTCTTTTTCTCAACACCTTGATGAATCAACGACTGCGCGAAATCAATCAGTAACAGTGAATTGCGTGAGCTAATTCCCATCAATGAAATAAAGCCAATCAGTGACGTCGCCGTGAGAAAGAAGGTTGTTGATGTGAACAGATCCATCACCCAATGCCCCATAATCACGCCAATGATCGAGAGAAAACTACCTAAGAGCACAATGCCAGAAAGTGCAAAGCTTTTGTAGTAAACAACCATCAGCAAGAAGATAAGCACCAGTGCCGCAATAAACGCCCCGCCAAGGTCTCGAAACGTATCCATCGTCACTTTCATCTCACCATCCCAGACAAGATTAAACACTTCACCACTCTTCTTGTCTTTAAGCGTAAGATCAAAAAGATGGCTACTGCTCACATCAAATTCACTGCTCAAGGCCTCTTTAATACGACCGCGCGCATCGAGCAGTGGATAGACTTGGGAAACCAAATCAGCTTCGGCTACGATGCTGACCATCTTCTGCAAATTCTTTGACATGATCGTTGGACTAGAGGCTACTTTTTCGACGTGAACGACTTCCGAAAGTGGTACCATCATACCTTGCGTGTTACGCAATTTTAAAGCACTGAGTTTTGCGCTAAGCTCCTCTTTAGAAGCATGTGGAAGCGACTTTGAAGCCTCACTGAGCGCCATATGAAGTGGAATCTGCAATGGCAATGTTTCACTATTTTTATACGCGACATCCATGCCTTCAAAGCTTAGATACAAAAGCTCATTAATCTGTGCGATGCTGAGATTGGAGCGACTCACTTTTTCTTTATCAAGGATTAGCGCGTACTTATCGTAAACCTCATCACTGAGAATATCCACATCGACTAAATCTTTGGTATGCACCAAAATGCCTTTCACTCTTTGTGCTAACGTGTTTAAATGCTCCTCATTTTGACCGTACAGTTCTACCACTAAAGCCGCCATCGTTGGAGGACCTGCGGGTTGTTCAACCATCTTAATCGAGGTTTGAGGAATCAACGTTTCACAGCTTTTTTGAATGAGTGGGCGTAAGCGATGCACCATGGCAAAAGAGCGTTCACTTCGTTCATGAATGCCTGTAAGGTTGACCACAATCTCACTGCTTTGTTCACCGCTTTTAAGCCCTGAGCCTTTCACCAACCCTGCATAATCCAGTGGAGAGCCCATGCCATTAAAGACTTCAATATTTAGGACCTCTTTCTCTTTTTGCAAAATGTTGACAACACAGTTATTGATGGTATTGGTCTCTTGATACGAACTTCCTGTTGGCAAATCTACATAGAGCGAAAAAGTATTGGTGCTCTTTCCCGGTAACATTTTTGCTAAGACAATTTTGGTAGGAAACATCAACACGGCTAATATAAACGCTAACAATGTCAAAAGTAACACTAATTTTTTCTTACGATTTTCCACTAAAAGAGAGTAGACAAACTGCTCAAATTTTTGCATGGCTCTCTCCTTTACTTGGTTTTTTAAGTAGTTTTCGCGCTAAAAATGGGGTAAAGATATAGGCGATCAAAAGCGATGACATCATCGCCACAGGTACGTTTAACGGAATCGGCTTCATAAACTCTCCCATCATCTGCCCAACAAATGCCATCGGTACCATCGTTAAAATAATAGCAATGGTGGCAAGATTAGTCGGTGCGCCAATCTCATCGGTGGCTTCGATCAACAACTCATCCATCTCTTTGTCCTGTGCATCTTTTGCGTGCAAATGACGGTGAATATTTTCAATCACAACGATAACATCATCCACCAAAAGTCCAAGGCTGAGCAAAAAGGCAAAGAGAGTAATACGGTTGATCGTTTGACCGCTCATGTACGCAATAAAAATCGTAATCGCCAAGATAGCAGGAACCGTCAGTGTCACGATCAATCCCTCTCTCCATCCTAAGATAAAGATCAGTAAAATGGCAATAATTACGATAGAGATCAAGAGGTGAAAAACCAGTTCATTGACTGCTTCATCGGCACGCTCACCGTAATTTCGTGTCACGATATAGCCAATCCCTTCGCTTTGTAGTTCCGCTTTAGAGGCTTCCAGTCTTTTGACCACATCACTGGCGATCACAACGGCATTGGAGCCCTTCAGTTTTGAGACACTCAGCGTCACCTGATCTTGCAAAGGAGTAAATTGCTCCCCTTGCTTATAGCTGATCTGCGCACTCTTTTTATTTTGTATATCATCGCCCAAATAAACGTTGGCTATGTCTTTAAGATAAACCACCGAACCACCCATATGTGCCACAATCAGGTTTTGGATATCTTCGACTTTTTCAAGGGCATTTTTCACACCAAAAACGACTAATTTTCCATCCGATGTATGATTTTTAACATCAGGTGACGTGGCAGTCAAAGACTTAAGTGCGCCCACAACCTGCTCTAATGAGAGCTGATACCCTGAAAGACGAGAGAGATCAACTTCAATGTTAAACTGCTCTTTATGCTCCCCTTTTATCTCTGTTTTGGCAACATTATCCACATTGCCAAGGGAGTTTCGAAACGCTTCCACACGCTTGTAAAGACTTACATTATCAACCCCTTGAGGCGTTTTGGCGTAAAAAGCAATGGAGAGGATCGGGATGTCAATATCAATGTCAAAAGGACGCACTAATGGAGTCGGAGCCCCTTGGGGGAGTTGGTCCATATTTTGCATGACTTTGTCGTAGAGTTTGAGGTTGGATGCTTCACGGTTTTCTCCGATAAAATACATCACATTGACAATGCCCACATTATCGCTGGCAATCCCGTAAATATGCTCCACACCCTTAATCTCTTTAATACGTCTCTCGAGTGGTCGAATAATCATCTGTTCTACTTCAGCAGCACTAGCGCCTGGCATGGAGACAATCACCACACCACCGCTGATAGAGATTTGAGGGTCTTCTTCACGTGGCATAAACGAAAGGGCTATCACCCCTAAGGAGATCAAAGCAACCCCTAAAATCATCGTCAAGGGATTTTTCAAAAAGAGACGCGCTAAGTAACCTGCGAGGTATTTCTCTTTGTATTTCATCGTTTACTCGCCCACCGCTACAACAGCGTACATACCAGGATACGCTCTGGCATCTTTACATGTAAAGGAGAGTTTCACCCGAAACGTATGTGCCACCTGGTTGGAACTAGGAATAATCGCTTCAACCTTTCCTTCACTGACACACCCGATGGAAGGTACTTCCACGCGTGCCTTATCGCCCACTTTGACACTGCCAAGATAACTCTCTGCAATCTCCGTGCTGATTTTAAGAGCGCTTAAATCGGCTAAAACAAGTGTAGGAACACCCGAGAGCGCCATCTCCCCTGCTTTAATGTGCTTTTCAATGACAACACTCTCATTAGGCGCTTTGATTTTGAGGTATTGGTACTGATTTTGTACCTCTTTGCGTTTTTGTTTGGCTTGGGCTATCTGCTCTTTTGCAATCTCCATCATTGATTTAAGATTGGTCGTGGAGAGTTCAAGGTTTTCGACTTCGTATTTTGAAACCATATCTTTAGCCAGTAAGCGTTGGTAACGCTCTAAATTCAGTTTTGAGTTTTGGTACTGGTTCTCGGACATCTTTAAATTGAGTTCCGCTTGGGAGATCGCAAGATCACTTTGAGCCAAGGATGTATCGACCTCTTTGGAGTCAATGGTATAGAGCAGATCGCCTTTTTTAACGACATCGCCTTCGCTCACATACACGGCTTGTACAAAGCCCATATAACGGCTAGAAATCGTTTTTTGATTCTCCGAAATTACGCTACCACTTAAGCTCAAACTTCCGGCATTTAGCGCTGTTGAGGCGATTAAACCAAGGAGTACACCACTTACATGTAAAGATCTCATTCCACTTCCTTACTGGCTAATTTTTGAAGCTCAAAGATCTTCTCGTTGCGGGCATTTTGCACCTCTTTGAGTCTGAGTACTTTGCTCAGTTCTTCTGTTTGTTTCATCATTACCTCATTAATGGAGACAAGTTTTTGCTCGTACCTGCCTTCGTAATTTTCATATATCTGATGCGCAAACTCCACCTCTTTTTTGAGACTCTTCATCTCATACTCATCATTTTGAATCTGCGTTTGAATCTGTCTTACATGTAAAGCAATACTTTTCTTTGAAAGTACCAACTGTTGGGAAGCTTTGAGGTTTTCTACCCGTGCTTTTTCCAGATTATTTTTATCGCTTCCCCCGTTGAAAAGGTTCCATTTCATTTGAAGCCCCACGGTATACCCATCATGTTTGCTTAAGTCATTCATAAACGTATTATCGCTACTTCCATAATTGGCAAAGGCGCCCACTTGTGGCAAGAAAGCACCCTGCTGCAAATCAATGTTCATCTTTGAAATTTCTACGCCTTGTTCTGCTTTTTTGATATCAAGATTATTATTTAAAATTTGTTCATCATTGCCTAAAAAGGTTTGTGCCTCTTCATAGTTTCCTTTGATCGCCGTGACAGGTTCATCCACTAAGAAAGAGATATAGTAGTACAAGAGGGTTCGATTCGCTTCGGCTTGGTTGATGAGGCGCTCCACGTCCGCTTGCTTGCTCTGAACTTCCAAAAGATCTACTTTTTTCACATAGCCTTCTTGCATCATTGCTTCGGTGGTTGCTGCTAATTTAGTGGTATTGGAAGCAATAATATGCAGGTTATAAAGATGCTCATTTAAAAGAGAAACGGCAAAGAAACTCTTTTTGAGCTCATAAATTTTTTGTAACTTCATCGCTTCAAGATTAAGGGTGCTCATTTCATGAAGTGCTTGCGTGATCTTACCCATCTGTTCCAACTTCCCACCGGTGTAAAGAGGCAAGGTGTACTCAATCTTCGTTTGAAAAAGGTTGCGCGCTTGCGGATTGTTCAGATCGTCTGAGGCAAGCATGTAGTTGCTGCCCGTAAACTGTTTGAAGCCAAAGTCTGCAAACGTGGCTTCACGTGACTGGAGTTTGTAGCCAAACACATTGAGTGCATCGTTGCTACGAAGTGCCGATTGTGAAAAGTCCAAACTTCCATAATTTGCCCCAACTGCTGCTTGATGTTCCAATGTTTTGATCTGCTCATCAAACTTTGCAATCGCAATCTCATTATTCTGCTCTTTCACTTTTTGGATAGCATCCTTTAAACTTAGCCCATCTTCGGCAAAGCAGAAATGAAATGCCAGTATAAAAAGAAAAATGAATCGCATGCCAAATCCCTCGTCTTATGTATTAATTATGACTATATTATCGAAGATATAATGTTTATTTATTTATTGAAAAATATTAAGCAGATTATTTTAGAAAAAGATAATAAAATTTTACTTTTTTAAAAGAGGCTATTCCATCGAATAGTGAACAAAATAGAAGATAAGTTAATTATATTTAAACATAAAAAAAGGGGCATTCCGTTTCCGAAATACCCCTTTTGACATTTACATGTAAGATTATAAAACGGCGTATTCAACCCACACGCAAGACTCAATTTTCGTAAGTTCTGCAATGATTTTTTTATCGATATCGGTATCGACCAAGATAACCGCCATCGCAAATTGGTGAGCACCACGTCCGAGTCTGAAGTCGGAGATGTTAATCCCTTCTTGAGCCAAAATCGTAGCGATGTTTGCAATAACACCAGGAACGTCGTTGTTTTTAAAGATAATCATTTTGCCTTTTGGTTTAAAGTCAAACTTAAAGCCATTGATACCTACGATACGTTGCTCATCTTCACCAAAAACAGTTCCGCTGATGCTCACAACACTTTTCTCTGTCGTAAGGGTTAACGTGACTTTGTTTTTATAGCCGCTTGGGCTGTTTTCAACTTCAAATTTACTCTCAATATTTTTCTCTTTAGCGACAAATTCAGCATTGACATAATTGATCTTATTGTCATTTGCCTCTTTCAGTGAGCCTACAATACCAAAGGTTAAAAGTGATTTGGCGTAAGCACCAATCTCACCTTCTAACTCAAGCTTGATAGATTTGATAGCAGAACGGTTTAACTGTGCTGCTAAAAAACCCATTTTTTGAACGAGTTCTAAGTAAGGCTCGACAAAAGAAGGGATGTCTTCTGCTTTGATTGGTAAGTTAAGCGCATTGGGATAGCTAATGCCACGTGCAGCACTGATCGCATTTTCTGCTGCTTGAATCGCAATTTTCTCTTGAGACTCTAAAGTATTTGCACCAAGGTGAGGCGTAACACAGATGTGCTCAAGATCTAAAAGAGGATGATTGGTTGCTGGTTCTTTAGAGAAAACATCAATACCTGCAAAAGCGATTTTCCCACTTTTAATACCATCAAACAAAGCTTCTTCGTTGTAAAGTCCACCGCGTGCGCAGTTAATGAGCCTGACACCATCTTTCATCTTCGCAATTTCATCATAAGAGATGATGTTAATGGTCTCTTTATTTTTTGGAGTATGAATGGTAATAAAATCACAGCTCAGGATGTCATTGAAATTTTCGGTATACGTCATGCCAAGATCCGTTACTTTGGAAGAAGGAATGTAGGGATCATACGCAACAACATCCATGCCAAAAGCTTTCGCACGAATCGCAACACGACTCCCAATATTACCAAAACCAATCACACCAAGACGTTTCTCGCACAGCTCTGTACCATACCATTTTTCACGGTTCCATACACGTTCAATTTTAAGGTGATTATTGGCGTTCACAAAGCTTCTAGCAGTTCCTAGAAGATGTGCCATTGTAAGCTCAACCGCAGCAATGGTATTGGCAGTTGGAATGTTCATGGCAATGATACCACGTCTGCTACAGCCATCTTGATCTACGTTGTCTACACCCACACCCGCTCGCACAATCGCTTTTAAATTGGTAGCCGCATTGAGAAATTTTTCATCAACATCGGTAGAGCTACGGGTAATGGCAACATCACAGTCACCGATTATTTTTAAAAGCTCGTCTTTGGGCAAATGCACAGCATCAATAACTTCAATATCTTTTTCAGCACGTAAGATGTTAAAACCCTTTTCGTGAATCGCATCGCATACAATGATTTTCTTCTGTTTCATAACCAAACCTCGACAATTTTTGATTTTATATCGTATTTTTCAAGTTCTAAAACAACATTCTGCAGTTGTTTTTCACTTTTTTCTTCTATATAGATGGTTGGGATTTTATCTTCCTTAATCACCATATAGGGCAGGTGCAAAGCGGTGAGTGTCTGTACAATGCAAAAAAGAGAGTAACGATCCGCTCGATCAATCACCAAGCGAAACGACTTCAATTTTCCGACACTAGAACCTTTTTGTCCATACGCATCAATCTGCATAAAAAGCTCATTCACAGGAAATACAAATTCCCGAGTATCTTTATGCGCCATCTCTTTGATCCAAATGTTTTGTGATGTTTCTTGCTTGATTTCTGGCATTTTAGGGGATTCGTACTTGGCCACCTCAACATCAGCATCCACTCCATTATGTAGAAGCTTCGTGAGAAGAAATCCTACTCCTACAAAGAGGAGTAAAAAGAGTGCGCCAAGTACTTTTTTTTGCATCGCTTATTTCAATTGGTCTTTAAGAATATCTCCAAGCGTCATTTTCTCTTCTTTATTGATCTCTTTAAGCGCTTCTCTCTCTTTCAATTTAGAAAGACGTCTGACAGAGAGACGAATGCGATTTTTCTTGTCATCAATAAAAGTGATTGCCGCTTCGATCTCATCACCAATTTTAAGATCAGCCTCATTGACTTGACCCAAATCTTCTTTACGAATCAAGGCGTCAACATTCTCTTCAAGCTCAACAAAGATACCAAACTCTTTAATATCTCTAATTTTACCGTTAACAATGTCACCGTTTTCATGTGATTTTGCATATTTTTGAATTGGGCTGTCTTCAAGCTCTTTTTTGCTGAGAGATACTTTTTCACTCTCTTCATCAATTTTAACAATCTTCACTTCAACCTCAGCTCCAACTGCAAAAAGCTCTTTACATTTGTTGTTACGATCCCAAGAAGCATCTTCATTGTGTAAAAGACCTTCAATGCCACCTATTTTAACAAAGGCACCAAAGTTTGTGATGGTCGTGATTTCACCTTTAACAACATCGCCAACTTTGAATTTTTTCATAAAATCATCAAATGGTTTTGGAAGAACATTTTTCAAAGAAACACGTAAACGTCTCTCTTTTGCATCAATTTCAATGACTTCAACGTCAACCACTTGTCCCTCTTCGATGTAATCGCGTGGGTGTTTGATGTTTTTATCCCATGAAATCTCAGAGATGTGAAGGAAGCCTTCGATGTCATTACCAAGATCTACAAATGCACCGTATGGCTCAATATTGCTGATGGTAACTTGAATGGAATCACCTGTTTCTAGCTCATCTTTAATCTCATCCCAAGGATCTGGCATAGCAGCTTTTACAGAGAGAGAAAGATGACGTTTGTCTTTATCGTATTTGATGGCTTTAACAGGAATCACTTCACCCTCTTTGTAGAGTGTGCCAGGATTGACGGGACCTTTGTAGCTGATTTCACTGTAGTGAACCAAACCATCAATGCCGCCAACGTCAACAAACATACCGTATGTGGTAATTTTTTTGATGGTTCCTTCAACAACTTCGTCACGGTCAATCAACTCTTGAACGATTTCTTTACGTTTTTTGCGCTCATCATCAAGGAATTTTTTGCGAGAAATGATGATAGATTCTGTATCGGTATCGATCTTGATGATTTTAACTTTGAGGGATTTACCTAAAAGTGCGTTCATGTCTTTGACCGCAGCTTGTGAACGTGGAAGGAAAAATTCAATACCTTCAGCATTCTCAGCAATAAATCCACCTTTGTTTTTACCCGTAATTTTTACATCAAGAGAAATATCGTCTTCTTCTTTATATTCAGCGATAAATGATTTAATATGACCTTTACGAAGGGCCTTTTTGTGCGAAACCGCTGGTCTTTCGTTTCTGAATCCTGTAATAACTACAGGGATTACATCTCCCACT
>Ga0302286_10003698_pt1 | contig 10275 bp, 3 predicted proteins | sample III_Fen_E2_3_FD_198765 | JGI IMG/M metagenome (GOLD analysis project Ga0302286, IMG submission 198765) | Peat permafrost microbial communities from Stordalen Mire near Abisko, Sweden - III_Fen_E2_3 | ecosystem: Environmental > Terrestrial > Soil > Wetlands > Permafrost | place: Sweden: Abisko...
CTTGCTGACAACGTGTCGACATTGCTCCAAGATCAAATATTGGAACTTCTACAGGGTTAGAACATACTGCAAATGTAAAATATTGGCCGGAAGTGAAATTTACGTTTGTCTCCCAATTAGTTCCATTCAATGTCATTGGGTATTGAGTGGCACCGGAAGTGAAATCACCATCATCGTCAACTAAAAGAATAACAGTACCTGTTCCTTCGCTTGGTAGTCCGTTTACGCCACTATCATCAGCAATTTGCATTTTTACAGAACCTACGATACCTGTTTCTTGCACTTTCCATTTGCGCGCAACAATTTTGAGCCCACTAGGTGCATTTGTGGCTGTCCAGCTTGCTACAGAGCCACTATTATCACCCCAAAGTAAAGCAGATTTGTCAGAAGAAAAATAGTTAGTATTGGCTGCATTATCTTCAGCAATAGTTCCATTGCCTATCACAACCTGCAGTCCTGAATTTACAGACATTGTCTGTTTTTGATTCAATCCTGAATTATCATCACGCCCAATACCGGCAATGTTGTTATGAAATACATTATTGGCAGTTCCATCCCAATATATTGTAGTTCCATCTGATGCAGTGTAATTTTGAGCTGTATTTTGTGATAATTGTATTCCGTATTTTATTGCTAAATAAGTATTGACTCTGTTTAATTCAGCAGCAGTCAGTTCTTTATCAAATTGTATAATTTCTGCAATTTGGCCTTTCCAGTATTCACCTGCATCTTGTTGTGAACCAATATAGCCGGTTCCAGTCAATACAGTATTCCAAGGTGTTACAGCTGTTGATGTTAATGCGTTGCCATCATAAGAACCACTGGCATTGGAAGATGAGTAACTACCATACACCATGTGAGTTGCATTTGCAGTACCCCACACATCTGCCATAGAATGATCTGCGTCGTATCCCTGAGTTAAAGATTCGTTTGAAGTCCCCTTTATTAAACCGGATTTTTGGTATGAAACAGGTGTCCCATAGTGATAAATATCTCTTTGATTGGCGTCAACCGATGAATTGGATGCCACAATAATAAACGAACGGGCATTTCCTCCATTAGTTAATCCAACGTCGTTGAAATTCATAGTATTGCTACCATAAAATTTAAGAGTAGGATTAAAATTAAATGACCCTTGCACTAACTCAGGCTGTTTAACTACCGTTGATTGATTGGCATTGTTGGTTGTCCCTAAGGTTCCCTGATTGGTCCAAATCAGGTTGGAACCTGTAATTACCCCATTGTCAGCTCTAAACCAAAGGGTTGCAGAAACTCCACCAGGGGAAGTTGCAGAAACATATATTGTTGAGGACAATATAATTAGCACCAACATAAATTTAATGCGTGCTTGAATCAGTATAGAGTTAATCTTTTTCATTTTTTGAAATGATTTATATGTATAATTACAATTTGTGCGATATTCAGTTAGCTCGCTTTATGAACAAAGCATGAATTATTTTTTTAGTGTTTTTGTTTTGCCGATATTATTTGAATTCGATTTTATAATATATATTGGTATATAAAAAGTTGTAAAACAATCATATAAACTATTTAGTATGCTATCAACATACTATACATGACACAAAAAACAAACCCACACTACAAGTTTTGGACATACAATATATGTCCAAAACCCATAGCATGGGAGGTAAGGAAACAGAATCGAGAAACTAAATTCTCGATTCTTCTTGATATGATTCTCTTTAGTAGCACAGTAAAATGATTATTTTCTCTTTAGATATCTTTTCTCTTACAATAAAGTATTTCTTAATCGATATATAACAAATTCTCAAAGCGTAGCTAGCACCTCAAGTAGATGAAATTGTCGATTGTAAAAATAAACTTTTCAGTAATGTATCCTCGTAAAATTGAGGGTAACACTTTGTATAGCTCTTTAATATTTTGGTAATATTTGAAAGATCAGCTGAATAACATATTTTAATAAATCAAAGATGGAATTTCACAATTCTATTATTGAAATTATTTTTTTAAATAATACAAAACTTCACGTATTTCAACTTTAAATGGTAATTTTATCGCCGTAAATATAAATTAACGTTAAATTTAAACCACCACTAAAGTATGAAAAGCTTCTTTAAGACTAATATATGAGAACGAATCCACTTGATTAAAGTAAAATATCAACACTTTTGTCGATGAAATAATGCTTTCGCTCTATTTTCAAAATTATAAATATGGACAATTCACTAAACCCTGATTAGTATTCAATAGGTTAAAAATAAACAAATTGGCATGTTATCCATTTGCTTTACAGTTATCCTGATTTTTTATTTCATGATATGATATGTATAAGGGGCATCATATCAATTAACTAACAAATATATCTTATAAATAGCTTTAAAACAAGCAATTATCATTAATTAACAATATATAAAAAAATATAATAATAGGTTATTGTTATTTAATTTAAAGATAAATGCTATAAATATTTACAAATTTACTGTGCATTTTTTGCTGTCAAACAAACTGTTTTTCAGTATCCACTTAGGTTGTTATTGCCATTCAAAAAGGCTTTAGACTCGTATTTTAATGAATAAAAATCGGTATTAATTTAGAAATTTACTTGCCCAATAAATATAATATTCAATTGTAATTTCAATAATTTCTGTGTTCCAATTGTTATATAACAAATAGAATACAAACTGAAGTCGAGTAGAGTATTATTTGGAGTAATCCGGTTTTCTGTTTTAGCTCACCAAACACAGTATATATCAAAGAAAACATTGATTTTTAAACATTACAAATATAGGGAAAAATCTTTTTGAAAATACATTAGATTCACTTTATTGATTATATTTATTGTAATAATATACACATAAACGGCTACTATTCTTGCCTATGATTTTGTATGTAGATTTATCTTTCTTGTTATTAATTGGTTATCTATATCTATACCATTCGGATAATTGAATTTCATTTGCGTAACTCCACTCTTCATTTAATATATATTGGTGATTGTTTTGCTTTATTTGTCTATTTCCTCAAGGCACGTCTGTTCAATTACTTCAATAATTTAGCCTGAAGAATATGTGCAAAAAAGGTTGAAGCAAATAGAAATTTGATCAACCTTTAATATTGAAAATGAGATATATATACAAAAAATATTATTCCAGTTCACTCAATTCAAGCCAGCGAAAAGATTTTTCGTCGATTAGGGAAATAATAACCCCAATCCGATCGGATAAGCTGATAATGAGATTACTGTCGGTAAGATTGTTAGAGAGAGTATGCTCTATCTCACGCTTTTCTTTTTCTAATAGCGCAATTTCTTTTTCCAGTGTTTCAAATTCGCGTTTCTCCCTGAACGACATCTTTGGAGCTTTATTTACAGGCACACGTATAGGTTTATCTTTTTCTATCTTTACCTTCAAATTATCCCGCTCTTCTTGTTCCTGCGCCTCTTGCAGCTGTTTCCATTCACGGTAATCGGTGTAGTTGCCAGGGTAATCCTTTATTTTCCCGTCGCCTTCAAATGCAAGTAAATGATCGACCACTTTGTCCATAAAATAGCGGTCGTGAGAAACCACAATTACGCAACCCTTGAAGCCCTGGAGATATTCTTCGAGCACGTTGAGGGTAGCAATATCGAGGTCGTTAGTGGGTTCGTCGAGCACCAAAAAATTCGGATTTCGTATTAAAACCGTACATAGATAAAGCCTTCGTCGCTCACCACCGCTCAGTTTTGACACGTAATTGTATTGTACTTCGGGTGCGAAGAGAAAAAGCTGTAAAAACTGAGAGGCCGAAAGCTTGCGACCGTTGCCAAGTGAAATTTCCTCGGCAAACTCACGTACTACATCAATTACTTTCATCTGGTTGTCGAACTGAAGCCCATCCTGGCTATAATATCCGAAGGAGACTGTTTGCCCCACATCGAACGAGCCGCTATCGGGTTGTACTTCGCCCAACAACATTTTCAGAAAAGTGGATTTGCCTGTGCCGTTTTTGCCCACAATCCCCATCTTCTCGTAGCGTGAAAAATTATAGTAGAAATTGTCCACCAACACTTTATCGCCATAGGCTTTTGAAATATATTTTGCCTCAAAAATTTTTGATCCAAGATATGAGGCTTTCACCTCAAGAGCCACGTTGTTTTCTTCGCGTCGTTGTTTGGCACGCTGTTCTATTTCGGCAAATGCTTCCACACGCGAACGGGCTTTGGTGGCACGCGCCTGCGGTTGACGGCGCATCCACTCCAGTTCTTTACGATACAGATTATTGGCACGTTCCGTTTCGACGGTAAAATTTGCAATGCGTTCTTGTCTTTTTTCCAAATAATAGCTGTAGTTACCTTTATAGACAAAAAGTTGATTCTGATCTATTTCAAGAATGTCGGAACAAACACGGTCGAGAAAATAGCGGTCGTGCGTAACCATCAGCAAAGCCATCTTGCTGTTTTTCAGGAAATTTTCGAGCCACTCCACCATCTCCAAATCGAGGTGGTTGGTGGGTTCATCGAGTATGAGCAGATCGGGCTCGGCAATCAACACATTGGCAAGTGCTACCCGCTTGAGTTGTCCACCTGAGAGATGTCCTATTTTTTGTTCAATGTCGGTGATTTTAAGGTTGCCGAGAATTTGCTTTATACGGGTTTCGTAATCCCAGGCCTTCAGTTCCTCCATTCTACCCAACACCCACTCGTATCTTTTTGCATCCACTGTATGTGACTCATCGGAAAAATGCAGGGTGAGTTTTTCGTATTCCTTTATTAATTCTGTCACTTCATTTTCGGCAGTAAAACAAGCCTCCAGTACCGTCAATTCGGGCAGAAACATAGGATCCTGACGCAGATACCCGATTCGTAAATCACGTCGAAAAGCAATTGAACCGCCCTGATAATCCTCATCGCCGGACAGAATAGAGAGAAGCGTTGTCTTACCGGCACCGTTTTTGGCAATCAATGCCACACGCTGACTGTCGGAAATTCCAAATGAAATATTTTCAAACAAAAGATTATCTCCAAACGATTTAGTGAGATTTTCGACTTGTAAACAGCTGGCCATATCGATAAATTAAATTTCAGAATGTACACCACAGAATTAATGCAAAGGTAGTGAAGATAGTTGAATGCTCCTCCCAATCACTATCGGGACTTAAAATTTACGCAAGTTGCCATTTTGTCAGTTTACTACTCTTGGCACTTTTTTTGATAAAGAAAAGCGACACCATTGAGTCAATTCGTATGGTGATATTTCATTCATTAATTCTAAACAATTTAAACGATATGAAAGGAAACATTGGAGTAACGTCGGACAATATCTTTCCGATAATCAAGAAATTTTTGTACAGTGATCATGAGATTTTTCTGCGCGAATTGGTTTCAAATGCAGTAGATGCCACTCAAAAACTGAAGACTTTGGCTTCGGTGGGGGAATTTAAAGGCGAGCTGGGCGATTTGACCATTCGTGTAAGTGTGGATAAAGAGAATAAAACCATCACCGTGAGCGACCGTGGTATTGGGATGTCTACCGAAGAGATTGAGAAATATATCAATCAAATTGCTTTTTCGGGTGCCGAGGAGTTTCTCGACAAATACAAAGATGATGCAAACGCCATTATAGGCCATTTTGGTCTCGGATTTTACTCCTCGTTTATGGTTTCCAAACAGGTGGAAATTTTCACACAATCGCGTCAGGAAGGGGCAAAAGCAGCTCATTGGTCGTGCGACGGAAATCCCGAATATGTGCTGGAAGATACCGAAAAAGCAGATCGTGGCACAGACATCGTATTGCATATTGATGACGACAACCTCGATTTTCTGGAAGAGACAAAAATCAGTGGATTGCTGACCAAATACTGCAAATTTCTCCCGATTCCCATTGCTTTTGGCAAAAAGAAAGAGTGGAAAGAGGGTAAGGAGATTGAAACCGGTGACGATAACATCATCAATGATGTAGCTCCCGCGTGGACTCGCAAACCGGCTGATATGAAAGAGGAGGACTACACTAAGTTCTACCAGACTCTCTATCCGATGACCGAAGACCCACTCTTCCACATTCATCTCAATGTCGATTATCCGTTCAACCTTACCGGAATTCTATATTTCCCGAAGGTGAAAAACAACATTGAGCTACAAAGAAATAAGATACAACTTTATTGCAATCAGGTATTTGTGACCGACTCAGTGGAAGGCATTGTTCCTGAATTTTTGACATTATTACACGGCGTGATTGACTCGCCGGATATTCCACTCAATGTATCACGAAGCTACCTGCAAAGCGATAGCAACGTGAAGAAAATATCGAGCCATATTACCAAAAAAGTGGCTGACCGCCTGCAAGAAATCTTCAAAAGCGACCGTGCTCAATTTGAAGAGAAATGGGACAGCCTCCGTCTGTTTATCGTATATGGCATGTTGAGCGATGAGAAATTTTACGAAAGAGCAGAGAAATTTGTACTCTTCAAAAATTCAGAGAACAAATTCTTTACGTTCGACGAATACAAAATTCTTATCAAAGAAAATCAAACAGACAAAGAGGGCAACCTCATTTACCTGTATGCAAACAACGCTACCGACCAACACAGCTACATTGAAGCAGCCCGCAACAAAGGTTATGATGTGTTGCTGATGGATGGCCAACTTGACGTGCATTGGGTAGGACAACTGGAACAAAAATTTGAGAAGAGCCGCTTTGTGCGCGTGGATAGTGACGTGGTAGAACGTCTAATCAATAAGGATGATGCACCTGAACACACCCTTACCGATTCGCAACGCGATGCACTGACAGTTGTATTCAGCTCGCAACTTCCAAAATTGGACAAAACCGAGTTTTTGGTGACTTTTGAAAGCATGAGCGCCGATGGCCAACCGCTTGTGATTACACAAAATGAGTTTATGCGCCGTATGAAAGAGATGTCGGCGATGCAAGGCGGTGGCATGATGAGCTTTTACGGCGAAATGCCCGACAGCTATAATCTTGTAGTGAATACTGCTCATCCATTGGTGGAAAACCTATTGAAGGAAGAAGAGAGTGCCTGCACTGCCGAAATAGCACCTTTGGAAGCTAAACTCAAGGAGCTGAAAACGCGTCGCGATGAGCTAAAGGCTCAGCAAAAAGGCAAAAAAGACGAAGAGATACCGCAATCCGAAAAAGAGGAAGTTGACTCTATCGACAAACAAAGCAGCGAAACCACCGAAAGCAAAAAAGCAATTTCAGCAAAGTTTGCTGCCGGCAATCCACAGGTGCGTCAATTGATTGATCTTGCATTGCTTGCCAACAATCTGCTGAAAGGCGAAGCTCTCAGCAACTTTGTGAAACGAAGTGTTGATTTACTGAAGTAATTAAAACGACTGTTTTATAATCAAGAGATTGTTCTCATATTATTTGAGGACAGTCTCTTTTTATTTTCTATAAGCAAAGCCTTCAATAAAATCAGATAGCACTGATAATGACACTTGTCATAAACAAACACAGCCCGACAAACAATTCTCGTTTGCCGGGCTGTGTTATTATTGAAAAGAAATTACTTCAAACTCTTTTCGAGATAAGTTACAAACTTTTCAGGGTCTTCCGTGAAGGAGAAGGAGGTATTGCGTACCTTTCCGGTGGCATCAACCACCACATAGAATGGCTGGGCATTCGCTCCAAATTTATAACGTTGCAGGTAGCTCCATTTGTCACCCACAGTAGCCAGCAGCACGGTGCGTCCGTTTTCAGTTACCTGCATCGGTTGTGCGATAGTTGCCTTGTCGTCCACAAAGAGCGATACCAAAATAAACTTCTCGCTCAGTAATTTACTTACTCTTGGATCTGTCCAGACCGATGCTTCCATCTTACGGCAATTTACACAACCGTAACCCGTAAAGTCTATCAACACAGGTTTTCCGCTTTGTGCCGAAGCGGCTAATGCTTTGTCGTAGTCGTTGAATGCGGCATGTACTTCTTTGTTATTCAGGTTAAAGTCTTGAGTGTAGAGTGGGGGAGCAAAGGCGCTAATAGCTTTGAGCGGTGCGCCCCACAATCCGGGTATCATATAGACTGCAAAAGCAAACGAAATAATGGAAAGGAACAACCGTGTAACCGACACATGTTTCAGGTCGCTATCGTGTGGCAGTTTCAGTTTGCCCAAAAGATAGATGCCCAACATGGCAAAAATCACAATCCACAAGACGAGGAATACTTCACGGTCGAGAATGCGCCAGCCGTAAGCAAGGTCGGCTACCGAGAGGAATTTCAATGCCAAAGCCAGTTCCAAAAAGCCCAATACCACTTTTACAGAATTGAGCCAGCCGCCCGATTTGGGCATCGACTTCAACCATGTGGGAAACATGGCAAATAGCATAAAAGGTATTGCTAATGCCACAGCAAAACCGAACATGCCAATAATGGGAGCCAATAGAGAACCATTTACCGCCACATCCACCAGCAAAGTTCCGATGATAGGCCCTGTACATGAAAATGACACTAATGACAGGGTAAATGCCATTAGTAAAATACTGAGGATGCCCGAAGTAGATTCGGCTTTTGCATCAAGCTTTGTTGTCCACGATGCAGGAAGTGTAAGTTCAAAGGCTCCGAAAAACGATACGGCAAACAGCACAAGCAATGCAAAGAAAAAGAGGTTGAAAAATGCATTGGTAGAAAGGCTGTTGAGCGCGCTTGCACCAAAAGCCAGAGTGATGATGATACCCAATGAGAGATATATTGCAATTATTGACAATCCATAAAGTGCGGCATCCCGTTTTGCTTTGCGCTTGTTGTCGGAACGTTTCAGGAAAAAGCTGACCGTCATCGGAATAATGGGCCACACACAAGGAGTCATCAGTGCGATTAGTCCACCAAGCATTCCCAAAAGGAGAATTCCCCAAAGAGAATTTTGTTTGTTATGGGCAAATTTTTTCATTTGCGCTATCATCGGAGCCCATGTGGAAGGTAATGAAGAGACAGAAGCTACCACCGCGGTCTTTGTAGTACTGTCTGTGTTTGAAGTGACAGCCGGTGTGGCGGCAGTTTGTGGCGATGTGGCAGCCACGGGCTCGACTGCTAATGCCGGTTTCCCGAATGTGAAAGGCTCTTTGGAGGGAGGCAAACAATTTTCATCGTTGCAACACATAAACTCCACGTAACCTGATACGGCAAAGGCTTTTATATCGGTTACCTGAGCCTTTTGTACAAACACTGCCTGAGTTTCGTACCATGACAATTTCATGTCGAAATTTTTGTCGTAGGCTTCGTTGAGCTTTGAAGCAGAGGTTGGTTTGCCAACTAATTTGATGCCGGCCGATTTGTTGAAATGAATTGAGGTAGAAATAGGACCGCCCGATGGCAGGTTCATTCCATAAATGTGCCACGGTTTGTCGATGGTGGCTTTAAAAATGAATTGTATGTCTTTATCTTTTCCGGCTTTTTGTTCAAACGACCAGGTCACCGGACGTTCGATTTGACCAAAAACGGCCATTGAACTTAAAAGTACACATGCGAATAAAACGCTCTTTTTTATAGTTGATATTCTTCCTTTTCCCATTATTTACAGCTGTTTTAATTGTTAATTCGTTTTTTTTAGTCACAAAGATAGTTCCGCAAATACGAAAACCTACTTTCGGAGGGTGTATTTTACAAACTCTTTAGAAATAGGTACTTTACTAAAAAACAAATCATAAATTGACAGGAAGACATTTTTCCACACAATTCTCATTGTTAAAAATCTGAATTCGTGATAAAAAATATTCGGGGTTATGGTTAAAGTTTCGGTATACTGCACGATAAGATACAATGATATTTTTCAATTCCGAAATTAGGAAAGTATGTCACTGGCAGCATTGTCAAAAAGCGGCATTTATACTTTGTGGATGAAACCGATTTTACTTGTGGGTCATTATTTCGAGCACCAGTTTATCGGTTTCGTTCATGCCATCGCGGCCTATTTTGGTGAGATTGAGGATGGTTTTGTCCACGCTTTCGTCGGTAATTCCTTCGAGTGCCGACACTACTTTGTTGTCGATAGCCATCAATGCCGAAAGTGTGGCGGTGGAGACTCCGTTCGATACTTTGAGGGCACAACTGGGTTTTGCGCCGTCGCAAATCATTCCGGTGATATTGCCAATCATATTTTTGATGGAATAGGCTATCTGTTCGCGGTTTCCGCCCATAAGGTAGGTGATGCCGCAACTCGACCCGGTGGCTGCCACCACAGCACCGCAAAGACCCGAAAGCCGACCCAGACTTTGTTTGATATAGATTGTCATCAGGTGGCTTAACACCAGTGCTCGGATAAGTTCTTCTTCCGTTTTTTCGGTTTCTTCGGCAAATACCA
>Ga0302286_10003699_pt1 | contig 10272 bp, 8 predicted proteins | sample III_Fen_E2_3_FD_198765 | JGI IMG/M metagenome (GOLD analysis project Ga0302286, IMG submission 198765) | Peat permafrost microbial communities from Stordalen Mire near Abisko, Sweden - III_Fen_E2_3 | ecosystem: Environmental > Terrestrial > Soil > Wetlands > Permafrost | place: Sweden: Abisko...
AAAATGGTGACCTAACAGCAACTTCAACAAACGATAAAGTTGCAATCCAAAGTGTGACATTAAATAATGGAGACATCAAAACAAATTCTAAAACTTATACAACTTTCAGAAATGTTAAAGCAAACAATTTAGAAGCAACTTCTCAAAAAGATATTAATTTCTACACAGCTTCTACATTTAATAACATTGATCTAAATGCTGCAACAAATGTTTTAGTCGACAAAGCGGTATCTTACAATGGATTAAAGGCTATTGCAAATGATATTACCTTGAACAGATCAGGCGACTTTACACTCGGCGCTAAAGAAGACCTGAGGGCTTCTAACAACTTAAATGTTAATGTAGCAAACGGAGGTCTAACTGTTGATAACAAAACTTTAAACAGCTCTAATATCAATTTGACTGGGGATCAAATAACATCTAACAATTCTAACTATAATGGTAACACAGCAATGACAGCAACTAACACAATCGGCATTGCAGGAACAAACAATTTTAACGGAACATTAAATGCTAAATCCACAAATGCTGGAAATATAACAATTAATGGAAACCAAACAACAGTAAAAGATAATTTGAACATTACAACAAGTGGAAATGTTAATCTTAATAACGTCAGTGTAACAGGTGATAACTCTCAACTTGCAATCAACAATGCATACAATATCAACGTAAATAATACAAAGACTGGTAAATTATCAATAATAAATCCTGATGACTCACTATTTAATATTGCCGAAATAGCAAATACTCAAGCTCTGACAACAGAGTTTGTAAATGGCAACTCTTTGATTATTGATTTAACAACATCTTCAATTTTTGGAAACAATAGAACAGATATAAAAAATAGTGCATCTAACGTTAATGAACTTCTAATTTATCCAATTGAAAATACTGAAAATACTACAACTGAATCTAATTCTCAAAGTGAATTAGCAGAAGAAGCAACTAAAATAATCAATACATACAAAGCTTCAGGAATAAATACAGTTGCCGCTCAAGGATTCACACCAATAGCGTTTGCGGCAAATGACAATGCCAATTCATCATTAATTAAAAATATCGGCAACGTAATCTACAGAGATTTAGCAGGTGTTGTCCATATTACAGATAGATTAAATCTTAATGACTAATAAAAATAATTAAAATTTCTTATATTGATTTTGTTCAATATATCTAAAAATATTTGTTATAATCATCGGTGGAAATGTATAAATATTATTACATGGAGTTATTTTTAAAATAGCATTGCTTGGACCAAATGCATATATTGTTGCCAAGAATTTGTATTGAGCAACAGAAAACACAATATAACCACCCTTTGATTGTATTTCTTCAATATCATAATTATTAGAATTAATTGCCGTTTCAGTCAAGAAGAAAAGCTTTTCAAAATGGACATTAAATGTTTTCACACACTGTCCCAATTGAAGAGTCTGAGGAACCATTACAGTATTCTTATACGTAGGTTGTTCAACCGCCTGTGCTGAAGTACAACTAAAAACTATAAAAAATAAAACTAATAAAACTCTTGCTACTCTTTCCATGATTCTCCATAATTTACATCAACAACTAAAGGAACTTTTAGGGGTTGTGATAATTCCATACATTTTAAAACCAATTCCTTCAATGGCTCTAATTCAGTTTTTGGAAGTTCAAACACAAGTTCATCATGCACTTGCATAATCATTTTGGCAGATAAACCTTTTTCTTCTATTGCCTTATCCACATCTATCATCGCTTGCTTAATTAAATCTGCAGCAGTACCTTGTAGTGGCTGATTTATCGCAGCTCTTTGGGCGAATTCTCTAATTTGGAAATTAGAGCTTCCAAGTTCTGATGATAAATATCTTCTACGTCCTAATTCAGTTTCTACATAACCGTATTTATTTGCGAATTCAACCTTTGAATTCATATATTCTTTTATTTTAGGATATGACTCAAAATATTTATCTATAAATTCTTGAGCTTGAGCGTTTGAAATACTCAAACCTTTAGCCAATCCATACCTCGATTGACCATAAACAATACCGAAGTTAACGGCTTTCGCTTTTCTTCTCATATCTTTTGTAACTTCATCAATCAATACACCAAAAACTTTTGATGCTGTCAGAGTGTGAATATCAATATCAGAATTAAATGCCTCAATTAGATTTTCATCACCAGAAACGTGAGCTAATAATCTTAATTCAATTTGAGAATAATCTGCAGAAAGAATTATATTATGTTCTTTATCTTGAGAACAAAATGCGTTCCTGATTTTGTTTCCTTCTTCACTCCGAATAGGAATATTTTGCAAATTAGGGTTAGAAGATGACAACCTACCTGTGACAGTTGTTGCTTGATTATATGTAGTATGGATTCTTCCATCTCTCTTTGAAATCAACGTTGGTAAAGAATCTGTATAAGTAGATTTTAACTTTGAGAATTTTCTATGTTGCAAAATATAATCACATATTTCATACTCAAGAGATAACTCTTCCAAAATTTCAGCGGATGTTGAACGAGATTTTTTCTTTTTGATTTTCAGACCTAATCTATCATACAAAACCTCTGCAACTTGTTTTGGAGAATTAATATTAAAAGGACCACCCGCTAACTGATAAATAAACTCTTCTAACTCCGCAAGTTTTTCCGTCATATAAGCAGACAAACTATTTAAATATTCTACATCAATTGCGACTCCTGTATATTCCATTTTTGCAAGGACTTTAGTCAAAGGCAATTCAATATTTTCTACAATATTTTGTTCTGCTTCAGATAAATTTTTCTGCCAATAATCAGTCAACTTTATAATTGAATATGCTTCATCTGCCGCATATTTCCACATAGGAACTGTGCAATCTTTAGTAACTATTGTCTTAGACAACATTATATGATTAAGGAAATCAAGTGCCTGAGACTCAATCAAATGACTTCTATTTGGATCTTTTACATAACTTGCTAGTAAAACATCATAATAAACACCTTTTAAATCTATGTCATTCAATTTCAAAACATTCATTATTTTTTTTGCATCAAAAAATGTTTTTTTAATATTTTCATCTTCAAATATATGCTTGAATTTTTCTAAATATTTTGAATCCACATAATATGCCGATTCAACAACTCCAATCGACAAACCTAAAATTTTAGATTCGCCTTCAGTATAACAATTCAAAGATATTAAACCTGATTTCTGTATCTTTGCAATTAATTCATTTAGTTTTTCATCAGAGTCGATAAATTCTGATTCAAATTCTGTATCACCAACAGAATCTTTTATTGCTTGAGAAAATAAACCTAATTGCCCATTAGTTGAAGGTTCTTCTTGCTTCTGTTCGAATATATGAATAACTTCTTCCTTAGGAGCAGCCTCTGAATCAAATGAACCCAATATTTTATTTATATTTTTCACAAAAGAATAAAACTGCATTTTCTTCAAAAATTCACTAACATTATTTATATTAGGTAAAACAATTTTTGCAGAATCAAAATCAAAATCTATATCAACATCTCTTATAATCGTTGCAAGTTTTTTGCTCAAAATGGCAACATCTTTTTCTGCACAAACTTTTTCCTTAACAGATTTTTTATCAATATTGTCACAATCAGCCAAAACATTTTCAAGATTATCATATTTATTCAACAATTCCTGAGCAGTTTTTGGACCTATGCCACGAATACCAGGAATATTATCAGAAGTATCACCTCTTAAAGCTTTATAGTCAACAACTTGATAAGGATACACACCAAGTTTTTCGTGCACCATATTCCAAGTATATTCCATAAGTTCACCTTTTGATGGAATAAGAACTTTTACCAATCCTTCTTTATCAACAAGTTGAAAAGCATCCTGATCACCTGTCAAGATCAAAGTTTTATGTCCAAGTTCACTTGCGCCTTTTGTTATTGTTCCAATAACGTCATCCGCTTCAAACCCTTCTTTGGTATAGATGGGAATATCAAAAGCTTTTAATCCTTCACATATAAGAGCCATTTGAGAGGACAAAGTATCTGGCATAGCTTCACGGTTTGCTTTATAGCCATCATACATTTCAGTCCTGAAAGTGTGATGCGAAACATCAAATGCAACTGCTATTGAGTCAGGTTTAATTTTTGAAAGCAAATCAAAAATAGCCTTAAAAAATCCATATACCGCCCAAGTTGGTTGGTTCTGAGAATTTTTCATCCCTGTACGTTCTAGAGCAAAATATTGCCTAAATGCCAATGCATGCCCGTCAATTAAAACTAAAGTCTTTGACATAAAATCCCTTCCAACTTAAACTAACTCCTACTCCCATTGTATCAATTCAAGCGAATAAGTCCAGAATTGTTCAGAATTGTTATCAATTGAAATATTTATAATTTGGGTTAAGATTTAATAGATGAAAAAACTTTTAGCAATTTTCTTATTCTTTATTCTCTCACTCCCTGGATACTCTATAGAAGGAGGATTCTCAAATTTGAAACAAGATAATAACTATTCTTGCGGACCGGTAAGCTCTGCAAACGCCGTCATTAATATAATTAATAGCAACAATCTCAATATACCTTTAGCCGATGAAACTTCCTTGATAAAGGAGCTAGCAAGGTTAGAGAAAACAAAAACTGATGGAACATCAATTAAAAATTTATGTAATGGAATAGAAGAATACTTTAAAATTCACAACATTAAACTAAATATTTCTTGTTATGGATTCATCAATGTTGATAAAAAATATCTAACATCGAATGAAATTAATTTTAGCACTATAAATGGACAGGGAATTATTAATATTGGAATGTACAAAAGAAATGATAATGGAGTATATGAGAGAAAAGAAGGACATTTCATAAATTTGGTAGGAATAGATTCTCAAAACAACAAATTATTAGTTACTGACCCTTATAACCCATCACACTCTATTGAAGAATTTAGTTATGTACACGCAGATAAAATAAAAGTTATAAGTAAATCAAAACACGAATCATTTGCTCCATCAAAAGATTATTATTTAATCACAACGCCAATAAATTATTTAGAAAATGGTGATACAGCAATAATAAATGGAGTTATTATCTTTAACATAGAAAAATAAATTTTAAGAATACTAAAAAAGGCGGGAATAGATTATTCCCGCCTTTTTTACATTTATACTTAAAATTTTGATTATTTATCAGCTTTTACTTCTTGACCATTATCATTAAGATAAGCTACATAAGTTTTGCCATCTTTAGCAAATGTATATTTAGCTACTGATGTCTCTTTACCATTTACTTTAATAGTAGCTAATTGAGAATTTCCAGCATCTTTATAACCTAATTGTGTCATTTTAACGAAAAATTTGTTTTGATTATCTACAGAAGCTTGTTCTGCTGGGCTTGAAGATTGCAAGTGATCCATCATATAATTAATCTCACCACCAAAAGATGTTTTACCATTGCTATCAATATTTATTGTTGCGACTTTACCTTTGTATGATAATGTACAAGTACCATTTTGCCAATCAGAAACACTTATACCTGATTTTTTGAATGAAGCTAAATCTTCAGCACATCCTGCTTTTGCAGCTTTAACTGCAGGAGTATCAGCAACAGTTGTCGTTTCTGTTTTCTTTGCTTGTTTTGTTTCTGTTGTTGCAGCTGTCTTAGCTGATGTAAATGATACTATTTTATTCCAAGAAGCATCATCAATTGTAACTGTTTGATTTGGTTTTACTACAAAGTTTTTATGAGTATTACCATTTATATCACTTCCACCTTTAAACAAAGCGGCTTTAGAATTTTTCTTATTATTTTCATTATCATTAGAAACTTCACCTAAAATTTGAGTCCAAACACTTCTATCAATTTTTGAAGTATCAACACCATTACTAGTAAGAGTAGCCCTAATTGCTTGACTTAAACCTTGGCCACCTTGAATTTGAATAGAAACCATAATAATAACTCCTTAACTTATCCCCTGTGTTTATATAAAGTATTTTTTTTATGGGAAATTGACTTTGCTGTTAAGGAATATTAAGTTTTTAATTATTAAACATTATTGTCCTAATTACGCCCACTCTCATCGGAATACTTTTTAAGCGCAAGTTCTTCATTATTATTTTGCTCTTGAAGATTTACATACCACAAAGCATTAATATTATTTTTAAAGGTCTTTATTGGTAATACTATAATTTTACTAGATTGATTTGGGTCAACTATTGCGACATTTTTTGCCGACATATTCTTAATTGCATAAACATGATCTGCATGTAATTTAACTTTTTCTTTCAAATTATTTCTTACAACTACATCCTGATTAGACTCAGATTTTATATTAAATCCAGCCGCATACCCCTGAGGGTTAGTAGAATATTCTTGCAAGAATTTAGATAAATAAGCTTTTGAATACAAGTTCAAAACTTCTGAATCCTTTTTTGAATTCTTTTTAGAAGAATCCGAACCATTGTCAATTTGACAACCTTCTTTACCTGTCAATAAATAATACGCTTGATTAGCTACTCCCATATCAAGTGAATCTGAAGAGTTCTTTGCAGAATCTTCAGCATAAGATGGTAATTGTGGATTGTGGTTTATTTTCCCTTCTTTTAAATCGGCTCTGTATTTACCAAAAGCTAATTCGAATGCCAAAACATCCCCATCACCTTTTGAATATTTTTTTGTATATCCATGGACTGCACCTTTATCATCAAGTTTAGCTATATATGAATTACTTGCATCATTTAGTTCTTGTTTAGAAATATTATATTCTTTGTTAGCCCCTTTCAAAGTTACTGTTACACTTTCATCACTATTAACCTTAATTGAATTTTTTATAGCTTGCTTTCCTTCTTTTGAATAGGAAAGTGAATTTAAACCTGATAATAGCCAATCATCAGCACTATCGCCTTTCTTAGTATGAGAAATTTCCCCATTAACTTTTGTATTTTTATAGGTTTTATATAGGTTCATAAAATAGCCGGTTACAGCACCAGTTGCAATCATCCAAGATGTATTTATGCCAAAAGCCGCAATTCCTTTGACAATTGGGTTTTTAATATTTTTTATAAATTTAAATTTACTAGTAAATCTCTCAACTTTATTTATTCCCCAATTTAATAAAGGAAACTTTTTAGGAAGGCTAGGAAATTTTTTAGAACAAGCATACAAAGCACCAAAAGCTAATCCTTGAATAAATCCAAAAACACCACCGATAAGTGGCGCACTAGCTCTATCTTTATTTTTACTATACTTGGAAATTAAGACAGCAACTTCGTCATCTTTCTTTTGTTGTACCGCGTTAACAGTATCAACAATATTCATATTTTGATTTTGAATTATCGGTAGACCGATTCCACTAACCATAAACCACCTATATACTTATATAAAACTTTTTATTCGCAAAAATTGTCTTATAGGAGGTAGAGAAAACCAAACTTTGTAATAAAACTTTAAATAAGTTCATATTTATATTTCATAATAATTGCGCAAAAAAATATATTTTAACGCATTATAAATATCGCTAATTATAATTTGGAGATATCTAATGCTAGTAATGTGGAATTTAACACAAAATCCAAACAACTATTCTAAATATAAAAACTATAAAAGAAAACCATACTCGCCTGCGGCTATAGCAATTAGTAGCAGCGTTAATTTTGGCAAAGGAACTACAAAAAATGCTGAATCAGCTATTGTGACTGGTAAAAAAATTAAAAAAACTCTAGACAAATTTTTCAGCATTTTTGAGATTTTAAAATAATGAATATATTAAAAACAAATACAATCAACTTTTTTAAACCTATAGGCTATCAAACCCCACTAAATAGGCCCCATAAGATAGTACAAAACTATCAAACTAACATTTATTTTGGGGAAGATTGTGATGTGTCTAAAGCATATGCATCACCACAAATTGATAAAAGCATACCTAAAGCCCGCAAGATTTGGAGTGAATTTGAAAAAGCAGATGAAATAGCCATACTAACTCATAAATATGCAGATGGTGATGCAATCGGTACAGGGCTAGCTCTAAAACATACATTAAAAGAACAATATCCAGATAAAAAGATTGATTTCATTGTTCCTGAGGGAGTCCCTAGTTTCTTGAAAATATTACCTGGAGCAGATTCTGTAATTTCAGGAAAAGATATCCCTACTTTAAACGAAAATTACTTAACTGTCATGGTAGATTGTGATGAACGAACTGTTGATGGTAGAGAAATATTTAACAACGCAAAAACAAAAGTAAATATTGATCACCATGAAAGCAATATAAATTTAAAAAGCAATAATGAATTGTATTTAATAAAAGATGGAGCTTCATCAGCGACAGAAGTCTTGTACAACAGCCTCTTTAGAGCTTTACATATAAAACCTTCTAAAAAAGCTGCTGAATGCCTACTAACTGGACTAATAACAGATACTGGAAACTTCGCATATACAAAAAACAAACACAATGCAATACAAACTAAGGACAGACTTTTAAATATTTTATATAAAAATGCACATACTTATTCTACAGATACTCTCCTAGACAAAATCCATAAAAATGAACAAAAATCTAATGAACTGGGAGCTGTATTAGATTATGTAACAAGTGATGAAAAAAAGGGTAAAGCGATATCCCCAAATGGTGTGCAAGCTGATTATTTTGTTCTTAGCCAAGAAGATATAAACAATTTTAACGTAACAGATAGCAAAGTAGATATAAAAAGTAGCATTAATGAAAATATTAATAAACACAAAAGTGAAGCCCCAATAACCGCCTTTTTATGGGAAACAGGAGATGAGGACGAAGTAAAATTAAGTCTTCGAAGTAATGAACACGTTGTAAAAGATTTTGTAGAAAAATTTGGTGGAGGTGGTCACGCCCACGCCGCAGGAGTAACACTACATGGTCAGGTCCAGGATGTTGTAAGTCAATTTACAACAGAAATCCAAAACCACAACTTTTAAAGGGGTAAAATGGGCAAGTCATTATGAGTAGTGCCAGCTACGCAGTAATCCAGCGGAATTTCAAATGTAAAATTATATATTTCGTGAATTATTATCTTGAAGATTCTTGGGATAATTAAAATGGTATAATAAGAATATAAAAAATGAAATTTCCATTTAGGAGAAATTATAAAATGAAAAAACAAATTGGAATTTGTAATTTTTGCAAAGAAGAAAAAAACTATGCATTTCACATATTATTCCTAAATCCTTCTATGAAAATGTAGATCATAGAAGGTATACACGTGATAAAATTAAAAATCCAAAATTATTACACCGAGGAGAAGTAGATAATAATATTCTATGCGAAGAACATGACCGACTAATTGGTATATATGACGAATACGCAAACTATTTATTAGTTAATGAAATTAATAAATATAAAAAAGAAAATTGTTATATAATTCCAAAAGAAAACTTTGATTATGACAAATTGAGAAAATTTATAGTATCACTAATATGGAGAGCTTCAATAACCAAAAATAATTTTTTCGAAAACGTATCTCTTGGTCCATATGAAAAAAAAGCATTGCAAATTATAAAAGGCATCAACAATCGCGAAAATACTTTTGGATTTTGTATATACAAACTTGATGGAGAACAAAATAAATACTTACAACGAATGACGCTAGAACCTTATACTGAATATACTCACTATCATAGAGCAATATACCATTTTACCTTTAAAGGACTGCATATTAAAATTTTCCCTAACACAAACAACCTAGAACGAAAAATAAACTTTACAACTAAAAATAACGATCTTGTAATAAATATTGACCGAACGGAGACTTTATTAAAAGCCCTTTCTATTGTGGAACAACGACAAAAATTAGTAACATCACCACAAAATTAAATTTAACTAATTTCCAACCTTAACGGAATGAACCATAAATTTTGACGAAACAATATCAAAGCCGAATTTGTCTGAAATACATTACCTCTTTGAGGAGGAGGTCGCAGTTGTTTTTGAACGGTAACGTGAAAAATACAAATGCGGGAGGTGGTTAGTTATAACAAAATGTTTATGAATCCTTGAATCTATAATAATGTGAAAGTTTTGTTTAATATTTTAATATTTGTAATTTACCACCACCCGTGCTTCTAATGTTCGCATTTTGCTCACAAAGAATCACGACCTCCTCCTCAAAGAGGTTATAGTACCCCATTCAAAAACGTAGTTTCTTAAAACTAATCTCTAACTTTAAACAACAAAAAAGAGAAAACTTATCATTTGATAAATTCTCTCTTTTGTTTAAAATAGGACTCGGCAACTAGTTATCTTCCCAGGAGGTGGTCCTCCAAGTATTTTTACCGCAATAAGTCTTTACG
>Ga0302286_10003702_pt1 | contig 10263 bp, 19 predicted proteins | sample III_Fen_E2_3_FD_198765 | JGI IMG/M metagenome (GOLD analysis project Ga0302286, IMG submission 198765) | Peat permafrost microbial communities from Stordalen Mire near Abisko, Sweden - III_Fen_E2_3 | ecosystem: Environmental > Terrestrial > Soil > Wetlands > Permafrost | place: Sweden: Abisko...
AACTCCGGATTACTTTTTTCAGGTATTTATATTGGTCAAATAATCATTCGTATAATCATTAAGTAATGGCAGAACAAGCAAACACAACAAAGAAGCCCGTAGTTCATAAAGAATACCGCTATTTGAGCATTGGCCAGCTGAAAGCAAAGAAGTACGAAACCATTGACCTGGGCGAACGATTCAGTTCATTATTCGGAATACCTCAAACCAAATTCGTAATGATGATGTACGGTCGTTCAGGGTGTGGTAAGTCAGTTTTTACCCTGCAACTGTGTGAGGAACTATCAAAGCATGGAAAAGTGCTTTACAACAGCCACGAAGAGCAGGATAACAAAACCCTTCAGGACAGGGTAAATGACTTTGAAATCAGCAGCAAAAAAATAACCATTGCTGTATCAGTACCTTTTGAAGCATTCTGTGATAAAATAAAGCGTGGACACTACAGCTATGCAGTGATTGACTCCACTCAGTTCATGGCCTTCACTTACGATCAATTAAAGCTACTGATTCAGCTTTTTAAACGGAAAAAGAAATTCGGTATCATCATGGTTTCGCGTGGAGACTCAAAGTACAACCCAAAGAATGCAGTAGAACACCTTCACGCATGTGATGTTAAATGCTATTTCAAAAGCGGACATATCGACGTCGAAAGCCGATATCTGAAAGCACCGGTCAGCAAACGGTTATTTGCTCCTGAGATACAAAATACTAACGGTCAAACATCATTATTTTAATCATTATGGAAAATCTAATTAAATCAGAATGGTATGTCGAAGTTGACAAACTTCAAGGAGTAATTAAAGTAAAAGCCAATAATGGTGCCAAAACACCTCTTTGTATAATTGCAACTCCAGCAGGAACAGAATGGATGCAAGCTACACCATGGCTTAAGAGTGCATTGAAAAAAGCAGAAATGATATCTCAAACACCTGAATTATTTAAAAGAGCCTGTAAACTCATAAACCAGATAGAAATGAATGATTACAGTGAACCTGACGGTCATCACTTGAAAAACAACAAATCATTACATGATTTGAAGCAATTAGTAGAACAACTATCCTAAACGGTTTAACCGGGGTTCGATTCCCCGGCAGGAACAAAAGTAATTATCAATACATGCTCAACTCAGCCGATATAATCAGATATAACAACGACCTGTGGCTTTCACAGGACTATATGTTGAATAGTGGTATAGAATACAACTATTTACGTGTAGCCAAATCAAGAGCAAACAAAGGCGCAACATCGTGGGTACACGAAACAATCGCTAATCGCTGTTACTTTAAATATTCCGCTTTACCCCGCACAGCCATTGCACGAATTGACGAACCAGGTATACTGGCCGCAAATGCAGTTGAAGTCCAAAATGACATTGTAAGCATTGTTTCATGTGCACTTTACAGCAGCTTTAAACTGTTTTTAAAGGGAATGAGTGAAGATGAAGCACGGTCGGCTGCCGTATTGCACGAAGCAAGTATTTACGTAAAAAACAACAACCTTTCATTCTCAAAAAGTCAGTTCTTTGAACAACTCGCTGCTGAAATTGAAATTCAACAACTCAAATACTTGCCGGTAAGTTGGCGTAACCTTCGCGACAAAGTGAAAGCATACAGTGAAGGAACTCATATCGGTCAACTGGTATATGCCAAGAACCGTGGAAACGAGAACCACTCTATGTTTACAAATAACGACATGATGTTGAACTGGCTCCTTGACCTTGGACAATCGCAACGCAACTATACAGCATCGCTTATATGGCGCAAGTTAAGCACAATTTGCTTACAACATAATGTTGAAAAATCACCATCCCTACGTTGGGTCAGCGACTTTCTTTCAAAACCTGAATCGCAGTTCTTGATCAACAAACGATTTGGAGCAAACAGCCGGCACAATCATCATTATCGCAGCTATGTGCCAACATTGGGTGCGCTTTATGCCGGTGACTGTTGGGATATTGATGGGACGCGTGTCAATATCATTGACCATAAGGCCGTAATTATGAAAGATGGCAAAAAAGTAACCACTAACAAATTCCTCTATATGATTGCCGTACGTGACGTTATGAGCGGACTGCCATTGGGTTGGGAGTATTGCTATGAAGAGTCAGCCGATGCGGTAATCAATGCCCTGGCAATGGCCGTACGCAATGCAGGTTATTTGCCTTATGAAATCAGGTATGACCGTTTCCCTGGACACAACACATCCGATTGGATGTATGTGGAAAGCTCACTTAGAAGCAAGGGAGTTATAATGACTCAGACGGTTAAGGCAGAAGGCAAAGCACACATTGAACGTTGGTGGGGAACGTTACAAACCGTATTCATGGCCGAAAGTGACCTATACTATGGTGAAGGTATCAAGTCAACCCGCAAATACGCACACCGCTCAAAAGAATACGTTATGAAAATGCGCAGCTGGGCTCAAAAGTCAGGCTTTAATTTCGACGATGCATGCCGTGAAACTAATAAGATACTTGAAGCATATAGTTCTACAGCCTATTCAGTATGGAGTACTAAGTTCAAGTTAATTGACAAATCACCTTTTGAACTGCATAACGAATGCTCACACCCGAATACAATTGACATTTCGCACCCACGGTTCTGCTACCTGTTTGGCATTCGCAAAGAGGTATCCATACGCAATTACATGATTCAAACTCAGATCGACAATGCAACTTACTATTACGGAATTGATGATTGTGATGTGGCTGAAAGATACACAGGTGTAAAGACAATCAACTGCTTTGACCCTGAGAACTACGACAAGGTTCATTTATACCTGGGCGACAAATACCTTGGTTCATTCGACCGGATAACACCGGCACAACAATACGGTCCAAACAAGGACATGCGGGCAGTAGGTAAGCTGAAAGCCATTAACGAGAAAATGAATAATCACCGGGCTACCAAACTTGCAAAAATAGCTGAAGCTGAATACGTGGAAGAAGAAGAACCGGTAGTAGTAACATCCGAAACAGGCATACTTTTAGGCCATAGGGTTGCAAAGCGCGACTACGAAGCTGCTGAAAGTACATTCCTGAAGGAACAATGGGGTGATGAAGGTGAAGACTTGAAAATCAATATCAGAAATAAATACTAACTACCAACTACCAACTAAATTTTAAAACTACTTTAAAACAAACAATATGTTAAACCAAACACAAAAAACAGAAATCCTACAACTTGTAGAAGACGAAAAAGAACGCCTGGGGAGTTATCGTGCAGTTGCTAAAAAATGCAGCATCAGCGAAACGGCCATCTCCTTGCTGCGGAAAGGAACTTACGGTGCTGAAGGCGATGACGTGTATTCTACCATTGGCCGTGCGTTGGGATATGAGTTCGACATTACCAATTGGGTGATAGCCGATACCATTACCAACTACACCATTGTTACCGATGTGCTGGCCGATGCCAAGGAAGAAAGCATGTTCATGGGTATTGCCCACCGTGCGGGTTCAGGTAAAACAGCATCATCCGACATGTTCTTTAACCTGAACAAACGTAATGGAGTATTCAAAATCAATGCTAAAGAGTGGAACGCACACATGTTCCTGATTGAAGTGGCTAAAGAAATTGGTGCTGAAATACCAAAAGGATCGTATGTGAAGGTAAACGCACTTATTGAGTCGATAGCCGACACGATCAAACGCATTTCAAACGTCAAACCGCTCATCATTATTGACCAGGCAAACTCACTTAAACCATCAGCACTGCGTACGTTCATTCATTTGTTCAACGAATGTGAGGACATCCTTGGACTTGTTATCCTGGGAACCGATAACCTGGAGACTGAAATTAAACGAAACGTTCGTCTGAACAAAACAGGTTACGACGAATTTGACAGCCGCTTTGGACGCACCTATATACACTTGATTGGTGCTACACTGGCTGACACGCGTAAAATTTGTGATGTAAACGGAATTACCGACCGTGACATGCAGAAAACAATCTTTGAAAAATGCGAACCAACTAAAATAACACTTGAAGATGGAAAGTCTATACAAGTTATTGAGGACTTTAGACGCATTAAACGACTGGTAAAAAGCGAACGCTTAAAACTGAAATACCATGCGAAAAACACGGAAGATTAACAGACCGGTCATGCAACTTGAACTTGATTTAGGGCTTGAAGTTAAAGTAAAAGAACTAGAAAACATAGCCGAAACCAAGAAGCTAAGAAGCTCAATACTCAAAAAGTTACAATTACATGGGGTAAACACTACCGACTGGACATGCGTGAACAGCTTCTTAGAAAACCCCAGGATAGCCGGTAAGCGACTTTACAGCATGGATCACCAGGAGATGCATGACTTGATTAAAAAACTTGGAAGTATACTGACAAAGGATACTGACAAACGAAAAAAAATTGAAAGCATAACACAACAAAACTAATCTATGAATAGACTCGAAAAAATGGCATTAGGTAGACGTTCTGCATACCTTAGAAGGTGCATTCAGGTTATCGAATTACTCGATAAATATGAAAATGATGCTACCATACGGTGTCGCATATTCGAAAAGCATATTAAGCCTGTAATGAACTGTAGTTATGTTACATTCAATAACATGCTTAACGAGCCAAATCCACGCTTAGAATTGGAGTCTATTAAAAAAAAGCTAATTGAAAATGAATAAACACGATCAATTAAAATTGACGAATGCCGGCTTTACACTTATTAGAATACATGAAAGTCCGGATTTAAAAATGACACACATGACCGGTTCACATTCATGGAGTACCTGGAAGAGATTTGAAAGCAATGCCGAAATGAACCGAGAAGTATTAAGAGTTAATGAACACGAACCATTCATCATTTTTGAAAACTAACTAATTATGGAAATATTCTTTTACGTACCAGTAGCAATTATCGTTTGCGTAATAGCAATACCGGTAACCTTTTATATCATTTCTAATAATAGACAAAGACATGGAAAAAAACGCACTTCCTGAATACGATCAGGACAACCAATTCGATTATGATCTTGACTTTACCGGAATCGAATGCTTTATAACCTTTCTTGGTTCACTTTTTGGAGCTGGCATAGCCGCTTTATCACTTGCAATTTACTACTTAATTATAAACTTTTAAACTCATTTTAAATGGAAACAACAAACACAATCCCTGTTAATCTCAGTCAACTATCAGCAAAACAGATTGCCGAATTAAAACAGCAGTTAGCTGATGCAGAAAAAGCCAAGAAACAAGCCATAGAGGTCGAACGCGAAACGTATAAGTCGATAGTAGATGATACGGTTCAACAATCATTTAAACCCCTTGTAGGACTTTCAAAACACCTATTGAATGTAAAGAAACTGATATTCGATAACTTCGAATCAGTCGTTGAAATGAAAAACGAGATTTACGGAACTAAGGAAAGCCAACAAAGCCATACATTCACCTCGTTAGATGGAACGATCAGTATTAAGATCGGTCACCGGGTTACCGAATCATTCGACGATACACTGAGTGCTGGCATTGAAAAGGTAAAGACCTATATGGCTACACTTGCACGTGATACCGAATCAGCTGCATTGGTTGAAACTATCATGGATTTACTCAAGAAGGATGCAAAGGGAAACCTAAAAGCCAATCGTGTCCTGGAACTTGGTAAACTGGCCAGCCGTGTGAATAACGATAATTTCAGCGACGGTATCCGTATTATCCAGGAAAGCTACAAACCGGTTAAATCGTGCCAGTTCATTGAAGTGAAGTTCAAGGACGAACATGGCAAGGAACATGCATTGCCACTCTCTATTTCTGCATTTGGGCTTGATGACGAACCTTTAAAAGATGAAACATGTACCAAGTAACTGCCACCATGAGTCATCCAATGTCCAAACAACGGGTAAAATGGATAGGAATATATATGCCAAAGGATAAGAAGGTAAAAGTAAACCGCGATAAAATAATCGAGCAATCCACTCAATTTTGTTAAAGTAGAATTGGTATGGATGCTAGTTATGATCGTGAACAAATCAAAGTGAAAATTGAGATTACAAAGATTAAATGCGACTTCTTAATAGTTGAGGACAAAATCGACTAACATACTGCTTTTGCCGGCTTGATAACCGGCACTTGCACTAAGCTGAAACCAAAGCGTTGGACAGCATTTAAAACTACTTTAAAAACCCTTTAAAACAAAACATTATGCTCAACTGGTTTGAATGTAAAATTAAGTATGAAAAAACTGCCGATGATGGCAAAATCGTGAAAGTTCTTGAATCCTATTTAGTAGATGCATTGTCATTTACTGAAGCTGAAGCTCGTATTAATGAAGAAATGAAACCATTTATCAGTGGCGAATTCATTGTATCAAGTGTACGAAGAGCTCGCATCAATGAACTATTTACCAACGTAAATGGTGACAAGTGGTATCGTTGCAGAGTGTTCTTCATTTCCCTGGACGAAGAAAAAGGAATTGAAAAACGTATAGCTGTAACCATGTTTGTACAGGCCAATACGGTCAAAGAAGCATGGGACGGTTTACTTGAAGGTATGAAAGGCTCTATGGCCGACTATCAGGTTGCATCTATTAGTGAAACCGATATCCTGGACATTTATCCTTTAAAAACAGCTTCCTAACAATTCTCTTAAACTTATGCCGGCATGATAACCGGCATAAGTCCTACGCCGATAAACATAGCGATGGACGGTATATTAAACACCATTTAAACTAAAAATATATGGATTATCAGACACAACAAGAACTAGATAGAAAGGCAGATATATGGAAGGTAGAAGAATTACAACGAACTATTGATCACCTTAAACGCGAAAACTCCGACTTGTCTGAAAATTTAAGAAGGAATCAAAACTCATTACAAATACTTCACGAAGCACTTAGACAAACACTTCAGGTGTTTACAGAAGCTAGTGATATAGTAAAGATTGATAGTTTTCAAATAATTTTAAATCAATTATAATATGATAATTGGATATAAAAAACAATTCCCATGGGGAAAACCAACTGATTTTAAGCGAAAAATTTTGGTCAATGTAAAAAGACATACAATGCGTGAAGATATTCACGATCGTTGGCATGCAGGGCGTAAAATACAACATGCTCATGGAGTCAAGACTAAGTTCTACGATCAGTTTTATGAAAACGAATGTACACGAATACAACGTGTTTATATTGGAAAAACAAATACTAAGAATCAATATTTATGCTACAACTATAATGGGGTTAACTACGGTGTTATAGTAGATAAAATACGCCTTACAAACTATCAAATTGGACATTTAGCATTTTATGATGGTTTTGACACTACTGATGACTTCTTTCGTTGGTTCCAAAAAGGGTTTAAAGGTAAAATAATTCATTGGACTGACTTAATATATGTAAAATGACTCCTGAATACTTTTTCCTAAATGTCAGAACACCTATTCACTGGAAGATTGTTGGTTGGAATCATATCAAAGACCCTGAAACAAAAGAAATCATATCGTATGGCAGGGTATTCGATGATCGGGTTAGCAAAATCATACGCATCAGCTTTACGGTAAGTTCTGAAAGTATAGGAATCACGGAACGAACAATAGTGAATAGAAAGATAAAATATAATACTGTAGCAGATTCCCATACAGGAGACTTGAAAAATTTCAACCAGTATATAGCAGAGAACTATAAATGAACATATCCACTGCAATACGTATCATTGAAATAGATGAAGCCATTTATCAGCTTCAGGAGATTTTCAAAGAACCAATAAACAGTAAAACATACAGATACATAATCAATAAATTATATGAATTACAGACTAAAAAACAGATATTATGCAACATCTTAGATACCAACACCCAACAATAGAACTCTGTAAAGATTGCAAAAGCGCCGGTATAATGTATACTTATCATAAATACGACATACTTCGTCAAGAACCAATTGCAAAGACTTGTACAACCTGTGAAGGGAGTGGCCGTGTAGTGGTAAGTAAGAAAATTGAGGTTACAGTTGAACCATTTAAAAGCAAATAACTATATTTGCAAAAAATAACAACTATGAAGAAACTAATCCTTTCCTTTTTTATACTCGCTTCACTCATTGCACCGGCACAGAATGCTGCATTATCCACACAGATTGACAGTGCAAAGAACTTCAACCAAATGCCTGTTTTACGGCTCACTGTGGCGCGCGAAACCAACATGCTGAAGTATGTGTTATCCGATGGGAAGCTAACCGGTACAAACGCCAAAACACCGGCAGGTGAAATACTCACTTTATGTTACCCGGTCAATGTTTACAGTTCAGGAAAATGGAGCAGAGCTGAAGAAAAATACAACTATATTTCAACTGCCCAGGAACTGACCAATACCACCACTTTAATACATCGTAATTTGGTATTATACCTCAGTTCTACCGACCGCCAGTTACTTATCCACTGGCTTAACAAATATGAATCCCTGGGCAAACAACGAATGAAAATAGAACAACCACACTTACCACAGTAGTGATTGGTTTGGTTATAATCAAACATAAAATAAAAAAGCTGATAATTATACGTTATCAGCTTTTTTTGTAATTTTGCAACATATTAAATCAAAAACAATTTTCTATGAAAACAAAACTAACTCTTTTATTCCTGGTAATTGCACTCACGTGCAGTGCTCAAAAATTCAAGTTTGTATCAGATAACCCAAAAGACATGCGTCCAATTGCAGACAGTATAGCATTAAATGCAAAAAGAACCTTTAAATTCAGTATCGAAAAACCTGTACAGGGAATGTTGATGACTAAAATTCTGTATACCAATATATCTGACCCAAAAGATATTATTTATATATTGTACAGTATGGAGATCGTTGGAGAAAATAAGGCATTAGAGATAAAAGGAACTCCAGTATACACTTTTCGTTCAGCAACTGGTAAGTTTTTAGACCTATTCCCATTTTGGAAAAAGTTTATCAATCCAAATCTAAATATTGTTACCGCTTCAGATCAAACGAATGAAGCAATTGTAGACGGGAAAAGGTTGATTTTTAGGGATGAGCCGAATATTTCTAAATGGGAAATATCAATACACTAAAAAAGGTGAGCAGATCTGCTCACCTTTTTAATTACTATTTAAACACCATTTAAACCCGCTTCCACAACATAATATCAGTGTAACCAGCGTTATGGTTTAGCCTGGCACTCATCTCCTTTTTAATTGCACCTTTAAATGGGTTCTCAGCCCCAAGGTTCAACTCTATCCAGTCAGTAAGTTCAATGATACTGCTTTTATTTGAAGTGAAATAGAAGTAGCTTGTTCCCTTCAGAACTGATAACACATCCAAGTAATTAGCCAACTTCCAATAATTTGAATAAGTGCTGCAATCAGTGGACAAATACGGTGGATCAACCAGGAACACAACACCGGTGATATGCTTCCAACGATTGAATAAATCGCGATAATCCATCTTTACCACATCCACTCCCTGAAGGTAATCGTTAGCCGGCTCATAATCTGATTTACGGACAACATTATACATTGCTTGTTTCTTCATCTCTTCCAAGTTCATAGCATAATTCATGCTGAATAACAGACTTGATGAGATAGTTATGTAATCGACATACCCGGTTCCCTTTTCTTCGCGCTCTATGGTCTTTAGGATGCGTTCCTTTGACTCTTTGCTCACAACCTTGTCAACTGGTTCATTCTGCAAGATAATGCGAAATTCAGCAAGCATTGCGTTCGTACGTTCAATGTTAGCAATACGAATATGGTAATCATCAAAATCGTTGTAGATAACCTTAGCATAAGGGAACTGTTGTTTCACCCAGTGTGATAACAATCCTGAACCGCCAAAAAGATCGACAAACAATGGTGCATCACTGAAACCCTTTAAAGCTGTTTTAAACTCAGTCATAAACCGTCTTTTTTGCCCCTGGAATGGTAGAGGACTTTGAGAAAATTGTTTCATTTGAAATTTGTATTTAAAATTAAAATTAGTACTTTTGTCACGCTCTCAAAGCTCATAATAAAAGGTGCGAACACACCAACAACTAAGGCATTTAGCCTCTGTCGTGGTGTGTTCGCACCTTTATTATTTAACCGCCTGAGAGCCGGTTGAGTGGAGATAGAGGCTTTTTAATTCCTCCTACCTTTTATAAATCTTCGATTATAGTTACAAAGTCAGTCCAATATTGAGCAGCCCGATAAGCTGCAAGTGAACCAACCGGTACATGTAGAATGCAGTTTGTTTTATTAACGCCACCAAAAGTATCACTATCAAGCCCAGTAGGTGGAGATACCCTTCTACAGTTAATCCTGGTTAGTGGA
>Ga0302286_10003704_pt1 | contig 10260 bp, 7 predicted proteins | sample III_Fen_E2_3_FD_198765 | JGI IMG/M metagenome (GOLD analysis project Ga0302286, IMG submission 198765) | Peat permafrost microbial communities from Stordalen Mire near Abisko, Sweden - III_Fen_E2_3 | ecosystem: Environmental > Terrestrial > Soil > Wetlands > Permafrost | place: Sweden: Abisko...
AGAGCTTCTCAGGGATTTTGTGAACTCTTTGGAAAGGTCTAGTCCGTATTTCCACTCCCTGTTTTGGACATCGGTACGCACAGATTCTACTTCTTTGTTGATACCATAGCTCGTGCGTATTGCCACGGCAAAAAGGTTGTCACCTATGATGTGGCGGTAGTTTGCAAACAGGAGGTGTGCGTTGACATCGTACGTTTCATCGTGATAATAGCCTCGCTTAAAGCTATAACCACCTTCAATTTGAGAGAGTGGATCAAGGAGGTAACTTTGTTTAATACCCGTTCCCACATTGTAGAGATAGCCCTTGCCATCGATATAAACACGCTCAAACGTGAAGGGAAAGGCTAGGGTGTATGTATCTTCACTCCACGTTGGCGCGCTGGAAAGTGCGAAGAGTGCTAGATTGTTTTCGCTCGATTGCGCGTACATCTTGTCGTAGGCTACCACACTGTTTTCTAAACTCCATCCGCCTTTTTCTCCCATATCGTAACTGTGATTGAGGACAAAGGTTGAAAAGGCGTAGCCATCTTTCTCTTTTTTACTTCCTGAGAGAGGAATGTTTAACGAGGGGAGAATAAAGGATTTTGTGCCAATATCGTTATTGACATTGCTATCATATCCCCCACCTACAATCACGGCTCCACTGAAACGATGAGGGCTGATCTGCTCACTAATTTTGCGTTTAAAGGCTGTGGCAACATCTCGTATATCATTGGGGAGTTGATCTTTTAAAACCAGATCAAGCTCCGCTTGTGCCATTTCTAATTGTTGACGTTCAAAGTAGAGGCGTGCGAGTTCAAGGTGCGTGCGTGTGTGTTTAGGATTGAGCATTAAAACGCGATCAAAAGCAGCAACGGCTTCATCGTACTGGCGTAATTCCAAGGCACAACGTCCGACAAAAAAATTGATCTCAGCGTTATTAGGTGTTTGCTCAAAAAGCTGTTCAAACAAAGGATACGCTGTGGCAAAATCATTGTGGTTGTATGCTTGTTGTGCTGAAGTATAAAGCTCATCCAAAGTGGGCTCTTGAGCGATAAGACGTGTTCCAAGCAGGGCAATAAGGGTTAAATGTGAGAACTTCATCATTTTGTCGCCTTAAAAACGCCTGTAGCGGTATTAGTACCTGAAATTGCACTAAAAGTACCGCCTACCGCTTCGGCACCTGAACCATAGAATGTACCTTTAATCGTACTGGAACTTGTACCCAGTGTTGTACCACCTATTGCCACATTATTGCTATTTCCCACAATAAAGCTACCACCGGTGATGGTTCCTGCAGGGGTGATTTGCCATACTTGTGGTGTTTCTTGCATTGTCTGGAATTGAATAGAACTGCTATCTAGAAGGCTACCACATCCTGCTCCAAAATTAAAATTGAGGGCAACAGTATTATTTGTTGTCGGGTTGATGGCATACGTATTAGCTCCATCATTAACCGAGCCGATAACATGCCCATTGTAAGTATAGGTTTGGGAACTCCCAGCGATGAATGTTGCAATTTTAGTGTTTGCATCAGCTTCATTTTTTCCTGCAACCCAGTAGTTTTTGGTTGCCAGTAACGTAGAATCGTCATTGAGTTTGATTGCCCAGTATCCCCAGGAGACATAATCATTGGTATACGTATTTTCCGTTTGCATCCACCCTTTGTACTGATCAAAATCTTTGATCGAAAATTCATTGATATTTTTATAGGTCATGGTTGAAGCACTGCTGGATTTACTTAAATCTAAAGCAATGGGATAATCAAAACTACGCGCTAACCCAATAGAACTCACATCCGTTTCACTATTGCTAAGGCTATCGTTGGTGGTGATAGCAAGAGAAAGCGTATCGTTTGTACTGGTATAGGATGTGCCATTGAGCGTATATTGGGAGGTTGTATAACCACTTAAAGACACTGGATCCACATTGGTTGACGCGGATTGCAATGGGGGATTAAATGTTGGGTAAAAATGGTCGCTGTTTTTTTCAACTTGAGCCACTACGTTGTCCGCGGTATGACTTTGCTGATTGGTTTGCGATGCTTGATCCGCAGTCGTGGGTGTCTTTGGATTGGAAAGAGGGGCATTGGCTTGACTTGATTGTGCTAAGTTCAGGCTCAGTGGAGCAGGTGGCGTTGGAGCTTTGCCTGCGGAGACACTGGTTTGAGAGCCCTGCTGCACAACAACGGAAACACCACCTGCGCTTACAACGATTTGCCCGCTACTGCAACCAATCGTATCGGGTGTTTCACCTTGTCCGATGTGTCCCAAAACGGTTGTCCCTCGTATGCCAATGGTCGCAGTGCGTGTTTCAAGGTTAAAATTCTCAGGTGCCTTTTTCCCGATGTGTCCCGTGATACTTTTAAACGTGCCTTGGCTAAATTTGAATTTTGCTTTAGGATTTTGCTCATCGTTCAAATACTCTTGGATGTCCAAAACACTCTCACTGCCCAGTGTGATAACCGTTTTGTCTTCAAACATGAGTTGAATTTGGCTGTTGGCTCGCGTTGTAATCACATCCTGTGGCTCGAGGGTTGCGCCATTGAAGAGTGCAATAGTGTGCTGATCGCGAGAAGAAATTGCTTCCCCTTGGAGGAGGGAAACTTTACCGATAGATGCCCAGATTGGTGTGCTTAACATAAGACACATCGCAATTCCTAAACGCCCCCATTTAGACATGATTTACCTCTATTATGAGAATGATGAGATATTTTATGAAAAGGTATCTTAAATTATTATTGGGCTTTCGGACGTGCATTTTACATGTAAAGATTAACAGAGATTTTTTAGGCAGGGCAGAGTATACTTTTTAGAAAATAGTGGATATCCAAACGCTCATGATCGCACACCATATCAAAGAATTTTCCAAAAATGCCCCTAGTTATGACGACTATACCGCGTTACAACAAGAGATCGCTCGTTATCTTATCGCTTCTATTAGCACAAAACCTCAAACTATTTTAGATTTGGGCTGTGGCAGTGGTGCTGTTTTTAAAAATATCCCATGGACGATCACGCATTTTACAGGAGTCGATAGCGCGCAAGGCATGTGTGATTTGCATCCTACATGTAAAGAGGTAGACATTCTGTGTGAAGACTTTGAATCTCCCACACTTTTTTCTCGTTTAGCCCCACCCTACGACCTTCTTATCTCTTCTTCAGCCCTGCAATGGGCCCATGATATTGAAGCGTTGATCTTCCAAATGAGCGTTACATGTAAAGAGGGCGCGTTTGCTATTTTTACCGATAAAACCTTTGAAACCATCTATGCTATGAGTGAGCTTTCCACCTTCTTACCCAATGCAAATACATTAGTGCCCCTGTTTGAAAAGCAGTTTACATGTAAACACGAGATCAAAACCTATCGCCTCTTTTTTGACGATAATCTCTCCAAATTTCGTTACATAAAAAAAAGTGGTGTCAGTGGGGGAAAGAGACGTTTAAGTGTGGCACAAACGAAGGCACTGATTCAAAATTATCCGCATGAATACCTCGAATTTGAAGTCCTTTTTGTCTGGGGTGTGTCAAAAAAGTCTCAAAAGGTAAATAAAATATAACCTAAATTTATAAAAGTGCCTTTCTATGGCACTTAACCTTAAGTAAATAAATTTTGTTTTTCTATATTTTTTTAACTAAAATAAGAAAAAAAGTGTCAAAAAAGTTTATAAAAATTTACTTTATTGCCATTTATCCACTCATTTTCTCGCCAACTTTCACCTTTTAAACCTCCTAAAATAGGCATTTTGTATACCATTTTTGCATTTTTACTACTTTTTTTTACCTTTTGTAAGTTCTTTCTAAGATAGAACCTTTACAATGGTTATATAAAGACACACGTTTAGGCGACGTTTAAATGTGTGAACCTTAAAGGCAAAAGACAACAAGGAGACGCGATGAAAGTAGAGATCTCACGAAGGAGATTTCTTCAAGGAAGTGTAGCGATGTCAATCGCAGGCGGAGTGAGCCTTGGTTCCTCTTCCATGATGGCAAGTGCTGCATCACCAGCCAAAAAAGTTGGCAATGAAGATAAAAAAATAGCAACACTCTGTGAAATGTGTGTGAATAAATGTGCGGCGATTGCGCATGTTAGAAATGGTGTCATCTCAAAACTTGATCCAAACCCACTTTTCCCAAAATCACGCAATATGCTGTGCCCGAGAGGAAACTCAGGGATTCAAGCCGTTTACGATCCTGATCGTCTTAAATATCCGTTGATTCGTGATGGTGAAAAAGGAAGTGGTAAGTTTAGACGCGTCAGTTGGGACGAAGCCTATGCTTACATCAATGAGAAGCTGACTAAAATTTTAGATGAAGAGAAAGATAACCGCTCCACCGTCGCTTTTTGTGCGGGGGAAGGAATGGCAGAACATACGTTCCATAGTTTCTTTACGATGTTTGGCTCAGCTCATTTCCTCAACCATGCAAGTTTGTGTCTAGCAACGACGGTTTCAGGGTATTCTCTGACCATTGGTGGTTATGGACAAGCCGATTTGGACAATGCGAAGTATGTCATTATGGCAGGCGCTAATCGCGCGGAAGCGATTGTGACTCCTGATACGATGGATTTTTTCAAACGTACCAAAGGGCGTGGAGCCAAACTCATCACCGTTGATCCTCGCTTTACCAACACCGCTGCCAAAAGTGATAAATGGCTTGCGGTCAATGTGGGAACAGACTTAGCGTTTGTGCTAGCACTTACCTATGTTGCTATCAAAGAAGAGATTTACAATAAAGCGTTCGTTGAAAACTATTTCAATGGGTTTGATGAGTACAAAAACCATATCTTAAGCAATAACTATACGCCTGAATGGGCTGAAAAAATCACAGGCATTAAAGCAAAAGACATGTATGAAGTCGCCCGTGAGTTTATGGCAAATGCACCTCAAGCGATTTACTATCAAGGTAGACGTACCACGTGGTCAAAAAATGACTTTCAACTCCGTCGCGCTCAAGCGATCTTTTCAGCACTCGGTGGTGGTGTCGATGTCAAAGGCGGTATCTGTTTTGGCAAAAGTTTACCGCTTGTGGAACATGAAATCCCTTCTCCAATGTATGCACAAGCAAAACCGAGAATTGAAAAGGATGAAGCAGCCGTTGTGGGAGGTACTGGTTCATGGGTTGCGTTTAGAAATATGGTGTTAGAAAAAAGAAGTCCGTATCCGATTCGCGCACTCTTTAATTACAAACACAATCCAATGCAAAATATGCCCAACAATGCGAAAACCGCAGAGTTCCTTAAAAACTTGGATCTCGTTGTTACGATTGATACGATGCCAAGCGATACCGTGATGTTGAGTGATGTCATTTTGCCAGAGTGTACTTACTTAGAGCGAACGGATCCGGTTGTCTCTTTTGGAGGCATTGAGCCTTCCATTGCACAGCGTAATAAAGTCATTGATCCGATGTTTGAGAGTAAACCTGTCATGGAAATCATGCGAGGACTTAGTGCCAAACTTTCAAAACCACTGTTTGAGATTACGAAAAAATACGATGAAGATGTTCAATCAGCGATTGAAGACGATAGCGAAGAAAAAGTCTATGCAGACTTTGATATGACCAAACCTTTTGAGTTCGATCAAGAAGAGCTCAATGTTCATGCCGTTGAAAAATACGAAGGTGCGGCAGAAATGCTGAAAGAAAAGGGAGTTTTTTATCCTCATATCAACGAGTATTTCAAAAAAACAGGTGTGAATGACTACGAATACTATCCTGAAGCACAACGCGCTTATTCTGTACGAAATACTAAATTTGCGACACCATCGGGCAAAATTGAGTGCGCTGTTCCTGCTTTGGCTAAAAAAGGTATCGATGCGATGCCCGAATGGAAAAAAGAGTATGAGATGGCCGTTCCTGCTGGTAAATTTAGATTTGTAACCGGTCGCCATGCCCAATTTACACAATCGGGAACATCCAACAATCGCATGTTACTTAATCTTGTTCCTGAAAACTTTGCATGGATCAATAAACGTACAGCTGAAAAAATGGGTATCAAATTTGGCGATACCATCGAAGTCGCTAGCAAAGTAGGTAAAACAACGATTAAAGCGTATCCAACGGAAAAAATTGGTCCTGATACACTCTTTTTTATCCATGGATTTGGTAATTATTCTGAAGCATTAACGCTCGCACACCAGAATGGTGGCAATGACGCTGCCATTATCGAAGATAGCATTGAGCCAATGCATGGAGCCTCTTGTCTTCATGACACAATTGTAGAAATTAGAAAGGTTTGATTATGGCACGTTATGGAATGGCATTAAACTACAATAACTGTATTAATTGTAAAGCATGTGAAAGTGCATGCAAAGAAGAAAACGGTGTTTTACTCTTACCCGATCATTATCGTATTTGGGTGGGTATCAAAGAGGCGGAGGGACAATTCCCCAATATTTCTATTGCATCACAAACCTATCAGCCAAGTCAATGTCAACAATGTGACAATGCACCGTGTCAGCAAGTCTGCCCGACCAATGCAACGTATTACAGTAAAGAGGGTGTGGTTATGGTTGACCCGACTAAATGTATCTTATGTACGTATTGTATTAATGCGTGCCCGTATGATGCACGTTATGTGGATAATCGAACGAATACGGTTGATAAATGTACTTTCTGTTCTGATAGCAGACTCGCCAATGGCGAAACCACCACCGCCTGTCAAGCAACCTGTCCGACTAAAGTGCGAGTCTTTGGTGATTTAGATGATCCGAACAGCGAAATTTCACAGTTACTTGTGAATAAAGAGTACCGTCAAGTGAAGAGTCACTTGGGTACTAAACCAAAATTATTTTATATATTGTAGGAGTTTACAATGCAAACACTTTCTTTGAAAAAACTCTTTTATTTTGAAAAAACACCGCTTAATGTCGTGATGGCATTTACAACCGTTGCGCTTCTTGCCGCTTTTATGGCAGGTGCAGTTGCTTACATTTTGCACGGACACCATGTTTACAATGTTACACGACAACATCCATGGGGATTACTCATTGCAATGTATGTCTTTTTTGTTGTATCGAGCACGGGTCTTTGTATTATCTCTTCGATTGGGCATGTATTTGGAATCCCTGAGTTTCAACAAATCGGTAAACGCGCCATCGCAGGTGCAATTATCACGATTAGTTCAGGTTTCGCGGTTATTGGTTTAGAAATCGGTCATCCAATGACGATGCTCATTTACAACGTCTTAACTCCAGGGCTCACCTCTGCTATTTGGTGGATGGGAACGTTGTATGGTCTTTATTTGACCTTTATCTGTTTGGAATTTTTCTTTCTAGCGATTAAAGTCAATCATACGTTTTCCAAAATCTTTGGAATCTGTGGTCTTTTAGTCGGTCTTGCCGCACACTCAAATCTTGGTGCTGTTTTTGGCTTTTTGATCTCCAGACCTTCCGCCAATGGTGTCTTTTATCCTGTTTATTTTATTCTTTCTGCAATGATTACGGGATGTTATTTGGTTTTCTTGATGTATGGATTTCGTTATAAAATGAACTTCCCTGAAAAAATATCTGTGATGCTTGTTAAGCTTGCGAAAATTTTAGGTATGCTTTTAGCCATATTGATTTTCTTTGAAGCATGGAAAATCATCACAGCACTCTATGGAGATATGCCAGAGCGAGCAGAAACGATTTTACATGCAACGAAAAGTCCAACATTTTGGTTTGGCGAGTTGATTTTAGGAATGTTGATACCGTTTACGATTATTTTACTCAGCAATGCAAAAGCCATTAAAGCAACGGTGTATGCTTCTATATCAGGCATGGTGGGCATCTTTTTTATGCGCTATGACTTAGTTCATGACACATTGCTGTATCCTATGACAATGCTCAAACGTTCAGAATACCAACTCGCACCCACTTTTGTAGAATATTTTCCCTCTGCCGCAGAGTTTGCAATCGGATTTGGTGGTATTGGTTTAGCTCTATTTATGTACTATTTGGCAGACAAAGTGTTTAATTTGGATGAAACCAGTCAACATTAAAATCAATACCCCCAAAAGGAGTGAAGATGCGTTTAAAAGTATTTGCAAGTAGTGTGATCGTAGCAGGGTTGCTACTAAGCGGTTGTACAACACAACCAGAGGCAACGGGGACAACACCCAGTGTCAAAGTATTAAGCGAGCCTAGTTTACATGTAAAAGAGTTGATGGAAAAATTTAAACTCGAAAATGTGGATTATGCTTACGTTAAAGTAGCTATTGGTAATGGAACGAGAGATGGAGCAAAAGCACTCCTCATTGATGCTCGTCCTCATCCAAAGTATCTAGCCAGTACGATTCCTTCTAGTTTGAATATCCCAGATACTCAAATTGATCAGTATATTGGGCAACTTGATAAAGTCGCGAAAGATAAAGAGATTATTGTCTTTTGTGGTGGATGGGAGTGTGAAAAAAGCCCTATCGTTGCAGGGTATTTAAAAGAGCATGGTTTTACCAATGTCAAACTGTACCAAGCAGGTGAACCTGAATGGATCGTCAAAAACTATCCAGAGATAGGCTTACCGGTAGCTCAATCTGTATTTAAAAACAACAGTGCTCTTTTTATGGATGCACGTCCGTATGCAAAATACATGGCAGGAACCATTCCTGGATCACTGTATATGAGTGATGAAGAGATGGATAAACTTGGCGGTCGCTTACCCATTGATAAAACAACACCGATTGTGAGTTTTTGTGAAGGCTATAGTTGCGCTAAATCACATAATTTAGCTAAAAAACTCCAAGAGTTAGGCTATCAAAAAGTAAGTGTCTATGCTGGTGGATACCCAGAATGGAAAGAAGCAGGGCTTCAAACCACAGCTGGTGGCACTAAAAAAGTAGAAGTTGCTACTGCCCCTAAAAAAGATACATTTGTAGAAGGTATTAAACTGGGTGAAGATGAAGGAACAGTGGATGGTGAGTGGTATAAAGCACTGATTCTTAGCCATAAGATTCCGTCCAATGTCGCGATCATTGACGTGCGAACGGCTGGTGAGTTTGCCAATGGACATATCAAAGGTGCTATCAATATCGAAGCAGGGAAGATGAGTCCAACGGAATTTGTAGCAAAACTTCCAAAAGGGAAAGTGGTGATTATGAACTGCTCAGCAGGGGGGAGATCTATGGAAGCCTTCTTAAAACTTAAAAATGCAAAAATAGATGTCAGTAAGATATTCTACTTTGATGCCAATATCAAATGCGATACGAGTGGTCAATGTGAGATTAAAGTGAATGAGCCTTTGGGTTAATAACCTTTACATGTAAACGCAAAAAGGGGCGGAGGAATTGAATCCTCTCGCCCCTTTTTTTTATGCCTGATCGAAAGCTTATTCGTCGCGTGAGCCAAAAATTCCAAGAATTTGAAGCAACGAGATAAAGAGATTCAAAAAGTCTAAATACAATGCAATAGCACCTTCAATAGGCGTTTCATATGCACCCTTGATAATATTTTGCGTATCGTAAAGAATGAATGCACTAAATAAAATAGAGCTAACACTTGCAATGCCTAATTGTAAAAGCGGGCTGTGAAAAAAGATATTAATGACGCCTGCAACCACTACTACAATCAATGTAATAAATAACATTTTGCCCATTGCTGAAAAATCTCTTTTGGTATTCATCGCAAATACCGAAAGTCCACCAAAAGCAACCGTTGTTAAAATAAAGGCATTCGCCACAATACTAGCACCGCCTGGCATTCCTAATGTATGTGAGAGCAAAGGAACCAGTGTTAATCCACTGATAAATGTAAAACCAAAAAGCAAAATCATATTGAGTCCGGCTTTCTTTTTAGCAGCAAAAAGTCCAAATAAGAAGACAAACTCTAAAATGACGAGGCCTAAATACCAAGAAGAGATAGTTTTTGCCATACCAATTCCAATATAAGAGCCAGCACTTGCAGCAAGCAATGAAGCTGCAAAAAGTTGATACGTTTGTTTTATAAATGATCCCAGTGAACTCTCATTAAGCCTTGTATGCTCATAAGTATTCTCATGTGCGTTTTGTTGTATGTAGTTTCTGTCATACAGTCCCATGTGATTTTCTCCTTTTAAATTACGTAAAATCAAAATACATTCTATCAAATTCGAAAGATGAAATGCAATTTTTCAGTTCGCTATTATATGGAAACAAAGTAAACGAAAAATAAATCATAAAGAGAGGGATAAAAGGGCTATTCGAGCCTCAAAGTTCTTTAACCTTATTTTAAGGATGATGGATATATAATTTCGTCCTCGTTTGAGAGAACGGGGTTAAAGAGAAGCACCCAAAGTAGGGGATTTGCTTCAAGTTCATTACCATTTTAACAAT
>Ga0302286_10003707_pt1 | contig 10259 bp, 5 predicted proteins | sample III_Fen_E2_3_FD_198765 | JGI IMG/M metagenome (GOLD analysis project Ga0302286, IMG submission 198765) | Peat permafrost microbial communities from Stordalen Mire near Abisko, Sweden - III_Fen_E2_3 | ecosystem: Environmental > Terrestrial > Soil > Wetlands > Permafrost | place: Sweden: Abisko...
AATAACGGCACTATCAAACCTATTATATTGTCGGAGTGGAATATGTGGGCACAAGATTCGAAACAGCAGGTTTCAAATACCAGTGGAACCTATGCTGTAATTGTGCAGGCTGAAGCGTTAAAAAACAAATTTGGACTGTCAGCCCGTTGGGATTTACTAAACGGATGGAGCAATGGAAATGATCATGGATTGTTCAGTGCTGGTGACGAACCAGGAGTCGATAAATGGAGTCCGCGACCATCGTTTTATTATATGTATTATTTTCAAAAATGTATTGGCGATCGTTTAGTCGCTGCAACAGTGAGCGGAGGGAATAATGTATTGGCATACGCTTCAACATATACCACCGGGCAAGGAAGTGTGGCGCTATTAAACACTACAGGAACAGCTCAAAATACGGAAGTAGATTTCAAAAATATAAAGTTGGGGACCCGTTTTTACTGGTATACATTATCAGGAGGTACCGATAATGGCGAATTTTCTAGAAAAGTATTTGTAAATGGATCAGGACCAACCGCGATAGCCGGAGGGCCGTCGGATTATGCAACGTTAAAAGCACAATCTGCGCTGACGGCCAAAGGCATAAAGCTTACGATTCCTGCATGGAGCGCCGTTTTTGTAATGATCGATACAAAATAGGATTGAAATTGACAGGGAAAATCGTTACAGGACATTTTTAAATAAAGATAATACAGTGTTCAAGAAAAAGTCATTTATACGACTGTTAATTAGCACCTTGCTGATATTATTTGTTGCAGGTTTTACCGAAGGGCAAGCACCGGCAGGCAAAAAGAGAAGTCCTGCGAGAGCGACTTATATTTCCCTTACGGGCGAAGCCTTTTCAAAAGGAAATTCAGTTGAAGCTGATGGAAATATTCATCAATTCAGTTCGCCTGTTATGAAAATCGTACACACCAAATCTAAGGCACCAAAAGGGATTGTTTTGTTAATTCCTGGTGGGGGTTACGAAGTTGTTTATTTGAAAAACGAAGGTGAAAAGGCGGCCCAATTTCTTAATGATGAAGATTTTGATGTCGCCATTCTTGAATATCATATCGGCAAAGACTTACAGATCCGTAACCTGGCACTCCTTGATGCACTTCAGGCATTTCGACTTTTAAAGGCAGAACGGAAATTGTTGGGATTAAACGGTGATCAATTGGTTATTATGGGCATCGCTTCTGGTGGACATCTAGCGGCCAGAACTGTTCAAAAGCTTGGTGACAAAGAACAACCAAATAATCTCATCCTAATTTCACCTTCCTATCTTGACGAAACTTTAACAGGAACCGTTTATCCGGCAGTAATGCCACCAGTTCAGCCAATGGCAAGGCTTTTTACCACCTTTTCGGCCAACGATAATAAATCATGGATCTATCATTGTCAGGAGTATTCAAAAACATGGAAAGGATATGATGGGATTGCATCCTTCAATTTACTAAATGATAGTGCCTTCGTAGGCGAGAAAGATATTGATCCGCTTGACGGAAAATTTAAATTGGCAGGTCTGCTGAAGACATTTTTGGAATCAAAGCCCGTTACTGAAGTTTTGACTCCCAATCCGGCAACAATTCCGGTCGAAGGATATGCAAAGAAACGTCATGAAGAAAAGGTGGAACTTATCAAAGATGAAAAGTTTGATCTGATAATGATTGGAAATTCCATTACTCATAATTTTGAAAAGCCCGAATATCAACCAATCTGGAATCAGTTTTTTGCTCCGCGTAAAGCTTTAAACCTGGGAACCAGCGCCTATCGCACCGAAAATCTCATTTGGGAAATTCAGAACTGCGGACTTGAAAAACAATCGCCTAAAGTTGTAGTGTTAGAAATCGGCACCAACAACATTGATGAGAAAAATTACCCAACACGCCACACGGCAGGTCAGTTGGCTGGTGGCATTGAAACAATTGTCAAACTGTTACACGAAAAACTTCCTGAAACAAAAATAATCGTGATGCGTTGTTTTCCGGGCTGTTACGGAGGCCCAAATCCAACCTCGCACCGTGCCATTCTCGAACGGGCATCAGAAATTGTTTCTAAGCTTGCTGACGGGAAGCATATCTTTTATTGTGATGTAAATCATGTGTTTCTCAATATGGATGGATCGCTCAACCACGAAATGATGGGAGACTGGTTGCACCCCACACCTGCCGGAGCCAAAGCCTGGGCGCAGGCTATGGAACCGCTGTTATCTGAATTGATGGGCGATAAATCGTTGGATACTGAAATCCCGTCAAACTCAGCCATCGTTCCGGTCTCAAAACTAGAAAACGATAGCTATGATTGGTGGACCCGTCACGCTGATGTTCTTCACATCAAAGATTCAATCAATCCGGAAATTGTTCTAATTGGCAATTCGATCACCCATTTTTGGGGAGGGGAACCAAGATTGAAATATGCCGATGGAAAACCCAGAGACTCCAACGGGCCAAATGCATGGGTCTCAATATTTGGCACTTACCGGGTGCTAAATCTTGGCTTTGGGTGGGATCGCACTCAGAATGTACTTTGGCGGCTGGATCATGGCGAACTCGACGGGCTTCATCCCCGCAAAGTAATTATCGATCTTGGAACTAATAACACAAGCCAAACGAGTAATGCACGAATGAACACCGCAACTGAAATTGTTGAGGGCATCCGCACTGTTTGTATGCGCGTCCGTTCCAAGATTCCGGGTGCAAGAATTATCCTGATGGCTGTTTTTCCCCGTGAACAAAGTCCGACACATCCGCGTCGAATCCTGATTAATGAGATCAATAAACAACTTGAAGTTTTTGCCAAAGAAAATAAAATCGATTTTGTGGATATCGGTCCGCAAATGCTCGCACCTGATGGAACTTTGCCCCATGAAATTGCCAGTGATTTCTGCCATCCGACCGATAAAGGTTATCAAATTTGGGCAGATGCGATTCGTTCACTTGTAACTGAACCATAAAATTATAGACATCTAACCCGCAAAAAACTGGTTTAAAAAAAGAAGGATTGAGTTTTTAACATTGAATATTTACCCGAATAAAACCAAGTATGAAAAAATGCATTTCTACTTTTCTGCTGATTTTGATAATCACAATAGTATGTCTGGCTCAGAGTGCAATTCCGGGAAATCGTTCATCGATGGAAAGGAGGCCAAACCAGAATGGAATAGTGAGCCTTGATAGCCTTCGGTGGCGGGATATGTGCATTGTTGCTGACCATTCTACTAAAACATATTACATCGTGGGTCCGGGTGGAAGAGGGGTGAGGTTTTATAAAAGCAAGGATCTGAAAACGTGGGAAGGCCCTGTCACAATCTATTCTGCGCCGCAAGATGTTTGGGGTACAATTCCTATCATAAGTATCTGGGCGCCTGAAATGCATATTTACAAAGGGAAATACTACCTTTTCCTGACTTTCGATACCCGGAACAAATTATGTGAGCAGTGGCCCAACTGGGAACCGAACGGCCGTGTTACGCGTGGTTCACAGGTTCTTGTCAGTGATTCACCTACTGGTCCCTACGCACCTTTTGCCAACCATTCAACAATGCCTGTGGAGATGATGACCCTCGATGGTACCTTATGGGTCGAGGATGGAATTCCTTATATGGTTTATAGCCACGAATGGGTACAGGTTGTAAATGGAGCGATTGGCTATGTCGAGCTAAAGGACGATCTCTCCGGGATTGTTGGTACGCCGAAAAATCTGTTTCGCGCAAGCCAGGCTCCCTGGAGCAAAATAAGTGACGAATGGGGTTGCAATGTTACTGATGGTCCATTTTTATATAAGGGGAAAACCGGGAAATTATACATGCTCTGGACAAGTGGTGGTTACACGGGTTATACACAGGGAATTGCAATATCAGAATCCGGAAAGATTGCCGGCCCGTGGAAACAACAGGAAGAGCCTATTTTTAAAGAAGATGGCGGTCATGGAATGGTGTTCACAACCTTTGAGGGCAAAATTATGATGGTTCTTCACGCTCCAAATAACAGAAATTCACGTCCTCGAATATTTGAAATGGAAGATACCGGAAACACCTTGAGGGTAGTGAAAGAATTTGAAAAATAATGATTTATAAAAGATCCGAATTTCGTTGATAAAGACTGGACCAGCATCAATTAACAAATTATGCCACTGAATAAAATGTGAAAATATGTGCCATATAAAAATATTATCAATCTCGCTGATTTTGCCGTCTTAAAGAATCATATAGTAAGTCGGCCTCTTTATTATTTTTCTATTTTTGCACGATCCATTCTGTAAAATTGAAATTCTGAAAAGGTCGGATAAAAATTTTTTTTAGCCATCATTTACCAATCAGCAGCATGGCTCTAATATACACAATTACAATTAATTGAAATGTTACAAAAAGTAGTATTGCTCCTCTTTCTATTAAAATCAGCACTTATGATTCAGGCACAAAATGCAGTTCCTGTTTACCTTGATCCCTCCAAACCATTGGAAGAACGGGTTGCAAATGCCCTTTCACTAATGACGATGGAAGAAAAAGTGGCACTTTGCCATGCACAGTCAAAATTTAGCAGCAAAGGTGTCCCTCGATTGGGAATTCCTGAAGTTTGGATGAGCGATGGTCCGCATGGTGTGCGCGAAGAAATCCAGTGGGATAATTGGGGAAATGCCAAATTCACAAACGATTCATGTACGGCATTTCCGGCATTAACCTGTCTTGCGGCAACTTTCAATCCTGAATTATCGTTTATTTACGGAAAAGCAATTGGCGAGGAAGCACGCTATAGGAAGAAAGAAGTGCTGTTGGGGCCAGGAGTCAATATCTACCGAACCCCTTTGAATGGTCGGAATTTTGAATACATGGGTGAAGACCCGTATTTATCTTCCAAAATGGTTGTCCCTTATATTCATGGGGTTCAGCAAAACGGTGTAGCGGCTTGTGTAAAACATTTTGCCCTCAACAATCAGGAGCAATGGCGTGGAAATATAGATGTTGAATTGAGCGACCGTGCCCTTTACGAAATCTACCTGCCAGCCTTCAAGGCTGCAATTACCGAAGGACAAGCCTGGGCAATTATGGGTTCATATAATAAATTTCGCGGCCAGCATTGTTGCCATAACGACCTTCTTCTAAATAAAATACTGAAAGCTGACTGGAAATTTGACGGTGCTGTAATTACCGATTGGGGCGGCGCTCATAATGATAAGGAAGCTGCATTAAATGGTCTTGATATTGAGATGGGAACCGGTACTGATGGATTAACTACTTCGGGTCAATCCTCCTACGATTTATATCATTTGGCAAATCCATTTCTGAAAGCTCTGAAAAATGGTGATGTCTCAACCGATATTCTAAATGATAAAGCTCGTCGGGTTCTTCGTCTGATTTTCCGTACAAGTATGAATCCTTCACGTCCCTGGGGAAGTTTTGCCACTCCCGAACATTCGGAAGTTGCTAGTCAGATTGCCAAAGAGGGAATCGTTCTACTGAAAAATGATAAACAGATTCTGCCAATTGATGTTAAAACCTATAAAAGAATATTGGTGGTTGGCGAAAACGCAACCCGTAAGATGACAATTGGCGGCGGAAGTTCGGAGTTGAAAGCAAGATATGAAATCTCACCGCTTCAGGGTATTAAAAAACTCTATTATGAAGATACAGAAATAAAATATGCGATGGGTTATGCTTCAGGCGGATCAGCTTATGGAAGAGAACTTCCATCTAAATTCAATGCCGATACGTTAAGAAATCAAGCCGTAAGTATGGCTAAAGAGGCCGATCTGGTACTCTATTTTGGTGGTTTAAACAAAAATTATTTGCAGGATTGTGAAGGTGGCGACCGGAAACAATATGATTTGCCTTTCGATCAGAATTTATTGTTGACCGAATTGGCAAAAGTAAATAAGAAAGTAGTTGTCGTGCTAATCAGCGGTAATGCCGTGGCAATGCCATGGCTGAATCAGGTTTCAGCTGTTCTTCAGGCCTGGTACCTCGGTTCGGAATGTGGAAATGCAATCACCTCCGTTATTTCAGGTGGGACCAATCCTTCCGGAAAACTGCCTTTTTCTTTTGGCATAAAGCTCACCGATTATGGTGCAAATTCTTTCGATCAGCTTTGTTTCCCGGGCGACGGCACTAAAGAAGTCTATAAAGAAGACATCCTGGTTGGCTATCGGTGGTTCGATACAAAAAATATCACGCCTCTTTTCCCCTTTGGCTATGGCCTGTCATACACCACCTTTCAATTTGGGAAAGCCAAAGTAGACAAAGCTAAATACACTAAAAATGATGTCGTCAAGCTGTCGTTTACTTTGACAAATACCGGAACAACAACTGGTGCCGAAGTCGCCCAGGTGTACATTCAGGATAAAGCGTCGTCTGTAGTGCGGCCCGTTAAAGAGTTAAAAGGATTCAGTAAAATCAAACTTGCGGCGGGTGAAAGCAGAGTGATAAATATTGAATTACCGGTCAGCGAATGGGCTTTTTACGATGAAAATTCTAAGCAATGGAAGGTTGAACCGGGACAATTTATTATCCATCTGGGTTCCTCATCACGGGATATAAAACAGCAAATTCCGGTAATGGTTGAATAAACTGGTAGCCAGCTTTAGTATTTCGAGATAAAACTCATATTTATTCCCGGTTATTCTAACTAAAATTGCGGCTGAACTTTCCTATCAATTAATGGAACAATATTTCAAAAAATTCAGGGATGCAATTATTGGAATAAATCAGACTTTTAAGTCGCCATACGGTGAGCAAAAAATTGTTTATGCCGACTGGATCGCCAGTGGAAGACTGTACAAGCCAATAGAAGATAAAATCACTAACCAGTTTGGGCCATTTGTAGGGAATACGCATACTGAAGCGAGTGAAACTGGTACCTTGATGACCAAAGCTTACCATCTGGCGCAAAAAAAGATCAAAGACCATGTAAATGCCGGGTCTAACGACGTGATTATTACTGCCGGATCGGGAATGACCACCGTAATCAACAAGTTTCAACGGATTCTTGGATTCAGGGCGATGCAAAGAATCGATAAACACGACTGTCTGCCCAAAGAGGATCGTCCGGTTGTTTTTATTACCCATATGGAACACCACTCCAACCACACCTCATGGTTCGAAACTATTGCCGATGTTGTACAACTTTATCCCGATAAAGATCTACTGGTAGACCTGGCGCAGTTAAGGACTGAGTTAGAAAAGTATAAGGACCGCAAAATGAAGATTGGTTCTTTTACTGCATGCTCGAATGTCACCGGTATCGCCACCCCGTATCACCAAATGGCCCGGATTATGCATGAAAACGGTGGACTGTGCTTTATCGACTTTGCCGCTTCAGCACCTTATGTCGACATCAATATGCATCCCGCTGATCTGCTTCAGGCATTGGATGCCATCTTCTTTTCTCCTCATAAGTTTCTCGGGGGGCCAGGAAGTTCCGGCGTACTTGTCTTTAATTCGGCTATTTATACTAGTTCTGTCCCCGATAATCCAGGTGGTGGAACAGTCGACTGGACCAATCCATGGGGTGAGTTCAAATACGTCGATGATATCGAAGCCCGCGAGGACGGCGGAACACCGGGCTTTTTGCAAACCATCCGCACTGCACTTTGTATCGAATTAAAGGACAGGATGGGGGTTGAAAATATTAAAAAGCGTGAAAAAGAGCTGGTTCAAATTGCTTTCGCTGAACTGGATACAATCGAAGAACTTCATATCTTAGCCAATAATGTGCGCGACCGGCTTGGTATTATCTCTTTTTATATTGATCACCTCCATTTTAATCTTGCCGTAAAATTGCTGAATGATAAATTCGGAATTCAGGTTCGAGGCGGGTGCGCTTGTGCGGGAACCTACGGCCACTTTTTGCTCGATGTGAGCCATGATGAGTCGAACCAGATCACACAGCAGATCAATTTTGGCGATCTTTCGCACAAACCTGGATGGATAAGGTTGTCACTCCACCCGACTATGACGAACGATGAACTCTATTTCATCACCGATGCCATCAGGCAGGTTCAGAAAAATCATACAATCTGGGGAAAAGATTATACCTATAATCATAAAAACAACGAATTCAGGCATTGTAATGAGCCGGCTGATAAAACCGAGCTGATATGTGGCTGGTTTAATTTATGACAGAATCAATTTGATATTGATATATTTGCAACGTTTCTAATCATCCATTTATGAAAATCATCCGCAGTCTTCTGCTTACCGCTTTTTTTTCAACCTACCTGCTCATAATGGCAATTGGACAGAATGTCCTTCTTATTCAATCGAACGAAACCGGGATCTATAAAAAAGGAGAGAAGGTAAGGGTTACTTTATTTTTAAAAGATCGTTCAACCGATTCTGTTACGATTAAAATCCGCCGAAATCATAGTGAGCAGGTATCACAACATGCAGTGAAGTTTATAGGCGATACTATTTTAGTCTTTGACGAGATTCTGAATGAGCCTTCATCGGTCATCTTCGAGGCAGGTACAAAAACCGAAACTGCAAGTATCGGACTAATCGTTGCACCTGAAATGTTTCAGCCCGGTACAAAACGGCCCAAAGATTTCGACCAATTCTGGAAAGACGAGAAAAAAGCGATCAGGGCGCTCCCGATGGAAGTTAAAAAAGTTGTAGTAAAGGAGAGCGGGAAAGGATACACTTGTTTCGATATGGAGATTAACTGCACTGGTCCGAAACCGGCAAGAGGATATTATGCAAAACCCGAATCGGCCAAACCTAAATCGTTGCCCATTGTTCTGTTGGTTCATGCGGCTGGCGTAAAAGGGTCATGGTGCAGATCAGAACCTCAAAACGCCCTTCTGTATGCTAAGATGGGTAATGGAACACTTTGTTTTGATTTGAATGCACATGGAATGCTCGTAGGTCAGACTGAAGAGTATTATGCCAATCTCGAAAATGGAGAATTAAAGGACTATTACCACCAGGGATTGGAAGATAAAAAAGAATTCTATTTCAGGGGAATGTATGACCGGCTGATCCGTACCCTCGATTTTCTGACAAGTCAACCCGAATGGGATGGAAAAAGGATCATTGTAATTGGCGAAAGTCAGGGTGGAGGACAAGCGCTTGCAGCCGCCGGACTCGATAAAAGAGTCAGTGTTGCCGTCGCAACAGTGCCAGCAATGTGCGACTTTGGCGGAACTCTCGCTGGCCGTAAAGGTGGCTGGCCACAACCGTTCGAAATTAAAGGTGATCAGGATAAAATGCTGTCAACCATTCCTTATTTCGATGATGCCCACCTGCTGAAAGGTTCGAAGGCTACACTTGTCACAGAAGTCGGCTTGATTGATGTCACCTGTCCTTCAACATCAGTTTTTGCGGCAATTAATCAGGCAAGCGGTAAAAAAATCACTTTCGTCGTTCCCTACCGCCCACATCATGCTCCTTCGAATTATCTCAAGGAAAACTGGGAGAAGACTGTATATCAACCAAAAGAAAAATTCATTGGTGACTTTCTAAAATAGAAAAGCCTATTTGCTTTTGAAAAAGACACACTTTAATTCAGGTCAAAGATCCTTTTTATAAATTCGAAATCTTTTATAAACTTTTCCGCCCATTTTTTCCATTTCAGCGCGAATCTTGGTGTTACTTTCCAGTTCAAGATGCGAGTCAATGGTCGTTTTCCCGATAGACCTGGCCGATTCGAGCATGGTAACGCCCAACATAACATCGACCCCTTTACCACGGTAAGCCGGATCAATCCCCCCTAACAGCAGGTTTAGCTGTTTCGATTTCCGAGCAGCAGCAAGAATTTTAAATATTCCAAAAGGAAAAAGCTTGCCTTTGGCTGCAATAATTCCATCACCAATATGCGACATACCCACTACAAATGCCACTAATTCATCCTTTTCATTCACAATCAACTTTATCAGACGAGGATTGATCAGAAACAAATAACGGTTTGCAAAATTATCCATCTCTTTTTCAGAAAAGGGGATAAAACCGTAAATATCGGAGAAAGTGAGGTTAAGTAACTTCAGAACAGAATAAATATGAGGTTTTACTTTCCGCCTTGAGGTAAATTCAAGAACTCGTAATCCGGGATTCATCCTCCTGGCCCGTTCATAAATCTTGAGATAAAATTCAGGGAGCGGATTAGGAATTTTAATCTGGTAAACAACTAAATCAACCTCTTTTACAAACGAATTTTTTTCGAGCAACTCAACCTGATAGGGGAAATTGCAGTTTGAAGCTATGACAGCTGGTTCATCAAATCCTTCAATCAGATAACCTTGCGGGTCCTTTTCGGAAAAGGCAAGCGGACCAACCAATCGCTCCA
>Ga0302286_10003709_pt1 | contig 10254 bp, 2 predicted proteins | sample III_Fen_E2_3_FD_198765 | JGI IMG/M metagenome (GOLD analysis project Ga0302286, IMG submission 198765) | Peat permafrost microbial communities from Stordalen Mire near Abisko, Sweden - III_Fen_E2_3 | ecosystem: Environmental > Terrestrial > Soil > Wetlands > Permafrost | place: Sweden: Abisko...
GTTGCAATAACGGCTGTTCTTGGATTACTAATACATCCTCCATTGGTTGCTTCGACATAATAAGTGGTAGTTGATGATATTGAAGGAGTAGTAAAACTGGTTCCGGATACCAGAGAAGTACCTCCGGTAGAACTATTATACCAATTAATAGTTGAGCCAGAAGTTGCGGTTGCACCTAAAGCAACGGTTCCGGTTCCACAGACAGATCCGGGAGTTGTTCCTGTAATACCTGCAGTGGTTGTAAGTACAACTGCATCTGAGGCAACACTACAATTAGCGTTACCCAAACTTGCCGTAGTCTCGCCTACCACAAATCGGAATCGATCGCCATAAGCAGGACTCGAATTGGTATAAACAGATGAATTTGCTCCTGAAATATTTACCCAGGTAACCCCATTATCTATACTTTTTTGCCACTGAAATTCAGGAGTTAAATAATCGGTTGCTATTAAGTTCGCCGACATGGTAACAGGCATACCTGGACAAACAGGAAGGGTTGTTTCAATAGTTACATCAATCACCGGGCCACAGGCTCGCATTACAATATTATCAAGTGCCAAATCATTCCCAATTCCTCCGGTCGAATTATTTCGCATTGAAAGTGTCAAAGAGGTTTGTCCGGGTGCTGTTCGGAATGTAAAACCAAAGGTTCTCCAGGATCCGTCATTCATAATATTCCCAGTATTTAGAGCGACTTTACCATCCAACAAAAAATCGACATTAGGCAAAATTGAGTAGTAGCTTCCCTGCCCGTCCTTTGGAAAAAAATCTAAATAACTGACACCATTCGGAACCCAATTCGAGGCGTAAAGGTTTATCATTTCAGCACTAAACTCATACCTGGTATTTTCACAAAGATTGGTAAGCGTTTCGGTATAAAAAACGCCGGGGGTATTGCTGGCGTTAACAATATACATATGACCAGTTCCCGGAGTAGAACTACGATCCTGAGTATAAAGCCAGACATCTGTACCATTCACTTGCTGAGGAGTTCGGTACATCCCTGCCGTTGAATTGGCAATCACATAATTTCCATCGGGAATCGCATCCGACGAAAAGCCATAGGTGTAATTGGTATAAGCACCCAAGGGATTCCCCAATACGACACCCGGGAATTTCGATTGATCAGGGATCTGATAACTATTGGTGGTAGTTGTCCCAAATTCGCTATTGGTAAAAAAATTCAGTCCTGGCTGACCGTTACAGGTATTTAATTCGATGATAATACCGGTTTCATTAACAATTATTGTTTTAGTATCCGTAATCTGCATGCTACACCCACCTGCGGCAGTGGTTGCCAGTACATTGTATTGGGTAGATACCGTTGGGTTTACCGAAGTGAAACTGATGGAACTCCCAGTTCCTGAAACTACCGAACCAATGTTTGTTGTCCCGCTTCGAAGCTGATAATTTACTCCAGTCTGACTACCGGAAAGTGTTAAAACACTACTTCCACCCACACTCACCAGACCATTACTGGCAGCTAACGTATAACCAATGTTGATAATTCGTAAGCTTAAGGTAGCCACATTCGAAGTTTGTGAACATCCTCCGGTTAAAACACAACGATATTGATAACCATCATTGGCAGGCACTGTTCCTGTTAATGTGAGTGTATTGGTATTATATCCACCATAACCCGGACCTGTACCCGCTGCTGTTATGTTCGCCCATGATCCTCCGCTGTTCGTACTTACCTGCCATTGATAAGTCGGGCTTCCGGAAGCGGTAAGCGCAAACGAAGTATTTGCCCCGGAGCAAATCGTCACACTCGCAGGTTGAACCGAAATACATGATGCCAAAACCGTTACCATGGCCGTACTTGCTTGCTGAACATTGCAGCCTGATGTGACATTGGTAGCCAACACATTGTACGTAGTATTCAACGTTGGATAAACAGCCTCAAAACTAATTGCGGAACCGGTTCCGGCAACAACCGAACCGACCGCCGTTGTTCCATTTCGTAATTGATAATTAACACCTGTCTGGCTACCGGAAAGCGATAAGGTTGAACTCGATCCGTTGTAGATCGTCGACGGACTTGCAGTCAAGGTATACGTTGATACGGGTAACGCACTAACTGCTGTTGTTGTACTTGAGGTTGCCGTAATTGCAGAACATCCGGAAGCATTGGCATAATTAATCGTAACTGTTTTATTTCCTATCGACAACCACTTTAAAGTTACGGTATTACTACCTGTACCAATACCTCCTGAAGTAATGCTATAATCGGTGTTTAACACTCCGGGAACTCCCCATACATAGTTAGATTGCCCGGACTCGGTGGTATAAATTACATCGGTTAGCGTACATGCGGTTGCTCCAGCCTGAGCTGTAAACGTTGGTGAAGGACGCGTATTTACGATCAAATTAGTGCCATTATCAGTTCCGGTTACTACCGGAGTATTGCTCACCACCCTGATGCGATAGCCTGTCCCTGCTCCGGTTAAGAGCGGAATGGTAACACTGATCGACTGACTTCCCGAACCATTTGAAGCTACTGTTTGCAGAGGAACCGCAGAAGTAAATAAGCCGGATGAATTGGATAATTCCGCGGTAAATGTAGCCGTTGGAAATCCGGAAGCCGTGTTGTAAGTAAATGGAACAGTAACTCCGGAAGCTCCTGCACAGAAAGGACTACCACTAATTGCTCCTGTAACAATTGTATAGCCTGGAACCAATTCGCCCGTTGATAGGATTATTGCAGGATAATATGATGTACCGTTATAAAACCTGATCTGCGCCAACTGGGCTGCCGTCAGTCCGCTGGTCGAATTACCAATAAATAGTTTCCCGGCAGTTCCGGTTGTCCCATTCCAACCTCCAGTCCATCCGTTGATGGTGAGAGTTTTACCTGAAGTCCACGAAACACCATTACTCGCAGCAAAGGTTAAGGTATGGGCATTGGGACCAAGAGCCAAAGTCGAATTTTCGATCAATGCCAGAGTCGAAGAACTTGTAATCGTTCGGCTGGCTGTAATATTGGTAGTGCTATGTATACCACCGTTAAGCAGAAACGGACTAGCTGGAGTTGCATTCACTGCCGGATTAAGTCGCAATTCGCCAGACGTAATGGTTGTTGTCCCATTGTAACTGTTTGCTCCGGAAAAGGTAGTAATTCCATTACCCGTTTTTACCACGTTAATTGACCCAGTACCATTACTAATCGCACCTGAAATAAGAACAGAACCGTCGTTACCAAATGACAAATTTTTTGCTCCGACACTTCCGGCAGAAATAGCTCCACTTATCGTCAATGTATTCGATACAGATGTGCTTACCTGCGTGACCGAAAGCGGTTGATTCATTGATATTGCACCACTAAAAGTAGTATTATTATCTGTTCCACCCCCGATGCTGTAAATACCACTGGTAGCCTGGTTCGCAATGCTAACTGGTCGCGCAACTGTGAAGGCTCCTCCAATAAGCAATGTAGGACTTGAATTATTCGTTGTAGTTGCGGCATCTCCAAGAATTATAGCTCCTACAGAACTTCCGAAAGGACTACTTGCTCCCGAAGGCACAGCTGCTCCTGCAATTAGGGTTCCCGCGCTAACAGTTGTTGTGCCGGTATAAGAACTAGCTCCCGAAAGTGTCCAGGTTCCGGTTCCGGTTTTGGTCAGGGCTCCGGATCCCGTTCTCGCCCCAGAATAAGCACCCGTTCCGGTTCCCGATAAAGTCAAAGTATAATTCCCGCTAATAGCTCCACTGAGCGTAAGCGTTCCGGATGTTGTGGTAATGATACTCGCAGCCGCTGACAATGTAATATTACCACTAAAACTGGCATTCCCACCCGTATTGGTTAACGCACCTCCGCCTGAAATGCCGGTTCCAGAAATATAAAGAGGTTCGGCATTGACATAAGTAGTCCCATTTAAATCTAATGCAGCATTAGTATTTACAGTGGTTCTACTGCCAACGGTTCCAAGTGCAGTTGCCGATCCTAGCTTAAGTGTTCCTAAGCTAACTGTAGTTATTCCCGTATAGGTATTCGCTCCGGAAAGGGTTAACGTGCCATTTCCTGCCTTTGTCAGAGTATAAGTTCCACTGACTGCAGCTGAAATCGTTAATCCGTCAGCCGCATTTGTTGTGGTGACCGTACGATTACCTCCAAGTGCCAGATTCCCACTGATCAAGGCATTGCCCGCACCTCCGGAAGAACTTATATTTCCGCCCAAGGTAAGCGTACCGGCTCCCGTCTGAACAGTTCCTCCAACAACTCCACTATTTACCGTAAGGGCACCAATCACATCCGAATAGCCATTTAAATCGTAAGTTCCACTGTTGTTAACAACAACCGCTCCGGCTGCTAACGCATTATTTGCCCCATATTTTAAGGTCCCTTCACTAATGGTTGTTGTGCCGGAATAAGTATTGACTCCTGAAAAAGTAAGTATTCCGGCACCAGACTTCGTTATTGAGGTCCCGGCACCACTTATGATACCTGAGATTGTTAAATTACCAATGTTTGTTATGGTTGAAGTAGCCGGCAAAACCAACGGGCACGAAATTGTAGCTGTCCCTGTTATTCCCGATATTGCAGTGCCATTTGCAATGGTGAGCGAACTGGCTCCGTTGATTACCGAATTATTGTTCATTAAGGTAATGCGCAAACAACTACCAGTTGCACTCATGGTTACCGTAACTCCACTATTAATGGTTACATCATCCGACGCTGTAGGAACAGCACTACCACCCCAGGTTGCAGTACTGTTCCAGTTTCCTGATACTGATGCAGTCTTTGAAATTCCTTTAACATCTTGAAATACTGCAACAATCAACATCAGCATCAAATAAAAAGACAGACCTTTTGTTAATAATATTTTTATTAGCACCAATACCAAGTTTAATAGAGTGACTTCCTATTTTATAAACACAACATTCTACGAGCAAATAACTATTGCTGATTTAATAAAAATAATCTGTCTATTTCTCCTATTCAACACTATTCAGATTAGATTTACCTTACAAGAAAATTCAGGAATTAAGTTGTAAATGTACATTTTAACCATCAACACTCCTATTTCCCTTATGATTTCAATTGTATTTCTCTACCAATATCCGGTTAAAACTCCAAGATTAAAGCGATTTTGCATTACCCAAACGTATTGGTTGATAAACAACGAAAATAAAGATTGAAAATAAGGAAAAAAGTGAATTAACAGATCAATTTTATTTTTTTGATCAAACCAGAGAGCAAGTTGGTAAGAAAATTCTCAAAACTTCGATGGCGCGTATGTTCAACCTGACATATGACCCAAGCAAAATATTTTGATATGTATTTAAATGTAAGTAACTTAAACACACACGTCCTCTATATTATCCTGTTATTTCTGCTTTTTTATTACATCGAATTCACGTTATATTATTAATAGTTTTGTTTATCATGGAAATCCAGCCGCTGTATATCACGCAATCGATTTTGGGAATAAAACTCATGTTGGAATAAATTCCATACTTTTTTAACCTCAGTAACCAAACACAAATGTATATTCCAATATTTCTGTTAATATACTATGCAAACAGAACAAAATAGCTGAAGCAATATTTTCCATAATCCAGTTCCTTTGATTGTATGAAACGAAGCTTTCGCTCATTGAACAACAATTAGTCTCATTTCATAATAATAAACATACTTTGCATTTATGAAAATGATATTAAAAGGAATTATTCCCCCCGTTATTACGCCACTGATTAATAACGACACTCTTGATATTAAAGGTCTTGAGAAACTAATAGAACACCTAATATCAGGAGGAGTACATGGATTATTTATGCTCGGAACCACTGGCGAAGCAACAAGCTTAAGCTATGAGCTTCGCAAACAACTGATTAAACAAACTAGCGAACTGGTTAACCATCGGATTCCGGTGGTAGTGGGAATTACTGACACTTCGCTGGAAGGTTCGCTGGAAATTGCAGAATATTCCGCAAAAATGGGACTCGATGGAGTGGTAATTGCACCTCCTTATTATTTGCCCATTTCACAGGAAGAAATGAGGGAATATCTGGAGGTTATTGTCCCCAGATTACCATTGCCTTTTTTAATGTATGATATGCCTGGATGCACGAAAATCCACATGTCTATAGCAACGATCAGGAAAGCAAAAGAACTGGGAGCAATTGGAGTTAAAGACAGTTCTGGTGACATGAACTACCTGTATTCACTGATTCAGGAATTTAAAGACTCACCCGATTTTTCGGTGATCGCAGGGACTGAATTATTTTTGCCTGAAACAATTTTGTATGGTGGGCACGGTGCTGTTGCCGGAGGGGCAAACCTGTTTCCCAAATTGTTTGTAGATTTGTACAATGCCTCTTTGGAACACGACTTTGAGAAGATCACCGTTTTGCGCGACAAAGTGATCCTGATCAATGATTTAATTTATAACGTTGGCAAAAACAACTCCAGGTATATCAAGGGAATAAAATGTGCCTTGTCGGTCAGGAATATTTGCAGTGATTACGTGGCTTGGCCAATTCGCCAATATGGTAAAGATGACCGCAAAAAAATTGAGAAAAACGTGCTCGAATTAATCGAAATTATAACTGATTGAAATGTTAATGTTCTAGCAGACAGTAGCAGACGATCGATAAAATAGTTGATAATTTATGATGCGATTGAATCGAAATGCAGATTAATCCAGTGTCAAACAGTTCAGAATGAAAAACTAAAGATCAAGAAACCCATCATCGTTTTCCGTTTTAATTAAGTTGCTACTAAGTTTTATTGTTTCGTGATTTCGAACGAATCAAACAGTTTATTTTGATTGTCGTAGGTTTGAAAAACCAGGTGATTTCCATCGATTTTTATGTATTGGTATAAATATCCGGTAGCTTTGCGAATAACAGCATAAGGTTCTGGCGTCATTTCATGATCACTATTCGGAATTCCAAGGGAAACGACGTAGGCTGTTCCGTCGTTGTAAGAAGCAACAACCTTGCCAGCCTTCATCGGTTTCGAGCGCATGTAATAGTGAATATGTCCGTTAAAAACCATGTCTACATGATACTTGTCGAAAAGCGGAACCCAGGCTTTCTGAATGTCGAAATAAGGTTCTTCCCAATTATAGGGCGGAAAATGGAACATAGCTACTTTCCAGGTTGCTTTGCTCTCGGCCAGTTGTTTCTCGATCCAGGGTGTTTGCGGCTCCATTGGCGAGGTGGCATCGATCATCAAAAACAAGGTGTTTTTATAGGTAAATGAATAGGTTTGTTCGGTTGGAACACCATCCGGAGCATTCAAAGGATAGCTAAACTGATCGCGAAAAAGCTGCGCACCGAGCCCTGCCCGGTTATCGTGATTTCCGGGAACGGCCATCAGGGGAATGTTGTTCATTACTCCGCGCGAATATTCAAACAGATCGTCCCACTGATTACGAAACAATCCGTCGCTCACTAAATCGCCTATGATGGAATAGAAAGCAGCATCGGGGTGTTTATCGTATGATAGATGCAGAATTTCCCCAAATTTTGGAGAAAAATGAGTATCGCCAAACCATAAAAATGAAAATGAGTTATCAGCAGATGAGGTGGTAAAACTTTTGGATGAAGACCAATCTGCAGTTTTTCCAATCTCATATTCATAAGTAGTTCCGGGGTTCAAATTCCGCAATTGGGCTGTAAAATGGTTGATGTACCTGTCATTTACCAACATTCGGTCTTCCAATCTGATCCGCTTACTCTCAACCAGCTGTTCTTCTGAAGTTCCTTTTACCCGATATTTGAGTTGGCAAGCTGACACGGTAGTATCTGTTCTCCATTCGATATCCATACTCGTTGATGGATCGGAGCTCCAGCTTAAGTGAACCTGATCGGGAATAGCCGATGACGAATATTGGGTTGATCGGAAAGCGTCAATCAAATGAGAATCAGCGGTTCGTCCACGGGTTGTTGGCAACAGTTTTTGTCCTTTCAATTCGTCCGGGACATCAGAGAGTACCAATTCATCCCAATCGTGATATGTAAAAGCTCCATTATCAAGCACGCCTACACATTGATTTTTGGGAAAGAAGTTCCTAATAATGAGTTGATTTTCATTATTCAAAGGAGCAACAGAAACAAAATAGTGCATACCCAGATTCTGTTCAAATCCATCGACCCCCAGCCCAACATGACCGGCATCAAACGATTTTTGCCAAACTTCATAGACCGTTTGTTCATTTTTCATAGTCAGATCAGTCTTATGAAATCCTTTTTCAGTCAACCAGAAAGGCACAATTTTCTGGTTTGAACTTCTCATCACTGAAACCATAACTGGTTCATTAACATCAAAGCTCCAGTGTTGGGTAGCGAGTGCTTCCTTTTCATCTTTTGAAAATAAGGCCATAACCTGGTCGTTATCCAATTTTGACAATTGCAAGTAATTTTTGGTCTGGTACAATTTTGTGATCGTATTATCCATCACCTCTTTAACCGTCATCTTGGGATGCGAACACGAAACTGCCAGCAAAACCGGAAAAACCAAAATAAAACAGAAATATTGAAGTGTCTTCATAAATTTTAAAATAAAGGGGTACCAAAAACTTGCTGTCTTTTATTTAACCCTAATTAAAGAAAACGTACTTATTTTTTTTGCCGTCGGTTCAGCAATAACTCCAAGGTAGCGCCCCAACCAGTATGGCAGCAACCAAATATCACCGGCACTGTTTTCCGATGCGCCACGACTATTTTCATCCAGTTGAAAACGGTTGGCATTGTGTCTGGTAATTGGTAACTCCTTAGGCGACAAAACTTCTTTAATGGTCTGTTTTCTGAAATTGTCTTCGACAAACTCGATGTCTTTCCGCTGACTATTTATTACAGTCCAGTTAATCAAATCGAGCGGATACTCCTGAAGGTACCAAACAGCTTCATTCAGATCGATTTCCGGTTTACCAGTAATGGCTGTCATGATGTTCCACAAACCATCTTTCTCCGATCGTTCAATTTCCCAGTGATCGATAATGGCTGTTTTGTATTTCACTTTCAGCGTATCATTCAGCGCATAGCGGTATAATCCCCAGTATCCACAGTAATACATCTCGTCGTCGGAGTGGTTCCATCCATCCGAAAGTTCACGACTAAGTTCGTCAGCATCAGCCGGAGCCATACCAATCGACTTCATGGGGCGCATCAGATTGGCGAGAAAACCATGATCGTTCAGCAACGAAATAATGGCCATTTTATATTTCTCTTTTTTAGTAAAATGGTATGCAGTCTGAAGCATTGCTATGATATTTGAAGAACAAATTTTTCGGTCACCAACATCCGCTGGTCTGACGTTGACATATTCAGGATTCCAGCGCCCCCAGGTAGTTGGCTTACCATTCCAGTCGATCAGGTAATAATTGTTTTTAAGGATGTGCGACATCAGCGTATCGATCAGCATCACCGCTTTGTTCTTGATTTCGGGTACAGGAACCAATTCCGCAATTACCCCGAAAGCAAAAACATGACCAATGGCTTCGTCGCTGCTTGTGGTCGATTTCCAGTCCCATTCCTGATCAGGAGATTGTCTCCATGGGTTGTCATTATTATTGTAACCATGCCGGTCGAATGAGCGCGACGGAAACCCCGAGTTAAGTCCATTCACGGTATATTCACGTTCCATGGCTTCGAGCGATTCGCGTACATTCAGTAAAGCCTCGTCGGATTTGGTAACAGCATAGCGGAACGTTTCGGCAGCCAGATACATCGAAGTCCACAAACCATCATTGTCCGAATTTTCTAAATGGCCAGTGGTTACGTCGCCATTCATTATTCCACTAACAGTTGCATTGAATCCATAACGAAGGTGACGTTCGCGAACCTGTTTTTCAAAAAAATCAGCCTTTTCAGCCAAGGTCATTTGCTGGGTTAAAATCTGGCCAATTCCTTTATCCGTAAGCACAAGCACTGAATTTTCAGGTCCTTTGGCAATGTCGATTACCTTTTCAGAAGGAATCCAGCGTTCGGAAGAATAATAATCGTATTTGTCATCTTTCCGGAGTTGAAATGCTCCCTGAGTTGAACCGAACCAAAGGGTTCCATCAACATCGGCCACTGTGGTTATTTCGGTGCATGGCAATTTGCGTTTAATATCACCAAGCTGTTTCCATCCTTTGGTGTTGTATTCCAGGTAGCCATTGCTTGTTCCAATAATTAGTTTATTTCCTGAAACCGCAATGCTGGTCATCTCCGGATTGCTGAGAACCTGTTCCTGTTTCTTCAGAACTGGTGAAAAAACAGCAACCGACTGTTTGCCCAACACCCAATATTGATTGTTCGCAGCAT
>Ga0302286_10003710_pt1 | contig 10253 bp, 8 predicted proteins | sample III_Fen_E2_3_FD_198765 | JGI IMG/M metagenome (GOLD analysis project Ga0302286, IMG submission 198765) | Peat permafrost microbial communities from Stordalen Mire near Abisko, Sweden - III_Fen_E2_3 | ecosystem: Environmental > Terrestrial > Soil > Wetlands > Permafrost | place: Sweden: Abisko...
ATTAGAAATAAAATGCATGTAAAAGTGACAGCCCAACGACTACTTACTGAATTCATATATACTTTTGATGTTTATTTATGTATATAAAGTAAAATGACTATCGGCTTTTGCACCAATAGAAAATTCCTGACTTTGCAAGTGAAAAAACATGAATTTACTCCCGTCCTACCGGATTTCCTCATTAAATGTACAAAGCATCACACCCGCTATGTCAAAGCTTGAAGGAAAGCTCTTGCTTTCCATATTCCATTTTTGATATGCAAGGCAGAGCCTTGCTTCTAACCTGACGTAGTCTGGAGACTACGCCAAACATTATACGCTACACTCAACAGGGATAAACTATTATAAATTTTCTCTTTGTATTACAAAGATATCTGAAGCAATTTCATTAATATTTATAAATGACACTTTATCTCCAATTTTAAATTTTTGATCGAAAGATTCTGATAAATATTGTTCTTTATTGATGCTTGTTATGAGTATTATACCTTCATCAATATCAGTTACAATTCCTTCTATTCTCAGTTCATTATTTAAATAATCAATTTGATCTTTATTGATAGTTGTTACTTGTGTTATCCATTCTCCATTAATTGAATCTCTTGAATTACATATTTTTCTTGTATCTTTAAAATTATGTGTTTGAATATCCATTAATATGCAATATGGATAAGAAAATTCATAAGATGTTCCACGCCTGCCTGTACCAACTTCAGTAAGTTTTACAATATTCAACTCTTCATTTTTAGCAAATAATGGAGTAATTAGAGATGATAGCCCCGGTACTCTGAACCTATATGCAACTTGCTTTCTACAAGCTTTTGCAATAGATTGAGCAAGTTCTTTATCTGATGCATCATAACTAGCTAACAAATTACTTGAAAAATCTTTTATTATATTTAAAATATGCTCTTTTGTAAAAACTTCACCTCTTTGATAATAACGCGAAGTAATACACTTATCCATTAAACTTATGAATCTTCTTGAAGAGCCATCTGAAGCATAAATCAGTTGTTCCAAACTATCTTCAGGACTATTTTCAATTACAGTTATGATATCACTAATCTTTGTTGGAGCGTAACTATTAAGTGATACTACTTTTAAATACTTGTCTACTAGCTGATTACAGTAATCCCGAAAAGCGAAATAATCATCACAATTCTTAATATCATAATCAAGATTAACAATTGTCCCAAATCTTTCTTCATTTAAAATATCAGATAAATCATTTGGATAAACTGCAATTCTTGTAAAATAAGGACCACTACTACGTATTGAATTCATCCATCTAATAAATCCGTTCTCTTTGTCATTAAAGAACTCCTTTGGAAATACAGGTGCAACTTCATCAATTAATAGTAAAATATGTCTAAAGTAACTTGACATACTTTCATTAATAGCAACTCCAAGTTTCCAAATGATACTACCTTCTGATTTAGACAAATTTGATAGTTTTTGCTTTAATCTAAAGATTGCATTTTTAAATTCAAGTGAATTTAGTTCTTTAGATTTTTTTTCAAGAGCAAAAATAATTGAATCATATATTAAACTTTCAGAAGATTCAATTAATGTTTTTGGATTTTTCTTCCATTCAGAATTATGTATATTAGATAAATTTATCATTACAGGAAATGAATCACTGACTTTCTTTGCTCTTATATTATCATTGAATACGAAATTTCCAAAAATTTCTAAATATCTTAATAACATTGTTTTTCCAGAACCTCTGCTTCCTCTTATAATTGCATCACCAGTAAGTCTAACAGCACTTTTATTTCTACCTTCACTTGAGACAAAAAGTTCAAGTAAATTATTTGTAGAAATTTTTTCTGCATTACTATAATTAAAAGGATTACTTCGGATATTATATTTTTCGATAAGGGCTGGATCTTCTAGAATATTTGAAGTAACAGAATTAAATTCTGTTAAATGTGGCAGTTCGTGAAATGATGGGTTTATGCTTACTGAATTATCTTCCGTCCAACCACCAAAACCAAATTTAGTTTTTTTATTTGGACTATAAGCACGCCATAATGTTTCTATCTTTTTATTATATGAATCAAATATATGAATAGAATATTGATTTTGAGTACCATCAAGTCTTTGAAAAACATTAACACCAGTTGAACCTGCACCTGAATGAATTATTTTAAGATTATCCTGAATACATTCATAACATCTGCTTTCATGTATATGCCCAGATAAAGTAAGGTGATAACCATTTACAATTAATATGGATTCGATCTCAAAAGAGTTATTGATTACTGATTTTGAATGTGAATCTGTATGTTCAATTCTATGATGAGTAATACATATTTTTGTGTATCCATCTGTTGTATCATTAGTTTTTTTATTTAGACTACTAACTAATTTTGATTTATCAATGTAACCAATATGATTTTCATAATCTTCAAGCTCACAGCTATTCATAAAAAGAAATTCAATCCCATACCTATTGTCGATTAATTTTAAAAAACCATTTGTACTAATTGATGAATTTTTATTACAAGTCTTATTTATAAATTTATTATAATTATTATATTTTAGAGTATTATCACCAACTTCACTCGCAATTTTTGATAAAGGCCAATTAATATCATGATTACCAGGAACTGCCAATACTGATGATTTATCAAGCGAAATTAACTTACAAAGATTTTCAATTGAATTCGAAGCATCAAAAAATTCATCAGCATGTCCAGATTCAGTAATGTCACCTGAAAGAATAATATAAATTGGAATAAATTGATACTTTTCAGATAAAAATGAAATATCATTTGCTAAAGTCTCGTGAATATTAGAAGGTGTACTAAATCTATGATTTTTCCCATATTGTAAATCTGAAAGTTGTATTATACCAAATCTGCTCATCTTTTATTATTTTATTATTTTAAAATTAGATCTATTTAACTCAACATTTAAAATTAATAATTAATTAAAATAAAACCCCGTCCCACCGGATATATATTTTATTCTTTGCACAAGAGTGCGGGCTCGTTGTTGGGAACCAACGGTCAGCGTAGCTAATTGCAATCCCAACGACCAGCCCGTACCATTCTGCAAGTAAGTAATGGTTATATATCCGCGAGGACGGGTGCTTTTACATATATCTTTTCGCTAAACTTTTTAATAACTCAATCCCCATGAAAGTAAATTCTCTAGAATCATTAAGCACTCCGAATTTTTGAAGTTCTCTTGCTTCTCTAGGTCCAATAAGATGTTCTATTCTGTGTTCCGAAAGTCTATTCATTAAATACTCATGTGGTGCTTCAACTAATTCACGAGGTTCACATTCCATTTTAATATATTTCATAAGCAAGTCTCTTAACTGTGGTGGAATACTATGAACAATCTCATTTTCCTTCATATGTTCTGTCTCAATTAGTCTTCTTTTCATTAGCTTCAATTCAGAAACTAGATTATTAATCTCACTGTCTTTTTCATTTATCTTTTTCGTAAACTCATTTCTCTCACTAGAACTTAATTTTGCTTTAGTCATAAGTTGAGTTAGAATTTCATTTTTCTCGCTAATTTCCTTTTCTAGTTTTTCTTTCTCTGTATCAAGTTCTTTCTTAGCTTTTTCGATTTCTTTATCTACAGTTTGAGTTTTTTTTCCACCACCATCAAATTTGTCAACTAAACCAGTATATCCTTCATCAAGATGTTTTAATTTTTCACCAAATCCGGCTTCAATTCGTCCAAGTATTTCAGAAATCTCCTTAGTAAATTTGTAAGTATTATCATAGAATTTATTACTAGTGTCCGTTGCTTTAAAATAAAAGGCAACTGACAATGCAATAGAAAACAAAGCCATGACAAGGGACAATAAGTCAGAAAAATCGAATTTCGTAAAATCAAAATTCACGTCAGATAGAGCCAATTTATAAGCAAGTAATATTGAAAAAACTGAAACAACAATAATTTTCAATACACTATTTCTATTTTTAACTTTATCTAAAACTGTTTCACTAACTGTCTTTAAATTTTCTTTTTCCATAATATTTAGTTTTTACTCGAAGTTGTTTGGCAATTGGTGTTGTTTGGCAATTGGTGCTAATATCTATATATGCGCTATTCTATTTAGATATGTGCAGTAGAATAGCGCATAGTTCTACTTTATAAGTACTTGTTTTTGCCAAATTTATTTTTTAGCACTCCAAAAGTACAAACTATAATTAACTCATACAACAATAATTATGTTTATTTTAGAATTTAAATTAAAATAACTATTTGTTTTAGATTTAAGTACATTTAGAAGCTATCGGGATATATAGTTCTGTTTTTGTAGTAGATAGATGTTTCGTACAGGCCTATAGCTGTTGCTACAATCTACAAGGATAAGATGTGCCAGTACCAGGGTGATATAAGGTAGTGCGTTTTCAGCGCTACAGCGTGTAATTTTAAAACGGTTTAGTTCTTTTTTAAGTCTACATAGTGGCTTGAAGAAATGAAATAGTGGCTTGAAGAAATGTCAAGGTGGCTTGAAGAAATGAAAAAACGGGGTTTATTCAGTAAACAGTCTCAGAGAAAAGAAAAGCAATCGAAAAGAAAAGGCTACTTAGCACTAAAACGAACACGCATAGTGGGTCTGAACAAAAGAAATAGAGGATTGTTAGGTGCTTATATGTAAAAACGTCCGGCGATAATGGGTACATTTCACTCGCTTATGAAACGAGCATTTACCTAAGCCATGTAATTTAAAATAAATTCGTAGTGAAAATAGTATTAGCGTTATTAGGTTTAATCAGTCTGGGACTGGGAATCATAGGAGCTTTTCTGCCTTTGCTTCCCACCGTTCCTTTTGTGCTGCTTTCTGCTTATCTATTTGCCAAAAGCTCCGACAGATTACATAACTGGTTACTAAACCATAGAGTATTCGGACAGATAATTCGGGATTTTCGTGAAGAAAGAGGCATTTCTATTCGGGGAAAAGTTACTGCCATCGGCATGATGTGGATTTCCAATATTATAAGTATTTGCTTTATAGTAGATGATAAACTCTGGATGCAAATTTTGCTGACGCTTATTTCTATCGGGGTTACGATACAGATTTTGAGGTATAAAACAAAGAAGACTACCCCAAACCCCTGAAGGGGCTTAAGAGTGCAATCCGAGAAGATATACCTTTAATAGAACTTGGTATTAGGAGACGGTTGTAATTACAAGTCCCCTTCAGGGGATTTAGGGGTGGATATAGGAGACATATAACTACCCCAAATCCGTCAGCTGACGGACTTAAGAGTGGTTTTCGAGAAGATATACACTGAAGTCGTCTTGACTTTTTCAGAAGTGCCTTATATTGTGGGTCTCGCGAGTTCCAACTCGCGGTATTTATAAATAATCGCGAGTTTGAACTCGCGAGACCCGATTCAAATCAACAATAAATTCTCAAAAATAGCAACATTATGCAGTGCATATTATCCCTTAGCCAATGTATAAAACATAGCAATAGCGGAAGCCAGCATAACCAGAAATGTAATCCACACCACTGTATTTGACAACCAACCACTGCGGTATTCGCCCATAATTTTCTTGTTACGGGCAATTCTGGCAATCAAAAAGATGAGAGGTACCGCCGCCACACCATTAAAAACAGCTGTAAACACCAATGCTTTAATAGGGTCAATGCCAATAAAATTAATCATTAGCCCGATCAGCGTGGCAATAGTAATGACTCCATAGAAACCATGCGCTTTTTTCAACTTAAGGTTTAGTCCTTGTTTCATATTAAAGGCTTCTGATAATGCATAAGCCGCTGAACCGGACAAAATGGGAATGCCTAACAAACCCAGACCAATAATGCCAACTGCAAAAATTAGTTTGGACAAGAAACCTGCATTGGGGAAAGTCTGAACAAGTGGCTCCAGGGCCTTGGCAGCATCAGCAGCCGACGCAACATTGGTAATACCATTTTGATGCAAAACCGTAGCCGCTACCACAATGATGGACCAGGTCGCAATTTCCGAAAGTACCATCCCCACGAAATTATCAATTCGTAGATTTTTGATAAACTTAGCTCCGATAGTGGGCTTTCCATAACGACTCATCAAATGATTAGCCTTTTCCTCTTCCACTTCTTGGGAAGTTTGCCAAAAGAACATGTAAGGAGAGATTGTAGTGCCTAAAATACCCGTGATAATGAAGAAAAACTCAAAGTTTAATTCTACATGCGGCAAAAAGGTTGCTGAAAAAATCGTCGCCCACGGTTGGTGAACCATAAAGACCGTAATGGGATAGGCTAATAAAGCCAATGCTAACCATTTTAGAATACGTGAATAAACCCGGTACGTAGTAAAGATTTCCAGCATTAAAATCAGGGCCGTAAAACCTAAGGTTAGAATAACGAAATTGATATGAATAAGCAACTGTGCCGCCGCAGCGATAGCACCAATATCAGCACCGATATTAATTGTATTGGCAACAACTACAAGTAAAACAGCTGCATAAAGCACTTTCTTGCTGTAATTATCTTTTATTACCGCTGCTAAACCATGACCATTTACGGCTCCAATCCGCGCACAAGCTTCCTGAATAGCCGTCATAAGTGGCAGCATAACAATCACTGTCCATAACTGTCCATAACCAAATTTGGCTCCGGTTTGAGTGTAGGTTGCTATTCCCGAAGGGTCATCATCGGCTGCACCGGTAATTACTCCCGGTCCAAAGACTTTAAAGAAATTCTTTATTTTAATCAGGGTTTTCTTCATAAGTAGCAGAAAATAGGTCTATCGCATTCCAATGATTATCGGTGAAATGTATTCATGCCAATTGCCGTACCCATAAATGGGACGGCAATTGACCGGGATATAATGACCGGGAAGTGTTACTTTCCTTTCTCAATCAGTTCTTCTACTTCTTTTGCTCCCTGAGTATAAAGCTTTTTCTCATCAGGGGCTAACTCGTGAAGTAATCGCAAAAACTCACCGGCATGTACACGCTCCTCATCTGCAATTTCCTTCAGAACTTTTTGAGCGAGTTTATTGTCGGTCGACTCGGCCAGCTGCATATACAACTGTGTTGCTTCATACTCAGAAGCCACCATAAACCGAATGGATCTTACGAGTTCAGCATCGGTAAGTTTTCTATCATGTGCTAACCCTGAAAAGGGTGATCCGAAATTTGGCATAATCTTATTTTTAAAGTTTGCAGTTTGGATTTAATTAAATCTCATTTACATGCAAATTTGATTAATTCTGCGTTGAACTTCTTTGTTTCTTCCAGGAACAAACTATGACCGCTTTTCTCAAAAGCGACAAGTTGTGCATTCGGGATATGTTTCAGGGTCTGTTCGGCCAAATCGAAAGAACATATTTTGTCTTTCTTTCCATGCATGATTAATGTTGGAATTTCTATCTTTAGCAGGTCGCGTCGCAAATCGGTATCGCGCAAAGCCATTAAACATTTACCGGTGGCATAAGACGATGCACTTAGATTGATAGCTGTCAACCAATTGCCAATCCCTTCGTTTAAGGTACTTTCGGTGGCCGAGAATATCTTTGCAAAATTGGACAACAGTTTGGGTCTGTCGGTATTATTCAGTGCGATTAAATCATCCACATCACTTTTAGGAATATTGTACGGAAAGTCTTCACGTTGCGTCCAGCTTGGCGCAGCAGCACCGGCTAACACTAACTTAGTAACACGCATTGTACCATACAGCGAAACGTACATAACGGCAATGGCTCCACCCATCGAAAAACCGCAGAGTGTAGCATCATTAATCTCAAGTTGGTCTAAGACCCGTTTGATATCCAATGCATGCACATCATAATTGTAGCCACCGTAAGGCTTATCCGATTTACCGAATCCCCGCAATGTGATACCGATAACACGAAAACCTGCGTTTATCAAATCAGTGTATTGGTATTCGTACATCTCGTCGCTCAACGGCCAACCGGGTATAAGCACTATGACCTGACCTTCGCCGGCATCGGTAACATGAAGTCGCACATTAGGTTCTACTTCTATATATTCAGCTCTTGCTTTTTTGGGTTCAATATCTTCTCTTATCTTATCCATGATTTCTGATTATTTAATTGTTACTATTTCCGTCCGGATACCTGTATAGCTATCCCGGTTGTCAAAAATTCATCTGACAACAACATCTATAAAAAGGAAATTGATAATTTACCGCTAATACTATCCTCCGGTTATTTATCGGGTTCAGAGCCGGCGTTTATTTTATGCTCTTTAGCCGTAGCCAGTTGAACATCTTTTTCTTTCCTTTTCCTACTTTTTGTATTCTTACCGTTGAGTTTCGAGATAATCTTGGAGCTGGTTCCTTTACCTTCCAACTGAAAATTATACATATCTTCACCCAGCGACGAACCATTATTGCCTGAATTATTCATAATGTAGTTATTACTTATTGATTAAATCGATTATACCTTCTTATCGGGTTGCTCCGAAATATATTTATTGAGCATCGTATTCAGCGAATCATAATACGACCTCAGATTCCTGAGCGTGATTTCCACGTTTTTATCATCCGCTACAGCAATAGGCATTTCGTCCAAAAACGTTGTCAACTGCGGATAGTGATCTTTTATCCTGTTTGTAACTTCAATAATTTTCAGATTCAAATCCCTCTCCACATCTTCGTACGCCTGGCTTTTTGTTGGATCACTCGTTGAATTTTCCATTAGTTGACTACTTGAAGTGAATCCTTAATATCAAATAATTTACAAGCTTCAGCATAAGGCATGTTTATCAACGCGCTTTGTGTTGGGTATTTTGTTGCTGCCGATTTTAACGCCACTGAAGTGCCCGGTATAACCACAAATCTGAATTTATGTGTAGTAAGAGGTTTAGCAATCATATCGCTGTTAAACTCTATACTTCCATACTGGTGAATTAAAAAACTCCAGTTTGCACCTACAGCGTAAGCGGGTAATGGTCGGATAGAAGTTGAAGTATATACATCACCGTCCAGCCACACATACGCCAACACTACTCCATTCTCAACATTGTTTTGAGTCAGATCAGGTGCAGAAGCGCTAAAGTACCAATCGCCGGTACTTCCCGACCATGCAGATGGAGTAAACCATTCGGAGTAATACACTGCTGCATTTTCGCCATTCGTTCCCGGTGCTCCATCTTTTCCACATCCGGTGAAAGTAAGTAATGCAAATGCCATTAATAAATAGGCGGTATTCATTTTTGTTTTCATAATTAGTTGAGTTATTTATAAGTATTATTATGTTGTTTTCGAAATAAGAGTAACCACTAAGGCACAAAGTTCTGTGAACAATATGATGTCGTATTTTTTTGTATCAATTGCCGTCCCATTTATGGGACGGGATAATGGTGAAAATCATATTGGCTTTAGCCAAATAGTAGTTGAGATTTGGCTAAAGCCGTGTAGTTCTATATCATTTTATCCGTCCCATAAATGGGACGGCAATTGAAAAAATCCATTTTCCCTATAAATTAAAATAGGACATTGTTTACTTCCAGTTACTTAGTTACAAAGTCTATCAGAAGTTTAAACTTGGTGTTACTCTGTGCCCTCCCGATTCTCGGGATGTTCCATTTGTGCCTTAGTGCTAAGTTTTAAATTGTCAGCAGAGCAACGAACGATTTTAATTTATCTCTTAACTGCTCCACGAAAGAAGTAGTTATTTCCGAAGAAATAGTGCCCTGATGTTTATACACCGATGCAAAGAATGTTTTCAGCTGTTTATTGAAGTCAGCCGAATTCTCCAGATTACTTAAATGCCCGGCATGTTTGATAACATGCAGAATAGAATCTTTGATATTTTCGTGCATATACTTTGCAGTAGTTGGAGGCGTAATTGTATCCTCCTCTCCTACCAATACAAGCACCGGTACCTGAATGAGTGGTAACAGGGTGCAGGTTTCTTTCCGAACACACAAAGCAAGCAATGTTTTGCTGAGTGATTGAATGGAGGTAGTGAGTATCATTTCCTTTACAGCTGCTATCTCCACTTCTTTGGTGGAAAGCGATTGCGGTGCAAATAGAATTTTTACACTGGTGTCGGCATACCTTACCAGACCGTTATTTTCAATGCTTTCAACTGTTTTCATTCGTTTTTCAATTGTTTCCGGGGTATCGGGGAAGCAACTGGTATCACATAAAACAAGTGAATCGAAACGGTGAGGATAATTTTCCACCGCATTTAAAGCAATATATCCGCCCATTGATAATCCACAAAGCGATGCCCTGTCTATTTTCAACGCATCCATAAAGTAAACCAGATCATGCGCAAAATTCTCAATGCTGAACGTACTGC
>Ga0302286_10003713_pt1 | contig 10248 bp, 7 predicted proteins | sample III_Fen_E2_3_FD_198765 | JGI IMG/M metagenome (GOLD analysis project Ga0302286, IMG submission 198765) | Peat permafrost microbial communities from Stordalen Mire near Abisko, Sweden - III_Fen_E2_3 | ecosystem: Environmental > Terrestrial > Soil > Wetlands > Permafrost | place: Sweden: Abisko...
AAAGTGTAGGGCGACTGATCTTGAGTAGGCTAGCTGCCAATGCCTTGTTGTTCCGAGCCGCATCAAGTGCCTTGATAATATGTTCCCGTTCTTCGTTTTCGGTTTTCAGTGTGTAACTGTCAGCCGTTACGTGTAAGTCTATGTCCAGCTCTTTCGTACAAATTATATCGTTTTCCGCGAGTAGTACTGCACTTCGGATACAATGCCGTAGCTCCCGCACATTTCCCGGCCATTCATAGGCTTGCATTATTTTCTGCGTCTCCATATCAAATCGAGTGACTTTTTTGCTGAACTCTGTGCAACTTTGCTCTCTGAAAAACTCCGCCAGTGGAAGAATATCTTCCCTGCATTCTGCAAGTGGGGGAACGTTGATGGTGAATTCACAGAGGCGGTGGTATAAATCTTGCCGGAATCTTCCCGTTTCAATTGCTTTTCCTATATTTTCGTTGGTGGCAGCAATAATCCGTACATTGGCGTTCATTTCCTGTTTACCTCCGACAAGGCGATAGCTACGTTCTTGCAAAGCCCTTAGTAACAATGCCTGTATCTCGTACGGAAGATTGCACACTTCGTCCAGAAATAATGTTCCTCCACTGGCAATATGCAATACGCCATGTTTATCGTCCGTTGCTCCGGTAAATGCTCCCTTAGTATGCCCAAAGAACTCTGAAGCCGCCAATTCTTTCGGGATAGCCCCACAATCGACAGCTACGAATGAATTACCCGCCCGCGAACTTGCAGCATGAATACTTCGTGCCACATGTTCCTTGCCTGTACCGCTGTCTCCCCGGATCAGTACTGACATATCCGTGTTTGCCACTAATTGTACCCTCCGTTCCATTTCCCGTATGGCTTTACTCTCACGCCGGAAAATAAGGGTATGCTTCGGTTCGTTTTTTCGTTGCAACAGTTCCTTGAGCAGGCTGTACAGCTTGTCTGGATTTACGGGTTTGGGTAGGTAGTCCTCTGCTCCAAGTTTCATGGCTTGAACGGCAGAGGGTATCCCGGCATATTCTGTCATCACGATAAAGGGGATACGGATTTGCTGTTTGTTCATCCATTTCAATATATCTTCCACACCGTCACCATCGGGTAACCGGATATCCGAGAGGATGACGTCAGCATTTGTGTTTGCAATCAGTTTGCGGGCCTGCACGGCAGAACCTGTATGCTCTGTTTGCAGCCCTTTTCGTTCCAGCCAGTTACACAACATCCGGCAGAGTACAGCATTGTCTTCGATAATCAGGATCTTACTCATACCTTATCTTACTTATAGCCTTCGTCTTTTATCTTTCGCGCTGCCTGTATAGTTAGCTCTTTTCCGGTAACAAGAACCTTGTCCACTGCATTCCGTGCTTTTTTGTTCTTCATTCCGTTCCCTTCAGCAAGCACCTGACATAGTTCTCTCAACGAGGCATCCGCTCGCACGATCTCCCATAATGGGAGCAGGTGGTGTACCAGCATAGTGGTTGTCAGGCGGTCTTCCATTTCCATACTTTCTGTGAGCGTTTGCATATCCTTTCCCGTCTCCCGGATCAGCAGTTCGAGCATCTCTTTCCCGTTTTGTTCTCCGGAAAGCAATTCAGAGAAATCGGCTTGAAATACAGGTTGTTCCCGTTGCTCTCCGATACATCGTTGTACAGCCGACAGTAGTTCTATTATGGAAAAAGGTTTATACAGGCATCCTACAAATCCGGCAGCAGTGAAATCTTCTTCCCGGCAGTCGGCACGGGCGGTCACGGCAAGCACAGGTATGCTTCTTGATGTCCCGATGTCCGACGTTCGTAGTAGTTCCAGCAGATCAAATCCGCTCATTTGGGGCATTCGTATGTCCGTGATGAGCAGGTCGTATTCCTGTTTCCGCATCTGCTCTGTCAGCTCTTGTACGTTTCTACAGGTGTCACAACGTATCCAGTAGCGGGTCAACATATCCCGTGTCATCAAAAGAAGCACAGCATCATCGTCAATGGCCAGTATCCGGAGTCCGGCAGGCAGGTTGCAGGACGGAGCAACTTCCTGTGCGAAATGTTGTTCTTCCGTGATGGGTAAAGGTACTTGAACGGTAAATGTGCTGCCCTTGCCGGGCTCACTTTGTACCTCAATTTTACCATTCAATAGTCCTGTAAGTCCCTGTACAATGGCCAGTCCCAATCCGAAACCTTCCCGGGTTTCTGCATTTTCCAACCGCTCGAAAGGTTTGAAGATGCGTGTGATATGTTCAGGTGTCATACCTGTTCCTGTATCAGAGACTTCAATGGTCAGCGTTCCTTCCTGATAAAATAGCCGTAGATGTACTTCACCAGTTGGCGTAAATTTCACAGCATTTGAAAGTAGATTCCCTGCTATTTGAATGAGTCGATCCCGATCGCCCGTCACGACAGTATCCCCATTAATACATTCTGTGCTGAACACCAATCCTGCTTTATGGGCTATTGGGTTGAACTCTGCAGTCAGTGTGTCTGCGAGGCTTTTTAGACGGAACGGCGCACGGGTGGGTTGTTCCTTTCCCGTATCCAGTCGGTAGAAGTTTAGCAGAGCATTTAGCAGGATAGTCATGTTATCCGAGGATTGAAGGATAGTTTCACACAACTGTGTACGTTTTTCTTTGTATCGCTCGTCAATCAACAGTTCCGTGCATCCCCGGATAGCGGTGAGCGGTGCACGTAGATCGTGACTCACGGTTAGCATCATGTTTTTGCGGGCACGAAGTAGTTCTTCGTTGCGATAGTTCAGTTTTTCCAACTGTATTCTGTAGCGCAGCCTTTTTTTTAGATCAATATGGAGGATAAGATAGAACACAATAGCAAGCAGGGTGGCGCCTATACCAAGGTAAGAAATTATCCGTAAAGTCTTTTCTTGTCCGAGAAAATAGGTATTTGACTTTTCTTTTGCATTTACTTGCGCTGTGTGGCTGAACTCCGTTATTAACCGGCTTATTTCGTGGTCAAGGTAGGTGTTTTGCCTGTTTAAGCTGTCCATGTGTAACAGTAAGCGTTCACTCTTTTTCTTCCGTACCTGCTGCATTTCGTTTGCCATAGAGTTGAGCAGGATGCCGGAACTATCCTGGTTCTTTTGCAGGATAGCTTCGTTTTTTTGTTCTACCCTGAAACGGGATTTTTTCTTGCTATGGAAAAGTCCGAGAAAGCCCCTGTTTTCTTTCTCGCTTTTCGTGTAATTGTCCTTTATTTGCTCCGCGAGCTGTTGCTTTTCTTGTTTTGTCTGCCGGATAATGTTGGGCAGACGCTTATTTACCAGTCTATTGGCGGTATGTAATTCTTTCAAATCCTTCACGATAGCAAGGGTCTGGACTTCTTTGGCGGTAAGTAAGGTGAGAATTGAAATGATACGGCGACGTTGGCTTCCCTCCGGCAATTGATTTTGTAGCTTTTTCAATGCGCCCACGACCTTCTCTCGTTTTTCCCGGTAAGTGTTGATGTCTTCCTCGCTCCAGACGATCGACTGCTCGCTTAAAAGAGCAATATCGAGTATTTGTACAGTGATAGTCTCGGCCTGTTCTTGTTGTTTTAGTGCAGTTTCCGAGTACTTATCTATGATAGGAAGGCGGTTGTTTTCCCGGTAGGTCAGCATGAGAAGAACGAGGAACAGCAGCACGAGGGCTACGTAACCCGTAATGATCTTTAGCTTTAAAGGGAGTAATGAAGAAATCATAATCAGCTATATCCATCATTTTTTTTGATGCAAAACAATCGCCGCATCCGGAAAAGACTGGCAGGCTGGTTGTTTGAGGTTGTAAATCGAGGGTGTGTTAGCAGTTTTTGGATGGTAATTTCAACCTGGCGGATCGTTACATTTGGAATGTAAATGTGAAAATCACACCTGGAATGAATTTATCAGACACACTCCAACTTTAAATCAGCTTCTTTCTTGGGCATTTTATCCTCTAATCGTTCTGCACCTAGTATCTGCTTTTTTATTAGCTTTCTATTCCTGCAGTTTTGTCCAAACGAAAAAGGGATATTCGGGTCATCGTTGTTGGTTCTGCTATTAATAAGTATTTTATTCTCTTTAAATAAGATTATTATTTGTTGCTCTCCAATTACATCTCTCATTCCACAACTGATATGAAAATAACTTGTTATGATCATTGTATCTAACTGGTTGTATTTGATTAACCAACCTTTCTTTTTAGCCAGTGTTTCAATCTGCATTTTAAGGATTTCCGGCTTTAGCGTTGTATTTATTGTAACCAGTTTCAGTTTATTCCTCAATACGATAAACAGGAATATAAATAACATTGCTGAAGAGAGCAGTACCCACGTTATGGAGACATCATTCCGGATCATTGCAGGATGAGCAGCTACTTGTATGAATAGCATGGAAAGAACAAAGAATGGTGGAATTAGCACGAAGGCTAATAATTGATAATGTGCAAGATACTCTGAGAAACATAGCTTAAGTCGGTTGTTTCTGGTTGTACGGATTATTTGTTCAGATGCCATGATATTAATTTAATTGATAATCCGTTAATCATTGATAATCAATCATTGTTTTGTATATTTAATCGTTTCCAATCTTTCATAGCTCTATTCTTCCTTCAAGGTTTACTCTAAGATATCTATATCCTACCCTGAATGAAAAATTAAGCAACAAATCCATTTGGTTGTTTGTTTTGAACGTGACGACGAGGAACACACAGGACTCTATTTGTCTATTTAATACACCCCTGACCATCCCAGCTTCCCGAAGTAATAGCCATACTCGTTGTTATTTTTCCATTTAGCCAACGGGATATACATGCTTAACCCACTACATTGTGTAGGGTCAATGATTAGCTTATCAATTATTTTATCCGTTGCATTTTTATAAAGTACTGTTCGCGCCAACTGCTCCTGAAATATCGTGTATGCTGGTGAACCGTTTCCAACCTTTTTTATGATTCCACCCATGTCGAAAAATACATTCGGCACATTCTGAGTATGGTATGCCTGGATGTTTTCCATATTCAGGTTTGCCAGCAACAAAAGATTCCCTTTCAGAATTGTTTTTGCAGTGCTATAAAGGCTGTCAAGCTCATTGGCATCTACAAGAGTGATGGTGGCAGAACGAAGTATGGAGTATCTCATTTTCCGGTAATATTCCATATAACCGTTGCAGGCCTTTATCAGATCGTTTTTGCCACCGAACATATAGGGCAGCAACTCCGAATAGGGTATGCCTGATGCTTCATAATCTGCTTCTGCCAACACTTCGGTGGGAGATGCAACAAAATAGTTGCATTTATGGCGCAATTGATAGAGCGTTTCCACATTCCCCATCAGGCAGGCATCGAACCATATATATTCAGCTACGTTGTCGGGCAAGGCATTAGCGAGGGCATCTATTTCCATTACATTGGGGGATGTGTTTGTTCCATCAGACTGATCCAACCCTATATAGCGGGTTTTGGGAAAAGCTGTTCTTTGGTACAATACTTGTGCTTTCGCTGAAGAATGATTGTATGGCAACCAGCCCATGCCGTGTGACCACAACACCAGCCCAAACTTTTCGGCCGGGACGAGACTTTTTGTGTCCTGTATAACTACTGCCAGCTTAGACGCATCGGCGGAGTTTCCTTCCCCGTAGGTTTTCAGTAATTGTTCTTCACCCTTTTGGGTGATGCTGAACAAACGGGGTGTTTCATTTTTCCTGTCCAAATACACCACTACCTTTCCGGCACTGCGTTTAGCACCCGCTTTCAGTTGACTGAGGGTGTAGTCCACCTGCGAATCCATGTCGTTGTCGGCAGCCATATACACCAATGTGGTGTAAGAAACAGATGACGGCGGTAAACTATCACCTTCATCCCGGCAAGCATTACATACCGTTATGATAAGTATCAGTGTTAGGAACCTAAAAACCTGTTTTTTGTTGAAATACATATATGTCCTTAGTAGGGGCACGACTATGGGTCGCACTCCCACATGATGATTGAGATTAGAGTGTTTCTTTTTTTTCGCTGGTGTGTCCCGGTCGGTCAGAAGCACGAATAACCAGCTTATCGCCCGTGAGCGAGAGATTATCGGCAGTGGCGGTGTAGAGCCATTGCAAACCTCCGAGGGCGGATTGTGCCAAACCGTGTTCTACTTCTGAACCATCAACATTGAGTATGGTTACTGATACTTCCTGCACCATAAAGTCGTCGGTGACGGTGATGGTAATGGTATCGCCCACTTTGCCTGTGTACTTGCTGAGGTCAATTTCGTCGATGTCGGGTGCATGCATAAAATCTGCAACGGCTACGTTGTAAGCCGATTCACCTTCGTCGGCGGCATCTTTGTACGCCTGTTTGGTTTCGGGATTGGTGAGTGCCGACTTGGCATAAATAACGGCTTGCTGAAAGACTTTTTGATGGGCTTTTTGGGCATCGGTCATTTCTCCTGTGTGAGGACGAGGTTTGCTTGCTACAATGGTTTTTCCATTACGATTGCGAAATACGATGAGATCGCCTACTTTACCACTCAATCCGTGAGTGATGATGTTGTTTTTTGATTCGGCCATAATACAAAGAATTAATAATTAAAATTGCAGGATTAATACACTTTCCTGTATATTTATAGATTTTTGTTTGAATATTATTTCAGTTGCTTTTTTGTTGAGGTTTACTTTAGATATACCTAAGGTATATGCTATCTATGCCTTGAGTATATATGAGAATTTATGCAGTAACCAATAACGTAATCTTTTTTATGCCTTTTGTTTTTTAGAATATTTTTTTCAATTTTTCCAAATACCGGAACTTTAGAAAAGATGGGTTGCTAACTATTGTTCCTATTGTTTAATCGGGGTGCGACTTTAAACCGCACCCCCGATTAAGGATTATTAACTAAACTACAATATTACTTTTGCTACAGCATTGCCGCTATGTACAATCAGTACCTGTCCTTTAGGAAGACCACTGAGTGTAGTTTCGGCGCTTTTGGCTATTTCACTTTGCAGGCGGAGACCAAGGGCATTGTACACGTCTATGCTACTACCGGTTTCGGTTGTTACTATCAGGTTGTCGCCCTGTTGACGAATAGGCAGCTTAACCAGTACTTTATCAATACCGGCTACTGTACTTACCGTAAGCGTAGCCGTTACATTGGTAGCGGGATTATAGCTACTGTTACCAGCTTGTGAAGCGGTGATGGTGGTACTGCCTACTCCAACAATGGTGACGGTTTTACCGCTAATGGTAGCAACGGCTGTATTAGAACTGCTGTATATAACATCCAAACCACTGGTGGTGGTGGCTGACAAATCGAAAGCAGCATCACCTACCTTTTTAGTGATATCAGAAAGGCCGGTAATGGTTTGATCTTGCTTGCTAACGGCTCCAACTTCGGTGACGGAGACGTTGTCGTAATAACCTGTGATTCTTCCCGAACTAAGTATAATCGTTATATAGGCCGCAGTTGATGGAACTACCTCACTGGTGGTTAAAGTCATTTGCTGCCAGATATTTATTGGCGAAGTCATTGCAGCTATTCTTGCATTACCTATCACACTGCCACCAGAAACATCACCAGTAATCTGTCCTCCACTATTCAAATTATTTCCATCTGCATCAGCATATGAATAGCTCAATCCCATAAAAGTACGACCAGCGGTGGTGCCTGTGTAAGACTGTAGGTTGCACCACACCGATAGGTCGTAAGTTTTTCCGGGAGTGACAGGAACATATTGTATTACAATCTGTCCTGAGTAGCCTGAAGTAGTTACTTTTAAACTATTACTGCCTGCATTTACGATATTGGTTACTGTTTCGATAGTTTGGGTACTTGAAGCCAAGTTAGTCCAATCAGCTGGAGTTCCATCGGTGTTTACGGTTTCAAAACCTGGGTTCTTCAATAAATTTGTTTGGGCAAAGGTGAATGTGCTTGCTAGCAAGCATAACACCGATATGTAGAATATTTTTTTCATTTTCATTTTTTTATTTTATTGATTAAAAAGCACAGGCAACGGGCGGAACCGCGCCACCTGTACTTAATCTTTAGTATATAATATCATAAATCACTTAACCCAAGATGCAGCTAACCATTGACTGCCAGTTGCGTCAAGAGCTCCACCCAGAGAGTACGGGGCATCAAAGAATGTTCCCAAGGCAGTTGCATCGTAAGGATCTTCATTAGCAGGTGAACCCGAAGGTGTCAACCCTCCCAACTTATACGAAGTACCTCCTTCGAATGTTCCGAACGGACTTGTCAGAATAAGACTTGCAGCATTAGCTACAGTGACATTATTCGTAGAAGCCGATGAAAAAGACCCAACATAGGTGTTGGAGCTGGATGTAGCAGTACCCACATTGGTATTCAACGTAATTGCACTTGTATTACCCCCGTTGTTTACAATACCACTAGGAAATCCGTAGAAAATACCGTTCACGATGGTAGCACCTGAGTATCTGCGCAGGTGGGCAGCATACAACAAGGCGTGAGTTGAACCAACGGCCCCTCCGGTTACATTTCCGGTGGAAGTTCCGGCAATGGTGATGTTGCTGATGACAGGGTGCGTATATGGTGTTACGTTTACCCCTGTTGCATTGTTGTCTGATTCAATGCCGTTCGGGTTGGCCGAATAGCTTTGAGCCGGATCAATAACGGATACCAGGAACTGCAACTTGCCGGTGTAACCGAAGTCGAAGTCGAACGAATCATCATCGGCTCCTACAGCAACTAAGTATTTAGCATTGGCAGCCCCACCGAACCATTCGAATGCATCATCGGCTCCATAATAAGCCTGCAAGTGATCAAGCTGAGTCAAGCTACCTACACCACCAAATGTGAAAGAATTCAGCTCGTTGTCAGTAGCAATAGAAGCTCCTGCATATTCCACCCGTACATAACTCAACCTACCAGAGCTTACATTGTTGATGGCATCCACCTGGGTTTGCGACAAACCGTTCGCAGGAGTCCCATAGGTAATGTCATTGCCTCCAGCTTGTGCGCTGGTGATACCTTCGATTATCTGTGCTGAAGACTGGTTAATTGCCGCCGTTCCCAAAAGAACAAGGCCTCCCCAAGAACCTTTCGTGTTTGATTCGCCTTTAAACACAATCGGGTTGGATGCATTTCCCACTGCATTGATGGTACCTGTTTTGGTAACAATCAAAGCAGAAGCTAACGTTGTACTATCTTTATGTAGACCGATAATCTCAGTACCGGCAGCTATGTTCAGTGTACCGTTTACCACAAACACTTTACCGTCCAGATACACCGTGCCGCTCCAGTTATTGGTGCCTGTAATAACACCGGAAACCGTGATAGAACTACGTGTATTCACACTTGCGGGAGCAAGTTCATCTTTTGCCGAGCAGGAAAAGAATGTTACAGTAACAAGGGCAAATAAACTTGCCAAAACGAAATTTTTAAAAATAGATTTCATATTTTTTATTTTTTATTTGAAAATAAATTTTTGACTAATACTAAATTTTCCCCGACTTGCGGTGTTGTCACTTGCGCGGCAAATATCCAAGGGTATCGGGAAACCCTCTCCATTTTATACCTTATTTTCTTCATTTCTTAGCCTGTTTTTTTTGTTTTAAGTTTACATCCAATATGCTTACGTTGCTTGGTGGGGTTGGCTATTCCCAACTTGGTGTTTGCCATATTGTTGTTTTATGTTCTTTGGGGCGCGAACATCACCCCAGCCCCTCTCATTGAGGAAAGGGGAGTCTGGTTATTTCCATGTACTGCCAAACAGGTAGGAAAACTCCGAACCAAACTGGTAGGTGGCGAACTTGTAAGTAGCTCCCGTTATGGCGGTGTTTGTCATTGCCGTTTTGGTTGTGCCTGTCCATGCACTGCCGCTCCAGGTCTGGCGGGTGTAGAAAAAGTACGTATTGCTGCCTGTTGCTTTGTATTTGTCGGTATCGAACTCCACATAGTGGCTGAGCTTGTTTTTATACAGCATCAACGTGTCGAAATTTACTGCTGTGGCGCCGGGCAGGTTCAGGCTGGCCTTTTTGCTGTTTATCCAGATTAAACGAAGTGAATCGGCTGTGTTGTAAGCGGCATTGTACGTAAAGCGTATTTTAGTGCAGGTGCTATCCGTAGGCGCAGGTTCGCTTTCGCCGGCATCGGCATCGTAGAATTTTATCTTTTCGCCGGGCAGTTGGATAAACGTAAGTGCAGCTTCGGGTTTTAAATGCAGGGTGGTGTCCAATTCCAGTGTGTTGCCCCTGTAGACACGAAACACTCCCACCGAATCTTTTCGGAGTATCTGCAAGGGTATATAATAGGAAGAAGCATATTGCACGGTGTCGCCGTC
>Ga0302286_10003714_pt1 | contig 10245 bp, 11 predicted proteins | sample III_Fen_E2_3_FD_198765 | JGI IMG/M metagenome (GOLD analysis project Ga0302286, IMG submission 198765) | Peat permafrost microbial communities from Stordalen Mire near Abisko, Sweden - III_Fen_E2_3 | ecosystem: Environmental > Terrestrial > Soil > Wetlands > Permafrost | place: Sweden: Abisko...
CCCATAATTTTATTAGGTACTCCAGACAGATCATTTGATTCACCTAAAACTATGGCAGAAATTTCTTCTTCTCCACAGATATTATGAACAGTATCGACAAGGTCGAGATTGTTTTGAATTATTTTATAAGGAAAAGCCATTGTTCCACCCTCATCTGAAATAGCTAATCCTACTCTTTTTGAACCATAGTCTATACCGAGATATCTCATAACAATAGATTACCATAATTGCGATAAAATGTTATTTCTGCTATTATCCAACATATGGCAACATTAGGTCAAAATAATTTTTGGATACTTTTAATCGCAATGGTTTGGGTACTTCCTTGGAAAGGTTATGCATTATGGACATCAGCTCGTTTAAACCATAAATGGTGGTTTATAGCTCTTGTTATCTTGAATACCTTTGCTCTATTAGATATCTTTTATATCTTCTATGTAGCAAAGAAAAATCCAAAGAGTATAGTAGCTGCAATTAAAAAGATTTCAATAAAGAAAACAATAGATTAGTAATAATCTAAAATTACGGAGGTGTGGCTATAAAATGTAAACTGCTTTACATTTTATCTGATTCTGATTAATATCAGAAATAGCTGATGCAAGCGATAGCGAGCAAGCTATAAGGAAGAGTCCGGTAGGACTCGAAGACACATTAACAATAGTATAAATTACGGAGGTGTGGCTGAGAGGTTGAAGGCACCTGTCTTGAAAACAGGAGACCGTTTACGCGGTCCGTGAGTTCGAATCTCACCGCCTCCGCAAAAAAAAGAAAACCCGAAAGGGTTTTTCTTTTTGCGGGCGAGCAAGCAAACTGCTTTGCTTGCGTGTGAGATTCGAAAGATTTTTCGTTCTCTGGTGTTAACCAGAGCGAAAAGTACCTGCCGATGTAATCGGCGAAAAGTGTACTCACGATCTCACCGTCTTTTGTTTGTATTCAAAATTCTTAGTCGCGGGCGAAACATGTACTCATGGTCTCACCGTCTATACAAAAAGAGTACTTTTACAAGTACTCTTTTTGTATTAAAATTTTAAATTATTATATTCCTCGTCTTCTACTGCCTGCAACCATTCAACGTCTCCTAATTGAGTATTTGGACTTATTGCAATATGAGTCATTAAACTATCTGGTGTAGCACCATGCCAATGTTTTACATCTGGGTCTATTTTTACTATGTCTCCTTTTTGAATTATTTGAACAGGTTTTCCTTCTTCTTGGAAATACCCTTTTCCTTCAGTGATAAGTAAAATCTGTCCACCTGGATGTTTGTGCCAGTTGTTTCTCGCACCTGATTCAAAAGTTACATTGCCTATTACGCAATTTAACTTATCATCATTTGCAACCAACATATGCAACCATGCTGTACCTATAAAATAATTATTTATAATTTTTTCACCTTTTGGAAATATCATATTTTCGTTTGAATTATTCATATTAAGTTAAGAATTATTTCATTGTACTAAGATCTATCACAAATCGATATTTAACATCGCCTTTTTGAAGTCTAACGAAGGCTTCATTAATTTCCTCTACTTTAATAAGTTCAATGTCAGCAGTGATATTGTGTTTTGCGCAAAAATCAAGCATTTCTTGAGTTTCAGCAATACCTCCAATATTTGAACCTGAAAAACTGTGACGACCATGAACAACACTAAATGCACCTATTTCGAGTGACTCTGGTGGCAAACCAACTAGTACCACACTACCATCATGCTTCAAAAGATTAAGATAAGTATTAACATCGTGTTTAGCTGAAACAGTATCTATAATGAAGTCAATTTTATTGATATATTGTTTCATCTGTTCTGTGTCAGTAGATAAGACAGCTTCATCTGCACCTAAACGCCTAGCGTCTTCTAACTTAGAATCTGAAGTAGTAAATACAACTACATGAGCTCCCATAGCTTTAGCCATCTTAATCGCAATATGGCCCAAACCACCAATACCCAAAATACCAACTTGTTTACCTGGACCTGCTTTCCAGTGTTTTAATGGAGAATACACAGTAATACCAGCACAAAGTAAGGGTGCAGATGAAGCTAAATCAAGTATTTCGGGTATACGTAGCATGTATTTTTCATCGGCAACATAAGACTCAGAAAAACCACCATAAGTAGCTTTCCCTAAATACTTATCTGGACTATTGAACGAAAAAGTTACTCCAACATCGCAAAATTGTTCAAAACCCTCTTTGCAAGATTCACATTCACCACACGAACCTACAATGCAACCTATCCCAGCAAGATCACCAACTTTAAAATTTTTAACATCTTTACCTATATTAGTTACCTTACCAACAATTTCATGTCCAGGAACAAGTGGATACATTGCACCTCCAAAATCATTATTTATCTGATGTAAATCTGAATGACAAATACCGCAATAGAGAATTTCCATTTCCACATCAGTCGGTAATAACTCCCTGCGTTCAATATTTATTTTATGTAATGGTGCGTTAGCTGCCTCTGTTCCAAATGCTTTTATAATTTTTGTTTTCATATTTCTTTAATTAAGTTATTAATAATAATATTTATAAATTTCGATATTAATTATTTCTCTTTTGGTAATTTTAATTTCTTTGCAATTGATTTTGCTTTTTCTTTCATATCTTCAATCTTCTTTTTATCTTTTGAATCAACTGCTTTCCAATACTCTATTTTAATAGTTACATACTGTCGTCTAAGTTTTAAATAATGTGCTTCTTTTTCTAAATGATGTTCTTGATTTTCTAGTATTTTAATCTGTTCCTTAGCTGCATCTCTTCCAAGACTACGATTCCCTAGATAAGCACGTATGTCTTCAATTGACATTCCAGTTGCATTAAGACAAGCAACAGCTATAACAATATTTAAATCATCTTCACTATAAACACGATGCTTACTGCTTGAGTCACGATTGATAGAATCTATCAAACCTATCGTTTCGTAATAACGTAATGTACTTTCTGGAAGCCCACTTAATTTTGAAACTTCTTTAATTGTATAATGTTTAATATTATCCTTTTGAATATTCATACCCTAAGTGTATAGACTTAAAGTACTTTAAGTCAAGCTTTTAAAGTACTATTTATTTATAAGGATATTTTGCATCAAAATAAATAAATAGATGTTAATACCCCCCATTTGACTCCCCCTACCAATTTTGATACTCTAAATATATGAAGATATCAGCAAAAATGATGATGTGTCACCAAACCTTAAAAGTTAAAAGGCTGATTTTTGCGTTGATATAATACACTCTAATAAATATATAAAAACAAAAACCAGCAATTTAACAAAGCTGGTTTTTTGTTCTTTGTAAACCAATTTAAAAAAGTATAATATGAAATCAATTTTATTTGTATTCTCTTCCGTAGAGAACTGTCACAAGTATCAGTCTTTTCTTAATGGAATTAAAGACTATGGTTATTCACCAGAAGTAGTTTTGCTTAATAGTGAGCAAACTGAAACACAACAAATTGATAGAGAGTATCAATTGATATTCTCTGATTATTTATCACAAAATCCAAATTTTTTACCTTTAAAGAATTTAACAGTAGAGGATGTAATAAGTGATATTAATACTTTTTATTGTTCTTTATCTTAAAGATTAAAACCCGACAATGTTCGGGTTTTTGTTTTAATTACCAGTTAGTATATTAATTTTAATTAGTATATCATTACAAGATGAATGAAATGATGAGCTTTAAACAAGAACTCCCTATAAATTATCATACAGAACTTCTTAGTAACTTCAAAAAAGAAAAAGAACTTACATATGGAGAAAAAATGAAATTTTCTGGAGTTGATGGATATGATGTATATAATATCTCTGCACCATTTAATACTTCAGATAAAAGATACATAGCTGGACGAATAGAAAAAACAGAAGCAATTGCTAATTCACAAATTATGTTTTTCGAAGAAATAGATGGGGTCTGGTGTTTAAACATAGATGAACCTGCTTTTAAATTAGAAGACGGTTTTGTATCAAAAATTAATAATGAAATAATATTTGGTGGAGTTGAAGTATACCCTTCTCCTAAAAAAGAAAATCCTGACAATATTGATTATCGAACAGTATTTTATCGTGGAAAAGATATATCATCTCTTAAAAGATTTACAAATGGACCAGAAAAAATGAAAGATATTAGATTAATATCTCTTCCAAACGGAAAAATTGGTGTTTTTACAAGACCACAAGGTGAGATAGGTGGTAGAGGAAAAATTGGTTATATAGAATTAGAAAATCTTGATGAGTTAACTCCAGAAAATATTCTTAAGGCAAAAATTATAGAAAATCAATTTGGTATTGAAGAATGGGGTGGAGCAAATGAATTACATTTATTACCAAATAATAAAATAGGAGTTATTGGACATATTGCATATGAAGATGAAAATGGTAAACACTATCATGTAATATCATTTAGTTATGATCCAAAAACAAACATAGCATCTCCTATTAAAATTATAGCGACAAGAGAAAATTTTCCTGATGGTAAATCAAAATCCCCAGAACTTAAGGATGTTTTATTTCCAGGAGGATTAATAAAACATAATGATGGTACTGCTACTTTATATGTAGGACTAAGTGACACTGAAGCTGGAAATAAAATAATAACAGACCCATTTGAAACACAATAAAATATTAACTATTCAAAATTAACTAAAAAATTATACATACCCATTCCACACACACCCCTCACTGGAGTTCCAGACACGGGAGTACCAAGATCAATAACTTCTTCTCCTGTTTTTTGTAAAATTTTCTGAAAACCAACAGACTTAACAGAAAGAGCTGCAGAACAATCATAGGTACTATTTGTTTTTACAATCAATTTAGTTGGGATACCACCCTTCGCAGTAGAAACTCTAGGAGAATAACCTCCTTTTGCATCTATAGTTATATACTGAATACCATCTTTTATTTCAGAGTTTGGTATTTGTTCTAATTTTGTATTATTTACTATATTACTTTTTGGAATACTAAATAAAATAATAGCTAATCCAACAAATAAACCAAGACCAATAATAATTAAAGCTGTTTTATTTTTCATATTAAATATTAAATAAAGGGTTAATAATTCCAATACCAGCAAGTCCTGCAATAAAAGAAAACAAGCCAAGTCCTATTACAACTACACCAGCTGATTTAAAGAAAAGTTGTGCATACTTAGAATTAGCAAAGGATACAGATCCAAATGATAGTAATGCCAATACAGGTAATGTTCCAAGTGAAAAAGAAAACATTATCAATAATCCAGAAAAAAATGAGCCACTAGAAAGTGCTGATATTTGCATTGATTGAGTAAAACCACATGGTAAAAAGAAAGTTCCAATACCAATCAAAATCGGTGCAAATGTTGCATGTTCTACTTTTCTAAAAAAAGAAAAAATATTACTTGGTAGTGTTATTTTATTTTTCTTAAAAATCCCCAAAAGATTTAAACCGAGAATCATCATAACTAATGATGCAACAAGTCCAAGAATCGCTGATAGTAAAAAGTTTACTCCTAAAGCTTGCCCTATTAAACCAAGTACTCCACCCAAAAAAGCAAAGCCAAACAATCTTCCAATATGAAAAAGTATTAGTGGTTTACCTGTTGATTTATTATTATCTTGAGCAACTTTTGCAGAAAGAGAAAGAACCAATCCACCAACAATAGCTAGACACGATGAAAGTGATGCAATAATTCCAATAAGAAAACTTGTTGTTGGAGTTGTCTCTCCACCGATACCAAGATTTAAAATACCTGATTTCTGTAAAATAAAAAATAACAAAAGAAAAGAAATTCCAATTAATAATGCCTTCCAGATATTATTATCACTAGTAGATAAATCTTTTGAGATTTTTTCTTCAGAAATAGTATATCCATTATTTTTTATTTTATTATTTATAATATCAATAATTTCTTGTGTATTTTTATTACCATCTGTTTCTATTTCTATAATTTCTTTTTTTAAATTAATATTTGATTTTGTAATAAAATCTTGTTCACTTAAAATATCTTCTATTGAAATTTTACAAGATGCACAGTGTACACCATTTATATAAAATGTGTATTTCTTATTTTCCATATATACCACTATAACAAATAAAATCGATATTATTAAAATAATATCGATTTTATTACATATATTAGATTATTTATTTAATAACTCTCGAGTCTTTGGACCAGTGGTTCCAGTTTGTTCTAGCTTATGTGCCTTTTGAAACGCTTTTATTGCTTTTGTAACCCCTGCCCCAAACTTTCCGTCAACAACACCAGAATAGAATTTTAATGTTTTTAATTTAGCTTGTAAGTTACGAACTTCTGTTCCAACTGAACCTACTTTTAAGGTTGTAATAAATGTTTTAACAGTACCAGTTGTTGTACCAGTTGCAGGTGTTGTAACAGTTGTTGAATTTGATATTTTATTTCCAATATAAAATGATGAACTTCCAGAAACACCAGATGAACTAGTTAGATTAATAGAAACAACAAGAGGATTATTACTATCTGTCATTTTATAAGTTGCTGTATATGGACCATAGCCACTTCCAGAAACAGAAACTCTGTTGCTATCTATATATACTGACGGAGTATTTACAACTGTATTAGTAGAGAAGCTTAGTGTTAAGGTATTATTAACATCCTCAATCTTGTTACTACTTATATTACTTACAGAAAAAGATAGTGATGAGATTTTAGGTGGTACGCCAGCTGTTGTAGATGTTGAAGTTTGAGTTTGATTACTATTAACTACAGCAACATAAAGTGGTGAGCATCCACCAGTATTCTGACAAACAGTAATAGTTGAACCACCAAATGATATTCCTCTTAGACTAATTACATTTCCACTAATACTTGCATTTGCACTTGAGGGACTTGAATTGCTAGATATATAATACCCTCCTGCTTGTCCATATACTGTTACTGTTTTAGTTGCATCAATTTCTAAAAGAACATTGTTGTTACTAAATGAAACACTAGTAGAGTCACTAGAAGTTGTAGTTGTTGTTCCAGATGTATATACAGAGACTGATATTGTTCCACATGTATTAACATTATCGTTGGTACATACTATTATATTTGCTACACCGTAACTTGCAGCAGTAAGATAAATATTACTACCTACTACATTTGAATTTACAACTGATGGATTTGAATTTGATGCTATAAAAATATTTGTATTACTAGTTGCAGTTATAGTAGTACTTTGTCCTTTTGAAAGATCTACCGATGTTTTACTAAGTGGCATACTTTTACAATCAGAACTAGATGAAGTCCAAGGTATAGTTGCTGACTGTATTCCATTTATAGATACATATGCTGTATTTCCACAAGCAAGACTATAACTACTAGAACTTAGGTAAACAGAAAGATTTCCGTATTCATCTGTTGTACCGATTGTATTTGTCATAGATGCTAGATTTCCATAATGTAATGCAACACTAGAATTTGGATCACCGTAAACTTTTACATTAGTAGATAGAGAGTTTGTTTGAGTAAAAGAAAAAGTAGGAATAACATAAGCATTCACATTATTTGATTGAAATAAAAAACTGACGATAAATACAAATAAGGCTATCTTTGTATATTTATTTAAAAGGATTGTATAATTTTTCATAAAATATTTTTTAATTTATAACGATGTAATTATACCATATATAAAAATAAGGAGGGTTTTGTATTTATTGACAAATGCTCAAATAAGCAGTAATCTAAAGGAAAATTTGCACAATTTAAAAAACTAAAAAAATGAACGAGAAACTATTAAACAAGATCGAATTTATTGTTCCTTACGACTACAATCACAATTTAATTATTGATGATTATGTAAAAAAATTAAAGGAATTAAATATTCACTGTAATGAAGATTTTACAAGTGAAAACTTTAAAAAAGCAACAAACAAGTTAATTCCGGGAGTAATTTATGAAGTAAACCTTATTAGTGTACCAACAAGGTCAAAAGGCCAAGATTGTATTGATTGTCTAAAAAAAGAAACCGATGCATTACTATTTGGTGGACAAGGACTATCGTTAGTTCTTAGTATGATAAAAGAAAAACTACCTAAAAACACCTGTATTATTTCGTTTGATGAAAAAGATACATTATTTAAAGACGACGATGGAGATCATTTGGTTCCATTTGCTGAAATAAATTCATCTGGTGTAGAAAATTTTATTTGTTTAGATATTTTTGAAAAAGAATTTTGTGATAGTTATTATTTACTTTATTTTAAAAAAGTATCAAAAGAAATAAAATAATACTAAATATCACACAAAAGCAGTACCTTTCCTTTTTTTGGGAAAGGTACTTTTTTATTATTAAATCAGCTTAATAATAAAAAATACCCCGAAGGGTATTTTTTATTTAACTTATTTCAATAGACTGTAAGTCATCTTTGCCATTTCTTCCATTTCATCAGTTTTAACAATTAAAACTTTTGCAGAGGAGGAAGCTTTATTTATAGATGCTTCTACTCCAAATGATTTATTGTTTATTTTTGAATCAAGTTCTATTCCCAAGAATTTCATATCAGCACAAACCCTCTCTCTTATAACAATAGATCTTTCCCCTACTGTTCCTGCTAGAATCAATAAATCAACACCACCTAAAACTGCAGCCATTCTTCCTATGTATTGTCTTATTTTATTTACATAAATCTTTAAAGCAAGGGTTGAATCTTCATCACCATTCTTCTCATGTTCAATCAAATCTCTAAGATCAGCACTCTTACCAGATAGACCTAGAAGACCACATTTATTATTGAAATAAATTTCTAATTCTTTATTGTCTTTTTTAAGCTTCTCTGATAAATACAGAACTGCACCTGGATCAATATCTCCAACTCTAGTTGCCATTATTAATCCCTCAAGAGGAGTAAATCCCATAGATGTATCAATACTCTTTCCATTCTTAACAGCAGTTACACTAGCTCCTCCACCCAAGTGACAAACAATAACTTTTTCTGGTAATTTACCAAGTGTTTCTTTTGCGCGAGATAAAACAGATTGTACAGAAATACCATGATAACCAAATTGATAGAGACCATACTTACGACTATCCTTCATAGGGATAGCATAAAATCTAGCATACTCAGGAATAGTTGAATGAAATGCACTATCTGAGATTCCATATATTGGTTTCTTTTCTCCAAATAATGCTTTTATATTTTTTATTTCTTCAAGAGCAGAACTCAAATGAAGAGGAACTTTTTCTAGGGCAATATCTGCCATTTTTAAATATTCCTTATTTATAAGTTTATTCTCTAAAAAGTATTGTCCTGGAGCAACAATTCTAACTCCTGAACAAGTAACATCATCCTTTGAATTAATAATCTTATTTTCAATCAAAGAATCGATAACTATACCAACAGATTTTGGATAATCTTTTTTAGAAATTGATTTCTTTTTTGAAACACCGTTTATGGTTTCAGTAACAATTAAAGCACTATTTTCAACTTCGAAATGTGCTACATATACTTTCTTTTTTTCATCATAAAAAGCATATTTTTTAGAAGTACTACCAGTGTTAACAATTAAATATTTTTTACTCATTTTACTTTAATAAATGTTTATAATAATAATAGATATTCCATAATTCCATAAATTTAACAATAAGTCAAAAAAATAACCAGCATATGCTGGTTATTTTAAATAAGCTATTTAAATTTCTTTATTGTCTCTGCTACAAGATCTACTATTCCAGTATCCCACATTGTAGGAAGTATTTTCTGTGGAGATAGGTCAACAACAGAGTCAGCAAGAGAAGAAGCTATGGAACTAAACATCTCTATTTTAAATTGAGGAATATTTAACTCAAGCATACCCTTAAATGCCCCAGGAAAAACAAGAGAATTATTTATCTGGTTTGGATAATCACTTCTTCCTGTTGCAACAATATATGCTCCTGATTCGTATGCATCTTCTGGCATTATTTCTGGAGTAGGATTTGCAAGTCCAAATATTATTGGCTTTTCAGACATTGTCTTTACCATTTCTCCAGTAAGAACTCCTGGCTTAGATAAACCGATAAATACATCAGAGTCTTTTATTGCATCCGAGAGACTTCCCTCTGACACAATTGCAATACTTCCTTCTAATAATTCTTTCTTTTCTTTTGTTAAATCTGTACGGCCAGAATAAATAATTCCGCGACTGTCACAATACACAATATTTTTAATTCCATAAATAAGAAGTAGTCTTGCTGTTGCAACACCTGCTGCACCTATTCCACTAATAACTACTTTTATATCTTCTTTATTTTTTCCAGTTAATTTTAG
>Ga0302286_10003715_pt1 | contig 10245 bp, 9 predicted proteins | sample III_Fen_E2_3_FD_198765 | JGI IMG/M metagenome (GOLD analysis project Ga0302286, IMG submission 198765) | Peat permafrost microbial communities from Stordalen Mire near Abisko, Sweden - III_Fen_E2_3 | ecosystem: Environmental > Terrestrial > Soil > Wetlands > Permafrost | place: Sweden: Abisko...
TTGTAGGCTTTATAAGCCTTCTCAGGCTTTTCCCATTCCCGATTCCATAACTTTACAGAACAAAATCCAATAGGCATATTCCTATCTGCATCTACTACTAACATGGGGTGACAAAGATATCCGAAAGTTGTCTTGTCGATACGCCCTAGATTAGTGTCTAAATATTTAATTCTCTCCTTATTTGAATAATAATTAATTTGAGTTGTGTCTTGAATACACAAAAGATGTTGCCCCTGTATATTGCTTTCACAAGAAGCATATAAAGCATTGCTAAGCTCGCTTTGTCCACACTTTTTATTATTCAACATTCTATATGACCCTATCTTTTCTGAGTGCTTAGAACAGGTCTGATTTACTATTGCTGAACCATTCATTATTAAACTTGAAAGAAATAAATTTGCTCTATTATCTATTCTTTTATCCTTAAATATATTTATGAAAAAACCACCTAACTCGTTCTGTATCATTCTATAAAGATACAAAATAAACTCCAATAATGCAAATATATTCTGCTGTATTTCAATATATTATTTACAATAATACTAATGTTTCTCTACAGCTAAAGTAACCCCATTTCCTGATCTCATTATGTTAAATGATTATCAGCTTTTGCACCCAATGAGAGTTTTTTTTACTTTATAGCTTTGTGATTGTCCGTAAAAGCTCCTTAGTTTCAAATAATATATTCCGGTACTCTGTACCTCAGGTTTATTTAATGGTCATGCTCTACAAATATAATGGTACTCCGTACCTAAAGCAAAGAATCTAAAGTTAGGGACACACAAAAGGGACAGAGTCCCGATAACCTTTGTAGAAATAGTTAAGCCTATGAAAAACAGAGGTGCAGCGCACCGGAACATAAATCAGAACACATTGCTGATAATCATATTGTTTCTTTTGATTCAAATCTTTCAACGATTTCATGAATGATGTAATTTGTGTCTTCAAATTTATTTGTAACTGATGATACAAAGGTAAATTACCAATAATTGAATGTTGGGTGCATGCAAAAGCTGATAGTTATTTTATGTTAATATAATTGTGTATAAAGAGTAGGTTAGGAAACGAGGGGCAGAAAAGGAAGTTGAGAGTTTAAAGTCCCATTCCATTTCTCGATTCTATCTATCCTCACCGATCTCCAGTCTGAATATAATCTGGTATTTTTATCATTCTGTGTCCGCACACAGGAGAGTTATTCCGAATAAAATACACCCATATTTTGTAAATAGTAAATTATTTGTATCTTCGTGGGCGAACACGGTAATTGTATAATAGCTATAAATAAGGCGTAGAATACTGATATTCATTTGTTTTATTCATATTAATCATTTTGAATGTTCTGATTGTTGTCAAACCGGATCATATAAAACAGGTAAATAGAATAAAAAAGAGAACTGTTCATAGGATTCTCAGGTAGAAATAGCCCTGATCTTTTATCTTTTTTGACAGTAAAAACGTTAAATAATCAACTCGAAAAATATAAAAATTGCATAGTATGAAGAACTTCATGGATGAGAATTTATTATTACAAACTGAGACGGCACAAATGCTGTATCACCAACATGCCGCTAAAATGCCAGTTATTGACTACCATTGTCACCTTAATCCTTCACTGGTTGCCAATGATCATCAATTTAAAACCCTTACAGAAATATGGCTTGGGGGCGATCATTATAAATGGCGGGCTATGCGGGCAAATGGTATAGACGAAAAATATTGTACCGGAAAGGATACTTCCGACTGGGAGAAATTTGAGAAATGGGCTGAAACAGTTCCTTACACCATGCGTAATCCCCTTTACCACTGGACACACCTGGAACTAAAAACAGGCTTTGGTGTGGAAAAACTACTTTCCCCTAAAACTGCCCGTGAAATTTATGACGAATGTAATGCCAAACTGCAAACACCTGAGTTCTCAGCCCGTAATCTGATGCGGAAATACAACGTAGAAGTGGTATGTACGACCGATGATCCCATAGATACACTCGAACATCATATTAAAACGAAAAAGGATGGCTTCGAAATAAAAATGCTTCCTACCTGGCGGCCTGACAAAGCAATGGCTGTCGAAAGTTCTGTGATTTTCCGCGGGTATGTTGAACAGTTATCAATAGCTGCCGGTGTAGAAATTTCTACTTTCAACGATATGATACTGGCTTTGCGAAAACGTCAGGATTTCTTTGCAGAGGTAGGTTGTAAACTTTCCGACCATGGAATTGAAGAATTCTATGCCGAAGAGTATACAGTTGCTGAAATCAACGCTATTTTCAATAAAGTATATGGTGGACTGGAATTGACACATCCGGAAGTTCTGAAGTTTAAATCAGCCATGTTGGTTATTTTTGCTGAAATGGATTGGGAAAAAGGCTGGACTCAACAATACCATTTCGGAACCCTACGCAACAACAATACCCGTATGTTCAATCAGATAGGGGCCGATACCGGATTTGACTCCATTGGTACTTTTAATACTTCCCTGGCACTATCAAAATTCCTAAACCGGTTGGATTCACAAAACAAACTTACTAAAACCATTCTATATAATCTTAATCCGGCAGACAATGAAATGATTGCCACTATGATTGGAAATTTCCAGGATGGCACTGTTGCAGGTAAAATACAATTTGGTTCCGGCTGGTGGTTCCTTGACCAGAAAGATGGAATGGAAAAACAACTGAATTCTCTTTCGGTGCTTGGTTTACTGAGCCGCTTTGTAGGAATGCTGACCGATTCCAGAAGCTTTATCTCCTACCCGCGTCATGAGTATTTTCGCCGTACACTGTGTAATTTAATTGGAAATGATGTCGAAAACGGATTATTACCCCGTCAGGAACTTGAATTTCTTTCCAACATGGTCGAGAATATCAGTTATAATAATGCAAAATCATTCTTTAAATTCTAATAATTATTCAATTTAATCCCGGATTTATTTCTTTTTTTTCAATTCAATTATCTTTTAATTGATTTTTATTTTGAGATACAAATTAAAGATGTACTTTTGGTCGACCAATTATAAAAACTATTATCCTGTAATAAATTAAAGTTATCAATGAGTAAAAAAATAGTAACCTTTGGAGAGATAATGCTTCGTTTGGCCACGCCCGGGTACGAACGGTTTAGTCAGTCTACACAATTTAATGCAACCTTTGGTGGCGGTGAGGCCAATGTAGCTGTGTCACTTGCCAACTATGGACTGGACACGGAGTTTGTAACCCGTCTGCCTGAAAACGATATTGCCGATTCGTGTATCATGAATCTACGTAAATATAATGTCGGTACCCGCGAAATAATCCGTGGTGGTGATCGTATTGGTATTTATTTCCTTGAAACAGGTGCTGTTGCACGGGCAAGTAAAGTGGTATACGACCGGGCAAATTCTTCCATAGCCGATATTAAACCCGGAATGGTTAACTGGCATGAAGTGCTGAAAGGTGCCGACTGGTTTCATTGGACAGGAATAACTCCGGCTCTGTCACAGGGAGCAGCCGATGCCTGCCTGGAAGCCATTCAAATAGCCAATGAAATGGGTATAACGGTTTCAACCGATTTGAACTATCGTAAAAACTTATGGAAGTACGGAAAGAAGGCTTCGGAAGTTATGCCTGCAATGGTTGCCGGTTGTGACATTATTCTCGGAAATGAGGAAGATGCAGAAAAAGTATTCGGTATTAAACCCGAAGGCTTTGATGTTGCCCATACAGGTGGAGAAGTAAATGCTGCCGAATTCGAATCTGTTTGTACTCAAATGATGACAAAATTTCCACGTGCAAAAAAAGTGATTATTACTTTACGCGGATCTATCAATGCCAATCACAATACCTGGGGGGGAGTTCTTTACAGTGATGGAAAATTATTCCGGTCAAAACGGTACGATATTACACACATTGTCGACCGTGTAGGTGGTGGTGATTCATTTATGGGTGGTTTGATTTACGGGTTACTTACTTATACCGGCAACGACCAAAAGGCACTTGAATTTGCAGTGGCAGCTTCATGCCTCAAACATACCATTTACGGGGATTATAATCTGGTCACAGTTGCCGAAGTCGAAGGACTAATGGGCGGTGATGGATCGGGTCGGGTCATTAGGTAATTTACCATTTTTTCATTTACCATTTACTATTTATTTCTTGATTTAGTATTTATTCATTTAAAATTAATATTTAAGATGGATGCTATAGAATTAAAGAAGAGATTGCAAACTTTTGGTTTGCGAATAATTAAACTCACTGAAAGTTTACCAAATAATATCATCGGTAAAAACCTTGGTAATCAAATTATTCGATCTGGTACATCGCCAGGTGCAAATTACAGAGCAGCATGTTTAGGTAAATCAGATAAAGATTTTCTAAACAAGTTGAAAATGGTCGAAGAAGAATTAGATGAAACTATTTATTGGATTGAATTAATTATTCTTTCAGGATTAGTCAAAGAAAATTTATTGAAAGATTTAATGACTGAAAATCATGAGTTATTAAAAATCATAATAAGTTCAATAAATACTATGAAGAAGAAAATTAATTCAAAAAAGAATAACCCGAATAAAAATAATGGAAAAATAATCTAAGTATAAAATATAATTGATAGATAATCTTCGTTTTAAATAGTAAATGATTAAATAGTAAATAAATATATGAGGTTCAATAAGATACAGGTTCTCACAGCAATGAAACAAACCGGTCTGATTCCGGTATTTTATAACAGCGATACTGAAGTATCAAAAAAAATAGTCAAAGCATGTTATGATGGAGGAATTCGTGCTTTCGAATTCACAAATCGGGGTGAATTTGCACACGAAGTTTTTGGTGAAGTAGTAAAATATGCTGCCAAAGAATGCCCTGAAATGATCATGGGCATCGGATCCATTGTCGATGCACCTACAGCCGCCTTATTTATTCAGCTTGGCGCTAACTTCATAGTAGGACCGTTATTCAACCCTGAAGTAGCTAAAGTAGCAAATCGTCGCCTGATTCCTTATTCTCCCGGTTGCGGTACGGTATCTGAAGTAGGCTTTGCTCAGGAAATGGGTTGTGATCTGTGTAAAGTATTCCCCGGTGATGTATTGGGTGCAGCTTTTGTAAAAGGATTAAAGGCACCCATGCCATGGTCAAATTTAATGGTTACCGGTGGTGTAAAACCGGAAGAAGCAAACCTGAAAGCCTGGTTCGATGCAGGAGTTACCTGTGTTGGAATGGGCTCCAACCTTTTCCCCGCCGAAATGATTCAAAATAAAAACTGGAACGGAATAACCCAATTATGCAAGGATGCATTGGAAATAATCAAAAAAGTACGCAAATAGATTTCAGAATTTCACCTTAATGCTAAGTTATGAATAAATCAACTGCAGAAAAAATTGGTAATTACCGTTGGACAATTGTCGGGTTACTATTTTTTGCCACAACGATCAATTACATGGATCGTCAGGTTATCGGTTACCTGAAACCTTTGTTTTCACGCTCTCTGGCTGAAGGTGGTCTGGCATGGACAAACAGGGATTTCGCTCTTGTTACATCATTTTTTACAGGGTTCTATGCAATAATGACCTTCCTGGCAGGCTTTGCTATAGATAAAATCGGAACAAAATTAGGATTGGCTTTATCCTTCATAATATGGTCGGTATTTGGCATTTTAAACGCTTTTGCAGGAAGTCTGGCTATGGTACATGCTGTGATTCGTTCCTTATTCGGAATTGGTGAAGCAGGCAACTTTCCGGCTTCAATAAAAACCATAGCAAACTGGTTCCCCAAAAAAGAACGTGCTCTCGCAACCGGAATTTTCAATTCAGGATCAAATGTAGGTGCCATGATTGCTTCTCTGGCAGTTCCTGCAATAGCATACAGCGTTTGGTTTAACGGAGCCATAAAAGGTTGGCAAATGGCATATATTCTGACAGGTGGTGTCGGGTTAGTGTGGTTGATTTTCTGGATATGGCTGTATGAATCACCTGCTAAACAAAAACGCCTGTCTAAAGCCGAATATGATTATATAAACAGCGATGATGCAGCGATCTATCCTTCCGAAGCAGAAGAAATTCCGACAAAAGTTCCCTGGTACATGTTATTTGCCTATAAACAAACATGGGCTTTTGTATTTGGTAAATTTATGACCGATGGGGTTTGGTGGTTTCTGTTATTCTGGTTACCCGATTTTATGAAACAACAGTTTAACATGGAAGGGCATGCTGTCATGATTCCTTTGTTTGTCGTATACGGGGTTGCCATTATCGGGAGTGTATCCGGTGGAGGATTGCCTTTGATTTTTATGAATAAAGGAATGGAGGCCTATAAAGCCAGAATGACTGCCATGTTAATCATAGCTGTCTTACCTCTTTCATTAATACTCACACCATATTTAGGAAACATAAACCGTTTTGGAGGAAATGCATACATTTTGGCCTTAATGGTCATCTGTATTGGTGCTGCAGCCCATCAAGCATGGTCGGCCAATTTATTTACCACTGTTTCTGATATGTTTCCTAAAAAAACTGTCGGTTCAATAACAGGGATCGGTGGACTTGCAGGTGGAATCGGTGGAGTATTGGTTCAACAGTTTGCCGGAAGGTTGGCTGATCATTTTAAAGGTATTGGTGAAACGGCAGCTGCTGCTCATCATCTTCTCGGAAATGCTGCTGAAGCATTGGTTCAGAGTCATGTACAAACTGCATATGCCATAATGTTTGGATTATGTGCTTCAGCCTATCTGATTGCCTGGATTATCATGAAAGTTTTGGTTCCAAAACACAAACCCATTACCGATTTATAATAGTTTGTAAAAAAGAAAATATACTAAAAAAAGCCATTTTGTAATCATCAAAATGGCTTTTTTTTAGTGTATTCGATTGGAAAGATAAGGAAAATCTCTGAGTATTTCAGTTTTTCGTTTTTCGGTATTTAGCAGGAACTTTTTAAATTCAATTGAATCGGGTTGGAAAGGGCGATGATTACGATCGGCAACAAGCCGTTCAAGTCTCTTTTTAAGTTGCTGTGTCCCGTCAGTAAAATAGGTTTCGGAGAACCTGCTCCAGATATAATCGACTGCCACTTCCGAAGGGTGCAACATGTCAGAAGCATAAAACCTGTAATCGCGTAATTCATCCATCTGAATTTCATAGGCAGGAAAATAATGAACGTTATCGTGTTGCTTTTGAATCTCATCGATCGCCATGATTAAAATACTTTTGCTGATATTATTTTCGTGGGCACCATCCTTCCAGTGTCGTATAGGGCTGACACTAAAAATAATGTTGATCGTTGGATATACTGATTTAAGCTTGATAATTAGCTCATTATAATCATTCACAATCTCTTCTACTGTCAGTCTTCGCCTGATAAAATCAGTTGCAGGCAATTTATGGCAATTGGAGACCACTCTCCCACTCTTCTTTTCTTCAAAAACCCGTGCCGTTCCAAAAGTAATCAGAAGTATCTGTGTGTTTTGCAAAAATTCTGCAGAAAAGTTCAGTCTGGAATTCATCTTATTCAAACACTCCTCTGCCGAAATATCAGTAAACGAGCTACTATGCGAAAAACTTTGCCATAATGAGTTGTATTCAAAGATGTCTTCATTCGTAAAAACTATTTTTCTAAGCAATAACTCAATACTGTTGCTGATTGAAACCGGATTATAAAGTACTCCGAAAGGGTTAATATCAGTCTTAAAATAAACGTCTTTCAATTTATTGCCAATATTTTCAGCGAAACATGAACCTAATGTCATAATATAGTCTTCGTAGGAAATCCTGATTTCCGGTACGGGAATGTCTATTTTAGTTTGAAACATATGCTTATTGTATGAAGTCTGTTGATAAAACAAAGGTAAATCAAATAATTAACTACACAAAAAAAGCCTCAGGAAAGCTGAGGCTCAAGCAAAATTAATTTTCAATTTAAATCATTTAGTAACTGCCTTTTTGGTTTCTGTTTTGGCAGTTTCTTTGTTGCACTTTTTAACGCATTCTGCTTTTTGTGCTGCTGTTTTGCCTTTGCAGCATTCAGATTTTTTGTCAGCACAACAGGCAGATTTCGTATCTGCTTTAACGACCGTTGTTGTTGTCTTTGTTTTTGTAACTGTTTTTGTTTGAGCAGTTAATGAACCAACTGAAACAAAAATAGCAACTAATGCAAAAATAGCAATTTTCTTTTTCATTTTTGATTTGTTTAAAGTGATGAATAGTAAAAGTTGATTTAGTTACAAATAGATTATACTATAACAAAGTTAGTAATTTTATTGAAGAAAATGAAAATCGTTATTTATATTTCATATAAATAATTTAAAATTAAAAATACATTATTTTTTCAATATCCTTAGTGAATTAAAAATTGCGATTAAAGCAACACCCATGTCTCCGAATACTGCTTCCCACATGGTGGCAATACCAAATACTCCCAAAACAATGAAAACAAGTTTTATGCCCATAGCAAAATAGATGTTCTGCCATACAATATCTCTTGTTGTTTTGGCTACGTCAATTGACAAGGCTACTTTTGAAGGAGAATCGGTCATCAGAACCACATCGGCCGTATCAATTGCGGCATCCGAACCAAGAGCTCCCATAGCTATTCCTACATCCGCACGGGCAAGTACAGGAGCGTCATTAATTCCATCGCCGACAAAGGCAACTTTACCTCCTTTATTTTCGTCGATAAATTGTTCAATGAGTTTTACTTTATCTTCAGGCAACAGTTCTGAGTAGAAACGGTCAATACCCAGTTTCTTTGCAATGGCTTCAGCGGCATATTGATTGTCGCCTGTGAACATGACCGTTTGGATGTGCTTTCCTTTTAAGTCATCAATTGCTTTAATGGCATCCTCTTTCAGACTGTCGGAAATAACTATATATCCGGCATAAACATGACCGATAGTAACATGCACAACCGTTCCATCAACCTGACAAACCGAATGCTCTATATTTTCATTGTGCAACATTTTATCATTTCCTGCAAATATTGTTTTACCATCAACAACCGCTTTCATGCCTTGACCTGAAATTTCTTCCGATTGAGTAATTCTGGTCAGATCAATTTTAGTCTGATAAGCTTTGGATATGGATGTTGCTACCGGATGATTTGAGTGAGTTTCGGCATAAGCAGCATATTCGAGGATTTGTGCTTTAGTAAAGCCATTTGAAGTAACTACTTCCGACACTTTAAATTCGCCCTTGGTGAGTGTCCCTGTTTTATCAAACACAACTGTAGTTACATGTGTCAGCGCATCCAGAAAGTTAGAACCTTTCACCAGTATGCCTTTACGGGATGCCAGACCAACTCCCCCGAAATATCCCAGGGGAATGCTGATCACCAATGCGCAGGGACAAGAAATAACCAGTACTACAAGTGCCCGGTAGATCCAGTCATGGAATGTCTGGTCACTGAATAAAAGGGGTGGAAGCACTGCCAGCAATAGTGCGCCAATGACTACAAAGGGCGTATAGTATCTGGCAAAAGTTGTAATGAATTTTTCTGTTTCAGCTTTTTGAGAAGTGGCATTTTCAACCAGTTCAAGAATCTTTGAGACTGAGGACTCCCCAAACAATTTATTGACTTTTATCGTCAGTAACCCTGATTGATTCATCATTCCTGCCAATATAACATCCTTTTCTTTCAGTTTCCGTGGTACGCTTTCTCCTGTTAGTGCAGAGGTATTCACAAATGAAGTTCCTTCAAGTATTGTTCCATCGAGTGGTACTTTTTCACCGGCTTTAACAATAATGACATCTCCTATGTTTACCTCTTCCGGCGATATTCTGATGACTTCAGTACCAGTCTTCAGATTGGCATATTCGGGTTTTATTTCCAGCAATGATTTAATTGATTTACGCGATCGGCCAACTGCAACATCCTGAAAAAATTCGCCTGTCACATAAAACAGCATGACTGCCATTGCTTCGGGCATTTGATGAATAGCAAAAGCACCAAGTGTAGCTATGGCCATTAAAAACTGTTCATCAAAAAACTTTCCACGGATGATATTCCTTACTGCCGAGACTAAAACTTTCCACCCAACGATCAGATAACCGGTAACAAATACAGCATATTCGGCTATTTCAAATGGTGTGTTATGAAGCTTTTCTTCAAAAACCAATCCTATAACGAGTAGTATCAGACCAATTAAAGCTTTTATAATGGTACGTTTATTTTCTGAGAGTTCGCTTTTTGAAACGATCGCACTGACCTTTCCGCTCTCTTCAACTTTAACTTCCGGTTCAAGTTTCTTAATCCGGGCTTTTACCTTTTCAATATCTTCGGT
>Ga0302286_10003716_pt1 | contig 10244 bp, 14 predicted proteins | sample III_Fen_E2_3_FD_198765 | JGI IMG/M metagenome (GOLD analysis project Ga0302286, IMG submission 198765) | Peat permafrost microbial communities from Stordalen Mire near Abisko, Sweden - III_Fen_E2_3 | ecosystem: Environmental > Terrestrial > Soil > Wetlands > Permafrost | place: Sweden: Abisko...
TATTTTGGGAATCATCCTGATTGCAGCCATTGTGTTTTTTGTTTTCTATTATATCCGATGGAAGAAAAAGAACGTGCCGCTGTTTGTCAGGTCCGAAAAGCCTGAAGAACCTGCGCATATTGTGGCATTGCGGGAACTCGATCGTATAAAATCTCAAAAATTGTGGCAGCAGGAAAAACTGAAACAGTATTATTCCGAAGTTACTGACACGATTCGTACATACATTCAAAAACGGTACGACATTCCGGCCATGGAGCAAACATCGGCTGAGATTCTGGGAACCTTCAAAGTGAATAAGGATTTGGTTGATCAGGCCACTCTGGATCAGCTTCAGCATATTCTTAGTCTGGCCGATTTGGTGAAGTTTGCCAAATATAGTCCGCTGCCTGATGATAACAATCAGACGCTGATGAATGCCTATTTCTTTGTTAATCAGACTAAGAAAGAAGAAGTTAAAAAAGCTCCGGAGAAACCGGAAGAAGGATTAACGGATGAGCATGTAACGGAAGAAGATGTAATCGTATCCTAATTGAAAAACAATGAATGGAATAATTTTTAAAAATCCGGAATTTTTCTACCTGTTTTTGCTGTTTATACCGATGATTGCCTGGTATATCTGGCAGCAGAAAAGAGCAGGAGCCAGCATACAGTTTTCTTCGGATCTGGGGTTCGCCAAAATTCCGAAGAGCTGGAAATACTATTTCCGACACAGTGTTTTTGTTTTGGTAATTTCCAGTTTGTCATTTCTAATTGTTGCGATGGCTCGTCCGCAATCGTCGAACAGTTGGCAGAATGTAACTACCGAAGGTATTGACATTGTTATTGCCCTGGATATCTCGAGTTCGATGTTAGCTATGGATTTTCAGCCTAACCGACTTGAGGCCGCCAAGGATGTAGCTACGCAGTTTATCTCCGGACGTACCAATGATAAAATAGGGCTGGTCATTTTTTCAGGTGAAAGTTTTACCCAATGTCCGCTTACCACCGATCATGCTACCGTGATTAATCTTTTTCGAAATATCGAAAGTGGAATGATTGAAGATGGTACTGCTATCGGAAATGGTCTGGCTACTGCGGTTGCCAGATTAAAAGAGAGCACTGCAATCAGCAAGGTTGTAATTCTGCTTACTGACGGTGAAAATAACCGGGGAGAAATTGCTCCGGTCACAGCGGCTGAGTTGGCAAAAACCTTTGGAATTCGTGTTTACACGGTAGGTGTTGGAACCATCGGAACCGCTCCATATCCATTACAGACTCCTTTTGGAGTGCAGGTGCGCGATGTGGAAGTGAAAATCGATGAAGCTACTTTGCAGCAAATTGCAAATACTACTGATGGAAAATATTTCAGGGCAACCAATAACAATAAACTGGCTCAGATCTATCAGGAAATTGATAAGCTTGAGAAATCTAAAATCGATGTTAAAGAATACAGCAAAAAAGAAGAGCAATATCTGAAATACGCACTGACTGGAGCATTTTTGCTCTTGGCTGCTTTGTTTCTGAAAACAACTATTTTTAGAAATATACCATAAACTAAGGTAAAAATAAAAAGGCAAAAGTAAAAAAAAGGACTTTTGGCGTGAACTTTTGTAAAAACAACAAATGACAATCAATGACTTAATGACGATGAAATGTCATGCCTTAAACTTTTGACTTTGAACTTTAAACTTTTCATATGTTTAGAATAGCAAATCCGGAATATTTATATGCGCTGTTGGTGATACCGGCACTAATCGCTTTTTTCTGGTATTCCAGAATTCAGCGACGAAAAGCGCTTGCACTCTTTGGACAAAAAGACATTTTATCGGTTTTAATGCCTAATGTGAGTGCTTACCGACCTGTTTTGAAATTTATTGTTCTGATGGTTGCTTTGGCCAGTATTATTCTGGGAGTTTCGCGTCCTCAGTTTGGTTCGAAATTAAAAACTGAAAAACGTAAAGGAATTGAGTTAATCATTGCCTTGGATGTCTCGAACAGTATGATGGCTGAAGATATTCAGCCGAATCGGTTGGAACGCGCCAAACGAGCAATTTCTCAACTGGTAGATAAATTGAGTAATGATAAAATCGGGCTGATCGTTTTTGCCGGTGATGCCTATATCCAGCTTCCTATTACAGCCGATTACGTTTCTGCAAAATTATTTCTGAATGCTATTAGCCCTCAGATGGTTCCTACACAGGGAACTGCAATTGGTGCTGCTATTGAGTTAGGAATGAAGTCGTTTAATCCACAGTCGACATGCAGTAAGGCCATGATTATTATTACCGATGGTGAAAATCATGAAGATGATGCTGTTGGGGCTGCTACTGCTGCTGCAAAACAAGGAATTGTTGTTTATACGATTGGGATGGGTTTGCCTCAGGGAGCACCAATCCCGGATACATCCAATGGCATTAAGACTTACCGAAAAGACAAGAGTGGAAATACGGTAGTAACCAAGCTCGACGAGGCTATGTTGCAACAGATTGCTCAGGCAGGTAAAGGAGCTTATATTCGTGCAAACAATGCTCAGGTCGGTTTAAATTCATTATTCTCGGAAGTGAATAAAATGGAAAAGTCGGAGCTTGAAACTCAGGTCTATGCTGATTACGATGATAAATTTCAGTATTTCATTGGTTTGGGTTTGTTGCTGATCCTACTTGATTTTATGATACTTGAACGCAGAAATAAGTACCTGAAAAATTTCAAACTGTTTGGAGATGGAAAATAGAATACAACTAAAAGGAGTCGGTCTGGGGATCATGCTTTTGCTTGCCTTGGTGATGAATGGCCAGGCTCAGGAAGAACGTAAATTTATCCGACAGGGGAATAAATATTTTTCGGAAGCAATGAAAGATGCTGAAAGACCTGATACCGCTCAATTTAATAAAGCTGAGATTGAATATCGTAAGGCTATCAATAAAAAACCGGAAGATCAGAAATGGAATTTTAATCTGGCGGACGCTCTTTACAAGCAGAATAAGTTTGGCGAATCGGCTGAAAAATTTAAAGATATTGCTGACCGTACAGCCGATAAGGTCGAAAAGAGTCGTGCTTTGCACAACATGGGAAACTCCTTGTTGATGAATAATAAGCTCGATGAAAGTATTAATGCTTATAAAGAAGCTTTGCGCAATAATCCGAAGGATCTGGATACAAAGTATAACTTGTTGTATGCAATGAATATGAAGAAGAAGCAACAAGATAAACAGAAAAAGCAGGATCAAAATAAGGACAAAAACAAAGATAAGGATAAGGATAAAAACAAGGACAAAGATCAAAACAAAGACCAGAACAAGGATCAAAACAAGGACAAAAATAAAGATCAAAAAGATCAGAATAAAGACCAAAACAAAGATCAAAATAAGGATCAGAACAAGGACCAAAAGCAACAACAGCAGCAAAGTAAGATTTCAAAACAAAATGCAGAACAGATGCTCCAGGCCTTGGAAAATAATGAAAAAAAGACTCAGGAAAAAGTGAAAAAGGTTCAGGCAATGAAGGCTGAGTCGAAAAAGGTAGAGAAGGACTGGTAGTTTTCAGCATTAATGTACCTTTCTTGTTGATTTGTAACATTAAATTTAGAGCTTTATCTTTAGCAATTTTTGAAATAGAATATTGAATAAGACTATGATCAGAAAATTTAAAGTACTGATATTTTTGATGTTTGTTGGCTTCGTGGCGTTTGCCGACAATATTCATTTTGTAATGGAAGGGCCGGAGGCTGTAGCTGTTGGAGAACAATTCCGGCTCGGCTTTACACTCAACGACAGTGGATCTGACCTTCAGTTACCTGATTTGTCGAATTTTGATGTATTGATGGGACCTTCAACTTCTCAAAGTTCAAGTATTCAGATTATCAATGGAAGAACAACCCAGTCGTCAAGTTTTTCCTATATTTTTATACTTCGGGCAAAAAAAGAAGGAAAATTTACGATTCGTCCGGCTTCGATTAAAGTTGAGGGGAAAACCTATGAGTCGAATAGTTTAACTATTCAGGTCGTAAAAGGTCAACCACAAGCGCAGCAGCAACAGTCTTCAGGGCAACAGTCTTCCGGACAACAAAGTGCCCAGGGGCAGGATGATACTCCGGTTGGTTCTGTAAGTCGTGATAACCTGTTTGTAAAGGTCGCTGTTGATAAATCGAATGTTTCGAAAGGGGAGCAGATCATCTCTACCGTTAAATTATATATCAGCCAGAATGTGCCGCTGAATGGTTTTGATGAGGTAAAACTTCCTACTTACGAAGGGTTCTGGACCAAGGATATTGCAGTTCCAACTCAGGTGAATTTCACACGGGAGGTATATAATGGAAAGATTTATCAGGTTGGGATCCTGAAAAAAACTATTTTATTTCCGCAGCAAACGGGTACTATCAAAATCAGTCCTTTCGAGATTACTTGTCTGGTTCGCCAGCGTGTTCGTCAGCAACAGGGATTTTTCGATGATTTTTTCGATAATTACCGGGTCGTGAAGGCTAAAGTGGTTAGTGATCCTGTTGCAATTCAGGTTAAAGATCTACCCAATGCACCTGCTAATTATTCCGGTGCTGTTGGTAATTTTAGTATTACCTCTTCACTCGATAAAACTTCAGTAAAATCGAATGAAGCTATAACGTTGAAACTGACGGTAAACGGAAGTGGAAACCTTTCGTTGATTAATGCTCCAAAGATTGAATTTCCGCAGGATTTTGAAACCTATGACGCCAAAACCTCCGACCGGCTAAATGCAAGCGAGGGCGGATTAAACGGTTCAATTACGTTTGAATATTTGTTTATTCCCCGTTTTGCCGGGACTTTTACGATACCTGCTACAGATTTTGTGTTCTTTAATCCGTCAAGTCGTCAGTTTGAAACCAAACGCACAGAAGCTTTCACCCTCAAGGTCGAAAAAGGGGCAGAAGACTCAAATTCTTCGGTTGTGAGCTCTTTCTCAAAGGAAGATGTGAAAATGATAGGGAAAGATATTCGTTTCATCAAACAGAATAATCTTAAGCTTACCGTTAAAGGAAGTTCATTCTATGGAACGTTTGAATTTTACGGCATCTTCATTTTAAGTATCATTGCCTTTGTGGTGGTATTTGTACTGAACCGGAAAAAGATCAAAGAGAATGCAAATATTCAACTGGTAAAAAATAAACGTGCAAATAAGGTTGCTCTTAAACGACTGAAAGAAGCTGCTGTATTTTTGCGTGAACATAAGGCAGAACAGTTCTACGAAGCGGTTATTAAAGCTTTATGGGGCTATTTAAGCGACAAACTTTCAATTCCGGTTGCCGATCTGAATCGCGAAAAAACTGCAAGTAGCTTGCTCGATCGCGGTATTGATCAGGAGACCGTTGCTGAGCTGATGCACCTTATCGACGATTGCGAGTTTGCACGTTATGCTCCGGCTGCTTACACCGGAACCATGAATGATGTTTATAACGGTGCAGCCAAAGTGATGGGGATTTTTGAAAAGCAAATTAAATAACGTTAGAAATGAATCTCATGAAAAATTTATTCACAACGATAGTAGCTATTCTGTTTGCTGTTTCAACATCTGCACAAGCCGATCTGCTTCAGAAAGCAAACGAACATTATACTAAAAACGAATTTAAACAGGCGATTGACGAATACAATAAGATTCTGATGACCAATATGGAATCATCGGAAGTTTATTTTAATTTGGGGAATGCCTATTATAAAACCGGACAAAATACGCTTGCTATTTTAAACTACGAGCGGGCAAAACTTTTATCACCAGATGATGAGGATGTTAATTTTAATCTGCAGGTAGCCAATCAGCATGTTGTTGATGCGATTCAGGAGCTTCCCGGAATATTTATTGTACGGTGGTGGAATTCACTGGTAAATAGTCAAACTACCGATACCTGGGCAGTTTTTAGCATTGTTGCGTTTATCGCATTTCTGGTTTTACTCGGAATTTATTTCTTTGCTAAGTCAGGCGATATAAAGCGTGTAGCGTTTGGGATTGGTAGCCTTTGTCTGGTGTTTACTATTTTTAGCTGGTCGTTTGCCGCACAGCAAAAGGGTCGTTTGGTAAACCATTCGTATGCAATCGTCATACAACCAACGGTTACTGTAAAAAGTTCGCCTGCTGAAACCGGAACAAACCTGTTTGTTATTCACGAAGGACTTAAAGTAAAAATCACCGATAAACTGGGTGATAACTGGGTTGAAGTTAAGCTTGGTGATGGCAATAAAGGGTGGTTGTTAGTCGAATCAATTGAACGGATTTAACGATTATTCCAAAAGAATTTTTAGTTTTTAATTAATAATGAGCTTTACCAGTCTGATTCTCTTGATCAGACTGGTTTTTTATTTTCTTTTGTCCCCCGATTGGGAACCATTTGCCCAATGAAGTGTTATTTAAAATAAAATTTTAGCTATGGCTTATAACTTATTAAAAGGCAAAAGAGGAATTATTTTCGGAGCATTGAATGCAGATTCAATTGCCTGGAAAGTTGCTCAACGGGCATTTGATGAAGGTGCTGTTTTTACATTAACCAACACCGGAGTTGCAATGCGCATGGGCGACACAGCTCAGTTAGCTGAAGCATGTAACACCATCGCCATCGAGGCTGATGCTACAAACGTGGCAGATTTGGAAAATCTTTTCAAACAATCCATGGAAGCTCTCGGAGGTAAAATCGACTTTGTTTTGCATTCGATTGGTATGTCGCCGAATGTTCGCAAAGGTCGTCACTACAGTGATCTGGATTACGACTATTTGCAAAAGACCCTTGATATTTCAGCTGTTTCGTTTCATAAAGTGTTGCAGGTTGCACGGAAAATGGATGCAATCAACCCATGGGGATCTGTTGTGGCGTTGTCGTATGTGGCTGCACAGCGTACTTTTTACGGGTACAACGATATGGCTGATGCCAAATCGCTGCTCGAATCAATTGCCCGTAGTTTTGGGTACATCTATGGTCGCGAACGCAATGTGCGAATCAATACCATTTCACAGTCGCCAACCTATACAACAGCCGGAAGTGGTGTTAAAGGTATGGATAAACTGATGGATTTCTCGGAACGTATGTCGCCGCTGGGAAATGCAACCGGTGATGAGTGTGCCGATTATTGCGTCACCTTATTCTCTGATCTGACCCGAAAAGTGACCATGCAAAACCTTTTCCACGATGGCGGTTTCTCGTCTATGGGAATGAGTCTTCGGGCACTTATGCAGTACGAAAAAGGGCTTGATCCGAATGATCTGGAGGATGATCACCGATACGATTAATCAAACTTCAATTCTTATATAAACCGGCGATAAGCCGGTTTTTTTGTTTCTATCGGTAGCGGATGATGAAAGGGTTCATCAGTTTTCGGTGAGAAAAAATACTGATTATCAATAATTATTTGGAATTTGGGATATTTGGCGTCAGAGGATTGATTTTGTATCGACATCTGCAACCATAAATCAAAGCGAAGCCATGGAATATAAAAAGGATTTACTACGGAATAATGAAGCTGATTTTTATGAAGAAACAGATATTTATATTCCTTTTCGATGGTTTTTCTGATTGGGAGATTGCTTATCTCACTTCGGAAATTCAGAAAAGCGAGAAGTTTGATTTTTTCAGGTCTTATTTATAAAATCAGATGATATGATGAAATTTGTAATTGTTGGGGTATTCTTAATCCTTTTGATTTTGGCTCAACGATATAACCTATTTCGCAAGCATACTTAATAACTAATTTGAGACCGATCAACCAGCCAAAATTTGCTTTGTTGTTAGTTGGTGTTTGTACCAATTTTTGGTATTTTTGAAAAAAATGATTAATTATGAATAGAAATACTTCAATTTCAATAGGAAACTATTTTGATGATTTTATTCAAAGTTGTATATCTTCAGGGAGGTATAAGAATGCCAGTGAAGTAGTTAGAGCCGGATTAAGACTTTTGGAAGAAGAGGAAAACAAAATTGTTGCTTTAAGAGCAGCTGTTAAGGATGGAATAGAAAGCGGAATTGCTCATGATTTTGATCCAGAGTCTCATTTAGAAAAGCTAAAAGCTAAAAGGAACATGAATGGGAAGGTATAAATTAACCAATAGGGCAGTTGAAGATTTAACGCAGATTTGGAATTATACCTTTGATAGATGGTCCGAAAATCAGGCAGACATGTATTATAATATGCTTCTGGAAAGTTGTAAAGAACTAGCCTGTAATTCTGGGTTAGGTAAAAATTATTCTGATATTACACCGACTTTGATGGGTGTTAAATCAGGACGACATATCATCTTTTACCGCATGATTGAGGCTGACGAGATCGAGGTCATCAGATTTCTTCATGAACAAATGGATCTAAAATCAAAGCAGTTAGATGTCTTATTGTAGCTATATAGAGCAGTTGCAACCCGAAGACCGGATGATGCTGCACAAAAATTATCATGATCATTTGTATGGTTTTCCCATAAATTGTGATGATGAGTTATTCGGAAGACTGATCCTTGAGATCAATCAGGCTGGACTGAGCTGGGAAACTATTTTAAAAAAGGAAAAAGCATTCCGGCTAGCCTATGACAATTTTGCTATTCAGAAAGTTGCTGCTTATACTGATGCCGATCGGGAACGCCTATTGAACGATGCCGGTATTATTCGCAACCGCTTAAAAATAAATGCGGCAATAGAGAATGCAAAATCGATACTGACGATTCAGAAAGAATTTGGTTCTTTTGAAAAATGGTTAAACCATCATCACCCCAAAACAAAAGACGAGTGGGTGAAGCTTTTTAAAAAGACATTTAAATTTACCGGAGGTGAAATTGTCAATGAATTTTTGATGAGTACAGGTTACCTACCCGGAGCTCATGCTGAAACCTGTCCTGTTTACTCCGAAATCATTAACCAACGCCCCATGTGGCTACAAAAGGATGCCTGAATATTCAGCATTGGCCTGACTGTTGCAGAAGATAAATACTTATAGTTTGCCGGTTAATCGATCCAAAAGCTGGAACATCATTTGGTTGTTCTTTTCGATGATTTCTGTTCCCGACAGAATCGTCTCAGCATTTTGTATATAAGATCCTTCGGTAAGTTCCTGACGGCAATTTTCGATCATGCCGGATATGCTTTCTTCCGTTACTTCCAGATGAAACTGAAGGCCAATAACCTGATTGTTCCATATAAATCCCTGATTTTTGCAGGCCTTGGAGCTAAACAGAAGCGTTGATTGGTCGGGGTAAGTCGAAGGTGTCGCCATGCCAGTGAAATGCGGTAAATTGAGGTTCTATCCAGTTGAATAGTGGATTCTGTTGTGCTTCCTGGCTCGTTTCGATCGGATACCATCCAATTTCCTTATGTGCATTGGCATACACCTTACTTCCCATTGCTTCGGCAATTAGCTGCGCGCCCAGACATATTCCCAGAACCGGCTTCTTTGCGGCAATCATTTGTCTGATTAGTCGCTTCTCATTGATAAGCCAGGGGTAGAGAACTTCGTCATAAACTCCCATTGATCCACCCATCACGATTAATAAATCCAGCTCATCAGTTGAAGGTAATTCTTCGGTTTCATAAAATCGGGTATGTGAAAGCTGGTGATTGTTTTTACGAACCCAATCTTCGATGCAGCCCGGTCCTTCGAAAGGTACGTGCTGAAAATAATGTATGCGCATTGCTTTTACTGGTTTTGATACATTTCCGGACTTACCGAAACTTCAAGAACAAATTCGCCTTCCTTGTCGCGGTATAAATAATTGAGTGTTGCCTGATTCGTCCGGTAAATCTTTAATTCCGGACTAATCTTTACATTTTTGATGATTTTCGGCTCGATGTATTTCTTAACGGTATCCAGATTTACTTCAGCTTTGGTAAGGTTTACCAGCGTGTAATGATATTGCAGCACCTTTCCCGGAAGGACAACCGCACTGTCCAGACGGGAATACTGGTCGATCATCTTTGGACAGCTTTTGTTTAGTTCGATAGCCGATTGAACCATTATTTGTTCAAATGACGGCTTTTTGAAGAACACTTGTTGTACGCCATAATAGGTTCCGGCAAAGGCGATTGCTCCCACAATAAAACTCAGAAGCCGAATCCATTTTTTATCGGTTGTGTTTTGTGCCATGGTGTCTTTGGGGTAATGATAGATTTTTTTCTTCAGACTCCCCTTGTTGTTCGATGCTTTTCCCCTCTCTTGCACGTAGCTACCGTGTGTACACATCTTTTTCTAATCTTATGCCTTCTATTATGAATCCCAAGCGCTCTAGTCCCTTCTTCAATACGATTACTCCTGGCGGGCCTTGAGAGTCATATC
>Ga0302286_10003718_pt1 | contig 10241 bp, 10 predicted proteins | sample III_Fen_E2_3_FD_198765 | JGI IMG/M metagenome (GOLD analysis project Ga0302286, IMG submission 198765) | Peat permafrost microbial communities from Stordalen Mire near Abisko, Sweden - III_Fen_E2_3 | ecosystem: Environmental > Terrestrial > Soil > Wetlands > Permafrost | place: Sweden: Abisko...
GTTACTTTTGGTGATAATCTCTGGTATGGCGCCCGAATCCAGGCCAAGCAGTGGTGTTCCGCTGGCTAAGGCTTCAATCATCACCATACCAAATGGTTCATCAAAAATTGATGGAATAATTAACCCGCGGGCGTTAGCCAGAAATTCGGATTTGGTCGCGTTGTCTTTGATGAATCCAACGTATTCTATAAAATCATCAAGCTCTGGCTCGATCTGGTCTTTCCAATAAGTATCGTTGCCTTCATCTGCATAGTGTTTGCCGGCGATTTTTAATTTAATCGGAATGGCGGCGGTTTTATTATATTGACGAATTGCTTTGATTGCCAAATGTACGCCCTTGGGCTTAACGATACGACCAAGATACGCGATGTAGTCATCCGTTGGTTTGGCGACAGGTTTAAAAGCTGTCGGGTCTGCACCGTGGTAGATATTACCTACCCAGTTAGTGTTACTGGGCATGCCACTGCGCTGCGCAAACGAAAGTGATAACCAGTTCAAGTCAGAATATTTCGGAAAATTATTCTTATACTTTATCAAGAAGTTGAATGGGTCATGGTGCGTAAATACAACAGGTTTATTACATAAGTAAGAGAACGGCATGGCGACATCTTCTTCGTTTGTATAAATATGGACAATGTCAAATTTTCCGGCGTTGGCGTCTTTATATGCCGCGGCAATAATTTCAGACTGGACTTGTCTGGCAAGCGAAACAAATGTGAACGGATGCTTTTTTAGTAAATCAATATAACTATCACCACGTAGTGACAGTTCATTCTCAAAGTAGCTCATATCAGCTTGAACACTAGGTACGGTAGTGTCGATTGGGCCTGGTGAATACAGGCGTACCTGGACTTTGTGGCCGTGCATACCTTCTGCGAGTTCTAGTGCTAATTTTCCAGGCGAAAAAATTACATTGGGTAGTATATCGCGATGTAGAAAAATATGTGGAACAACTAAGGCGACTCTAATCGGTTGATTTTTCGTCATCTAAAAAGCTAAGATCGAAATCTTCGTTTGATGTTTCTTCGGCGTAATAACCGTCAGCTTCGGTGTTATTTGTATCTGTCATGACTTACTCCCCTTATATGAAATAGTGTAATCACACTTAATATATTTGTCTAGATTTAGTTAACAACGTTTTCGACTTTTATACCAGGACCCTGAGTGGTACTGATGCTTGTCGTCTTGACGTACTGGCCTTTTAGACTGGCTGGCTTTTGGCTTTGCAGGCTATCAAAGAACGCTTTGGCATTTTCGGCTAGTTTAGCGGCGCCAAAACTTGCTTTTCCGATTGAAAGGTGAACAATCGCCTGTTTGTCGACACGGTATTCAACTTTACCGGCTTTGGCTTCTTTTACAGCCTTAGCTACGTCTGTAGCGACCGAGCCACTCTTTGGGTTTGGCATCAGACCGCGTGGGCCAAGTAGGCGCGCATATTTGCCAAGACGTGGCATGAAAGCAGGTGTTGCAACCAAAATGTCAAAGTTAATTTCTTCTTTATCAAGTTGCGCTAGGAATGTTTCGTCACCAACAACATCGGCACCAGCTTTTTTTGCGGCGGCATGGTCTGCTTCAGGTGCAAACACAGCGACACGAATCGTCTTACCGGTTCCGTTTGGAAGCGATACGGTTGCGCGAATGTTTTGGTCGGCTTGGCGAGGGTCAACGCCCAGGCGAACGTGAACTTCAACGCTGGCGTCAAATTTACTAGGGTTAGTTTTAGCGGCAAGCTCCAAAGCGTCAGCTAGAGCGTAGACTGTGTCTTTTTCGACAAGTTCGGCCACTTTTCGGTAAGCTTTACCACGGCGCTCAATCAAAGGACGCGTAACTGGTCGGGGGCCTTTTTTGCTGTGAGCTTCGGCTTCAGGTGATTGAGGTGTGGTGTCACCGTGTTCTTTGCGCTCTTCTTTGGCGATTTTTTCTTCAACTTCTTTTAAGGCTTTTTCGCTTCGTTTGCCGGCTTTGGCTACTTTAGCTTCTTCGACAGGAGCTTCGTCTGCGACAACCTCTTCGGCTACGGCTGGAGCTGATTCTACGACTGGTACGTTGGCGCCAGTAATAGCCTTTTCAATCTCGGCGATTGTATTTTTATCGGTCAATTTAAGACCTAGTTTAGTTGCTTCTTCAAGCAAATCGGCTTTTTTAGCCATAGGTGTAAACCCTTTCTGTGGTGATAACGGCTGTTTAGGCCTCCCAACATTGATTGTTATAGGGTTATTATATCAAAAACTACAAACAATTACCAGAGGTCGTTCGGTTCATACAAAAAAAGAGCCATAACGGCTCTCTTTTTTAGGAAGCTATTTATTATCCTTCGACTTCAACGCCCATCGAACGGGCGGTGCCGGCGATAACTTTAACGCGACCATCTAGGTCAATTGCGTTCAGCTGGTCTTTTTTAAGCTCAGCGATTTCTTCCAGTTGCGCCCTCGAGATTTTACCAACCTTGTCAGTGTGTGGTTTGGCGCTTCCCTTTTTGATACCAGTTTTTTCGCGAATTAAATCGTCGACTGGTTGTCCAAGTGATTTCCAAGTAAAGCTACGGTCTTCAAAAACCTGCAGGTGAACAATAACGTCCTTGCCCATCATGTCTTTTGTTGCTTCGTTGAATGGATTAATAAAATCCATCATGTTTAGTCCCCATTGTCCAAGTGTAGAACCTACAGGAGGACCGGCCGTTGCGCGACCAGCAGGGATACGTAATTTAAGATTACCAATAATTTTCTTTGCCATTATTTTTCCTTTGTACTAAATATTGTTTGAAGCTATATCTAGTGCGTAACTGGGGTATTATACCTTACGAACCTGCAATGCGTCAAGCTCGACCGGTGTGTCACGGCCAAACATACTGACCATAACCTTGATTTTGCCTTTTTGAGTATCGATTTCGCTAATAGCGCCGTCAAAGCCTTTGAATGGACCATCTGTAATGCTGACAACTTCGCCTTCTTTAAAGTCGATGTGGTGTTTTGGATCCTCGACGCCCATGCGCTTTTTGATTTTGCTAATCTCGCTATCAGATACTGGAGTTGGCTCTGTGCCGGTACCAACAAAGCCAGTAACACCAGGGGTATTGCGGACGATGTACCAGGTTTCGTCAGTAAGTTTCATTTCAACCAGAGCGTAACCTTGGAAGATTTTCTTTTCGACAACTTTACGTTTGCCGTTCTTGATTTCAATTTGCTTTTCTTTTGGAACCATAACGTCAAAGATCTTGTCGGCCATGTCGACAGCGTTAATGCGTTGGCGGATGCTTTCGGATACTTTTTCTTCGTAGCCACTGTAGGTATGAATGGCGTACCACTGTCTTGTTGAGTCATATCGGTTTTTTGACATAAAATTCCTTTTTTCCTATTTTAAAATTAGCTCAAATAAATACTTAAAAAATATATCAAGTAACAAAATCATCACAATAAAGAAAGCTGTAAAGATTAGAACGGCGCCAGTTAGTCCCCAGGTTGCACTGCGGTTTGGCCAGTGAACTTGACGAAGTTCGTACCATGCACCCTTGAAATAGGTCCATAGCGAGCTAAATGGATTTGGCATCTTTCGCTTTTTCTTATCTGAAGATGCTTTTTTAGTAATTTCGGCAGGTTTGACGGTAATCTCTTTTGGCTGAGTATCAGTAGCTTTTATGCGCGTTACATTAGACGCGGCTTTCGCAGATGTTTTCTTCGTAGCTGACTTTTTTGCTTTAGCGACCACAATCATTCTCCCAATTAAATAGTCTGCTCTTAGCAGACTGTCAACTAGTACTATAACGACTACTGAGCAAATCGTCAAGCATGGTATTATTTATGGACTATTTACTCTTAGCTGGAAGACTAAAACTAAAGGTTGAACCGTGGTTTAGGCGACTGACTAGAGAAATTTTGGTATTCATTTTGTGCGCAAGTTTTGTAGCGACGTATAGACCCAAACCAGTACCGGTGGTTTCGCGTGTGCGATAATCCTCACTACGGTAAAACTTTTGGAAAATCTTTGATTGATCAGATTTGCTAATGCCAATACCGGTATCTTTAACAGTAAATTTAATGACGCCAACTTTTTGCTTGACGGAAATGGTTATAGTCCCCTGCTTGGTGTATTTGATAGCGTTTGTAATAAAGTTTTGCAGCAATTCCTCCAGATATAGTCGACTAACCTGAACGTGGTCAAGCGTTGCACCAAGGTCGAGGTTTAAATGTAATCCTTTATCGGCGGCTTCTTGGTGATATTCTTCGTGAAGTTTATGGATTAGCTCGCGAACATTAACGTCCTCGGGACTGTCAGCTACACCGCGCTCGGCCCTAGATAGCGTACTAAGATCATTAACCATATGGGCTAGGTATATAATCTGGTCGTGCGCCATCGTGATAGCATCACCCAGCATTTGTTTGGTAGCATCAGGGTGCTGCATCATAACCTGGACGTTTGAGATAGTTCCCTCGGCAATTGTAATAGGCGTGCGCAGTTCGTGGCTGACAACGCTAATAAACTCATCACGCTCCTCTTCAAGGCTTTTTGTCTTGGTGATATCACGCATAATTACAATATAACCATCGCGGGTTTCTTTTTGTTTCGATTTGTTATAGCCACTGCAAATTGGTGAAGAAATAATCTCAAGGCGTATTTTTTCATCTTCATTGAAGACGTGGTATAGGTCATCTTGGGTGTTTGAACTTTTCGAAGACTTTAGTTGCTTGAACAAACTGACGTCATGACCATCTTTGTCGACAAGTTTCACGATGTCATCGATAAACTTATTGTCCAGGCTGTCGTTTGTATCCAGTAAGTTAAGGCTAGCGGCGTTATAGACTTGAATGATTCCGTCTTTGTCGGTGCTGATTATAGCGTCAGAAATATTATTAACAATTGTGCTGACCTGGTCGCGCCTAAGGGTTGCCTGTGCTTTACTTTTCGATAGCGCTCCACGCTCTACTTCCTGAGCGCGCGTAACACTCAGTAGAACAACCGCGCTCAGCACGATGGCCAGTAGCGCAGCCAAATCGTAAATTACCACGTTAGTGTCTATTTTGTACCAAAAGAAAATATCTAGTAAAACTACTGCAACGAAACAAGCCAAGCTAGCATTAAGTCCTTTTTTCGAGAAATAAGTATTTGAAGCAATCAGCAAAATAATCCAAAAGGCCACCAATGGGGATGATATTCCACATATAAACAAAAGGTATCCGCTAGCTAACAGATGATACGCGATTAAACGGAGGGCAGAATCTTGCTTTGAGCGATTTGGAACTAAAAACTGAAAGACACTAATGTAAATCCACCAAAATGACATCGCCAAAAAGCCGTAATCGTTAAACGGTTGTACCGATTCGATATAGCCAGCTTTTATTAAAAGACCATAACTAACAAGTAAAACTGGTACAAACAACCCAGCGTATCTTATAATTTTCGCTGACTGCGGCGTGTAGTTGGATCCACCCTTATACATCTTATGCTTGATTATACACGACCACGACCTAATTGTTATATAGACGGGCTTTCCTGCTTTAACGCATGTCTATGCGCCTTGTAGTCAGCGTCGGCCCGGCCAACAAGGGTCCAAAATTCATGACTGTGGTTCATATGTCTGGTGTGCGTCAATTCATGAACGATAACATAGTCAATCAATTCAAATGGTAATTTCATTAGCGCGATGTTAAGACTAATTGTGCCTGTCGTGCTACAACTTCCCCATCGTCCGCTGGCGTGTGAAAAACGAACACGTTCGTAACTGTAGCCATACTTATTGGCAAGATATGCTAATCGCTTAGGCAAATAACTTTTAGCCTCTACTCGCAGAGCGGCAATAATAGTATCGCGCAGGTCTCGTTTAATATCAGCGTCTTCAAGTGACTTATCGTCTGGTAACGATACAATAATATGCTGGCCGTAACGCCAAACTCGATAAGACCCGTCATCGGATGGTCGTACTAGTAAGCTGTGACTTTTGCCGATTAGCATGCCATTTACGTAGCTATTGGTTGAATGCGACTGATTAATAATTGAGCGCAGTTCGTTTCGAGAGGCTTTAATTAGGCGTTTTACTAAAAAAATTGGCGCGTAAAGAGGCAGCGAGGCTCGCAAATTGCCGTCCGGTCCGACTCGAACCCGTATCTGAGACGAACGGGCGCTGCGCCTTATCGTTATTTTGCCAAATTCGTCATCGTGAATTATCGGCATCTTATTAAAGCTTTACCTTATCGTTATACGTCGACTATCGGTGGAGCGCGGACTGCGTGTCGGTTCTTGGATCGCGTCAACGCGTGGTTCGACAAGATTTTTTAAGACAATTTTCAGCTGACTAGCGTAGGTGTGTTTGCCGCTGATAACAACGACTTTTTCGCTAACAACTGGTGGCGTAAATCGTTTGATACTATCATCGAATTCTTTTGCCGTATGAGTCGTGCGTCCTGCTTGCTTGCGAGTAAAGCGACTTTTTGCGGTTGATGATTCGGTTTGAACCCAAATTAGCAGTGGTTCATAGCCTGATTTTTTTGCAAAATTAATAATCTGCAATCTTTCGCCTTTTGTACTTGCTGGACCATCAAAAACAACAGTTTGCTTAGTTTTAAACAATTCCTCCAACATATATTCAGCGACTCGATGGCTAGTAGTATTCTCGACGCTACTTCTAGCCGGTGCTTTAAATATAGCCGTTTCAAGCTTTTCGTGACTCAGAAGTGACGCTTTAAAAGTATTTGCGAAATGTTCGGCAAAAAAAGTCTTTCCTGACCCTGGAATTCCCATCATAATAATCACGTGAGGCTGACTCAGCTGGAGCGGTTTCATATATGACATTATAGCAAAAGTATGACGAAATACATATAAACTAAAGTGTTTGTCGCCTAGTTACAATTATTAATATTTTTGCTGTGACGTTTAAAACTAGGCAACAACTGGTGTCGTTTCATATTCAGGAATAATACCTAAGGCCACATCCGTCTCGATTATATCTAGGCCTGTCGCCTGTACATCAGTAAAGTAGCCCCTAACTAAAGCAAAGTTAGCGTTTGGTGAAGCTAGAGATAGGTCGACATCGCTTTCGGGGGCCCAAAAGCCATCGGATTCTAAGAAGCTTCTAGATTTGAATGCTGTTTGCCCCTCGGAATTTTTAAGACAAAGGTTAATCGCTAAACCTCCCATTTGTCTATCTTCATCATGCCTTTCGAGAAATTCTAGAGATACGGTCATAGATATCGCCCTAGGACCAAGACCCTTAGTTGCTACATAAAGCAGGTAGGGCCTCTCTTCTTCTATAGAGGCGGCAAAAAGTCGGTTTTTGAGATTACTCTCAAACCTGGCGCTGGATATCACTTCATATGGAACCCAAGGTGACCTGCTAATCATATTGAAATCAATATATATTCTAGTTGTGATTATGCGCAAGCATAACCAAAATATATTGTTTGAGAAAAATGTTCCTTGTAGTATGCTTATAGATATTAACCATAAGCGTGTAAATATATTAAATATGGCAAAAAAATTGAGTTCTTTCCAGAGAAATTCGCGCAAGCTCAATCGTTCAATTATAAAAAAAGAGCATCAGGCGTTAAATATTACTAAGCGGATGATAAATCGTCGTCGCTATAGTCGATTTATACGTATTTTGGGCCCGGGTGTTGTGACCGGTGCGGCTGATGATGATCCGTCAGGAATCGCAACCTACTCTCAGGCTGGCGCGGCTTACGGCTTTGGCTTTTTATGGGCCCTTCCGTTTATGTATCCGATGCTGCTAGCGGTTCAAGAATCTTGTTCTCGTATTGGGGCTGTAACTGGCAAGGGCCTAGCCGCGGTTATCAAGAATAACTACAGCAAAAAACTACTGTATATGTCGGTCTTTTTGGTTGTTATTGCTAATACGGTTAATATTGGGGCCGACTTGGGTGCAATGGCGGCTACGACTCAACTATTCTTTGATGTTCCTTTTGCGCTTTTGGCGATTATGTATGCCGTCATCATAATTTTACTGGTCGTTTTTGTTAATTACAAAAAGTACGTCAAAATCTTAAAATGGTTGGCTATAAGTCTGTTTGCCTATCCGATTACGGCTTTCTTGGTTGGACAAGATTGGGGCGACGTTTTTCGACATACTTTTGCTACAATGCCACAAATTAACGCCGAGACTATCTATCTGTTGGTTGGTATGATCGGAACCACAATTTCGCCGTACTTGTTCTTTTGGGATACTTCAGAAGTTGTTGAAGAGGAGATATCAAAACATCGTCTAACCGGAAACGGTAATGACCCCAAAATTAGTAAACGATTTTTGCGCGGTGTCAGAATGGATAATTTTGTCGGTATGACACTTGCGACTGTTACGGCCTGGTTTATCGTTATTGCTTGTGCGTCGGTTCTGTTTAAAAATGGTATCACCGAGATTAATACCGCTGCTGATGCCGCCAAAGCACTTGAACCACTAGTCCAAGGCTTCCCAAATGCCGGATTAATTGCCAAACTGATATTCTCAGTGGGTATTGTCGGTGTTGGTTTATTGGCGGTGCCAGTTCTGGCTGGTTCATCATCCTATGCTATTAGCGAAATGTTTGGATGGAAAGAAGGTCTATACCGTAAATTTAAAAAGGCTATCGGTTTCTATGTTGTTATCATTGCGGCTACTGGTATTGGTTTATTAATTAACTTCCTTGGTATTGACCCTATCCAGGCGCTAGTCTTTACGGCTGTTTTCAATAGCGTGGCGTCTGTACCACTACTTTGGATGCTAGTTCGCGTCGGTAATAACGCTGACATCATGGGCGAATACAAAAATAAAATTTTATCAAATATTTTTGTCAGAATAGCCGCAATAGTCGTAACCATAGCTGTTATTACCCTATTCTACTTTATGATTTTCTAACAATTTACCCTATAAAATAGCAAAGAGCTTATGTTATCATAATAGCGTAGACAAACAAAACAAATGGATGTAAATATAGATAACAAAAGGGGTGGGATAACATGGAATCAGTAGGCGCGCCGTTAAGCGACGACGATTTGTACAAAATTAACGCGTATTGGCGAGCGGCTAACTATCTTTCTGTTGGTCAAATATATCTTTGCGATAATCCCCTGCTGAAAGAGCCTTTGCAGCTTAAACACGTTAAACAACTACTTCTGGGACATTGGGGCACTGGCCCCGGTCAGAGCTTTATCTACGCCCATTTAAACAGGGTCATCAAAAACAATAACCTTAACATGATTTATATATCTGGTCCTGGACATGGCGGTCCATCAATTGTCAGTAACGTTTATCTTGAAGGTACATTCAGCCAGTATTATCCTGAAGTCGGTCAAAATGAGGCCGGTCTTAAAAAACTATTCCAGATGTCATCATTTCCAGGCGGTCTGTCTAGTCACGTTTCTCCCCAAATCCCCGGCTCCATTCATGAGGGCGGCGAATTAGGATATTCACTAAGTCATGCCTTTGGCACGGTTTTTGATAACCCTGACCTTATTACGGCCTGTGTGGTTGGTGACGGCGAGGCCGAAACTGGACCGCTGGCAACTGCTTGGCACTCAAATAAATTCTTAAATCCGCGGACCGACGGCGTCGTTCTGCCTATTTTGCACCTAAATGGTTATAAGATTAGCAACCCGACAGTTTTAGCACGGATTGAGCGCGAGGAACTGGACCAGCTATTTCGTGGTTACGGCTGGGCGCCTTATTATGTCGAAGGTGACGACCCGATGCAGATGCACCAACTAATGGCGGCTCGTATGGACGAAGCCATTGCTCGAATTAAAGAGATTAAGGCCAATGCTATTGATAATAATGATGAAACACGTCCCCGCTGGCCAATGATTATCTTGCGTTCGCCAAAAGGCTGGACGGGTCCTAAGTTTATTGAAGGTAAAAAAGTCGAAGGAAACTTCCGCGCGCATCAAGTTCCGCTGGCGGTTGATGCGGCACATCCTGAAAATGTTAAAATTCTGGAAGATTGGCTGAAAAGCTATAAACCAGAAGAATTGTTTGACGACCAGGGCCAGCTTTTACCAGAAGTTACCGAATTTGTTCCTGAACCCGCCCTTCGCATGGGTGCTAACCCTCACGCTAATGGTGGTAATCTGCTTCGAGATTTAAATATGCCTGATTTTAGAGATTATGCCGTCGATGTTCCTAGTAGGAGCATAGCTAATGTCGGTAATGTGCATGCGCTTGGTCCATTTATACGTGATGTCATCAAACTTAACGACCAACAGCATAACTTTAGGTTGTTTGGACCCGACGAAACTGTTTCGAATCGTCTAGAGGATGTGTT
>Ga0302286_10003719_pt1 | contig 10239 bp, 13 predicted proteins | sample III_Fen_E2_3_FD_198765 | JGI IMG/M metagenome (GOLD analysis project Ga0302286, IMG submission 198765) | Peat permafrost microbial communities from Stordalen Mire near Abisko, Sweden - III_Fen_E2_3 | ecosystem: Environmental > Terrestrial > Soil > Wetlands > Permafrost | place: Sweden: Abisko...
CACCGCCGCAAACGGCGGTATCCATCCAGCTATAAAACTCCAGCCGAAGTATAACCCAGTTTGAGCTAAGTGATTGTTATGGACGCGATTTAGCTGGGGAAGAGAGCCAGGCGGCAAACCGTAACCGTTTACCGCCGGGGAACAACGTTCGGTAAGTTAGGCGAACAAGGCTCCGAAACCTGCGCCCACGAGTGCCATCACGATCCACCAGCCGAACACCACTCCCATGCACGTACCACGCTTGACCCGGGTGATACAGGAATAGCCGATGCCGGTCAGAATCAGCGTCCAGATGGTGAAGATGTCGATTGAGGTGAGGAGCGCATACAGAAAGTGCGACGAGTTCGGGTCGACCAGGCCCCCCAAGTTGCTGGCGACTGGATTCTGGAAGGTAAATCCTTCCGCGGCTCCCACTCCGACCAGGACCGTCGCAATGAGCGATTTGAGGATCGATGGCAGGAACGCGTACATACTGATGGCCATCGCCTGCATGAACTTCACTTGCGTGCCCAGTCCGAAGTTAAATGTCGCCATCAGCACGACCGCAATGACGCCGATGAAGACGATGGTCAGCAGGGGCGAGCTGTAGGAGAAATACCGTGTGATATTGCCCCCCAACTTAATGGCGCCGGCCTTCTGGTCTGGAGGTAACTGCTCGATCCTGTCCAGTTGCTTGGGGCTTAGCCGGAGCTGGTTTTCATAAGCAGTTTCCATGGTCAGCTTCTTCTCGACGGTGAACACCATCGCCATGCCAACCACCGACATCAGCAACCACGGAACCCACCAGCTTGCATTTCGTTTGATGTCCGTAAACGTCTTGCTGGGAGCGACAAACGTATCCACCACGCGTTCCAATTCCGTTAGGGGCTTTCCATCGGTCACGAGAGGTTCGCCAGCAGTGCTCATGAGTTCCTCCATCGCGGCTGGCACGGAAGCGCAGTTCCGGCCGCACGCTGTTAAATCGCAGGATTTAGCAAGGACGGCAGGATTGTAGCATTCCCGCGTACGTTCGCTGTCGGTTGTCTCGACGTGGCATCCGCTTTTACACTGGGTTATGCACGTCCACGCCAGCCCGGGCAACGCCGCGACCTCGCGCGTGCTCCGCATTTCGCTGCTGGTCACGCTGGCGTACATCGTCCTGCTGGTAGTCGCGGGGATCAAGGCCCATAGCCTGGCGCTGCTTTCCGAGGCGGGCCACAACCTTTCCGACTTCTTTGCCTTGCTGCTCTCCTGGGGGGCCGTTTACCTCGCAGGACGCAGTCCCAACGCTCGCAAGACTTTCGGCTACAACCGCGCCGGGGTGCTGGCAGCGTTCGTAAACGGCCTCACGCTGGTGCTGGTGTCGTTTTATATCTGGTACGAGGCCTTCAACCGCCTGCTGAACCCGGTGGATGTGCATCCCCGGCTCATGATCTGGGTGGCCGCCGCCGGCGTCATCATGAATGGCGGCATCGCGCTCCTGCTTATGCGCGGGCATCACGACATCAACCTGCGCAGCGCGCTGCTGCATGAAATTGGCGATACCCTCTCCACTACAGCGGTGATCGTCGGGGGCATCGCCATTGCCCTCACCGGCCACCGCTGGATCGATCCTGCGCTCTCCGTGGGAATCGGCGTGATGATCCTGTGGTCGTCCATCGGCATCATTCGCGAGAGCCTCAACATTCTGCTCGAAGGCATCCCGCGCGGCATGGAGCTCGATCGCATCGAATCGTGCATCTGCGCCATTCCCGGGGTCAACAGCGTCCACGACCTGCACGTCTGGAGCATCGGCAGCGACACGCACTCGCTCTCGTGCCACATCGCCATCGCCGACATGCTGGCCTCAGAGAGCGAAACCCTGTTGCGGCAGATTCGCGATGAGGTGGCCTCGCGCTTTCACATCCACCACACCACCATCCAGTTTGAGCACGCCATCTGCGACGTTGCCCACGGTTGCGTGATTCCTGTCAGCCCCGGCCATGAGCACGCACATGGTCACTAGAGATTGTCGTCCCTCACCGACTTCAGTCGGTGGTGGATCTGCTTTTTCCCCCGTTCGGGACTACTCATTCACCGGTCCTCGCCCATGCTGCCGCACGTAAATCGCCTCCACATCTTCCACGGTGTTGATTTCCGCCGCCGGCTTGTCTCTTCTTATTCGCAGTATCCGAGGGAACCGCAACGCATAGCCGCTGTCGTGTCGTTGCGAACGCATGATCGCATTGAAGGCTACTTCCAGCACGATTTCCGGTTCCACATCGCGCACGAATCCGCGGTCGGCGGTGGTGTGGGCCAGAAACCACGTCGTGAGCTCCGCTATCTCGGCATCTGTCAATCCCGAATACGCCTTGCCGATGTTCACCAGCTCCTCGCCCTTGCGCACGGCAAACGTGTAGTCGCTCAAGACGTGGGTGCGCTTGCCGTGACCATACTCGGCGGCGGTCACCACCACATCGAGCGTCGCCAACTCTCGCTTCAGCTTCAGCCACCACTTGCCTCGGCGCCCCGGCATGTAGGCTGACTGCACGTCCTTGATCATTAGTCCTTCGTTGCCCCGCGCCATGGCCTGCTCGAAATACGATTCCAGCTCCAGTGTCGAGTTGGCTCGCCGCGAAGGCGCGCGTAGCACCCACCCCGAAACGGGCCGGTCGTTCGCTTCAAACAAGAACTGCGACTGCGTCTTGACAACCGGTTTCGGCTCGATTCGTCCATCGGGCGGGAATAGTCTGTTCAGAACTTCAGTCCGCTCCGTGAGCGGAGAATCCAGCAGCAGGGCTCCATCGGCATAAATCACATCGAATACCACGTACGCCACGGGAACCGCCGCTATCTGCTCGTCGCTCACGCGCTTGCGCCCCAGGCGCTGCTGGATCGACGAGAAGGGCATGGCGTGGCCGCCTTCGTCATTCCACTGCCAAGCCACGATTTCGCCATCGAGGATCACCTCTCCCGGCATTTGCGCGAGCGTGCCCGGCAATTCGGGAAATGACGCCGTCACATCATCAAGCGTGCGCGAGAACAGACGTACCTGCCCGCCGCCGCAGTGTGCTTGTGCGCGGATGCCGTCGTACTTGTCTTCGACTTGTGCGTGCTCGAAGTACTCAAACGCCTCCTCTGCGGTCGCGGCTGGGCTCGCCAGCATGAAGCCAATTGGGTGAAACAACCGCATGCGCGCCGTATCCAGCCGATGTGTCGCCGCCAGCTCAAGCGCTGCTCCAATGTCACCCAGCAGCATGTTCGCCCGTTGTACTGCCGCCAGCGGTTCGTCATACGCTTTGGCAACCGCTTCTTCCACCAGGCTTTCTTTGAGGCCGATACGCAAGTCGCCGCCGATGATCTTCAGGATGTACTTGGCCTCCAGCGGAGAGCATCGCTGGAGCATTGCCCTGACCAGTGTTTCTTTGGCGGCAGGGCCGCGGCTGGCGGCAATCTCGTCGAAGGCGACCCGTACTTCCTGCAGCGTTACGCCCTTCGCCTCCGATGGTTGACGCTCCAGAACTTCGAACGCCGCGGAGCCCAGGTCGCCATACTTGCGATAAGCGGCCCGCAACTCGCTGTCGCTTACCTGCGCCAGCTCGCCGACAACCTTCCACAGCAGTGCCCCACCCACCTGCAGAGTGCGTTCTTCCGACGCCGGAAAAGTGCGGCCGGAGAGGAACACCGCCGAAGTCGCCGCGTCCGCCACCTCACGGGCGCGAAAGTGGGCCGCGAGAATCGCCGTCTTTTCGCCCTTCCGGGTGGTGGCCCCAATCGCCTCGCAGGTTTGTGCCAGTTGTCTCACAGGTTTTGAACGGGCGCAGCTCTAGGGGCGCTGTACCTGTCTCTTACTCTGTCATTCCTTCTATAACAAAGACGGCGTTGTCAAAGGACTACTTCGGCACCGACGCTTTCGTCTTTGTCGAAGCGCCATTTCGCTCTATTAGAAATCGTCCTCTTCGCATGAGAACAAAACTCGCGCCTTCTTGAATCAGCGATGAGAGGCAGGGCGCCCACTCACGCGGCCGGTCTCAACCCGCTACCACAGGGATGACCCTAGCTGCCCTGCGTGCGACCGGCCAGCTAAATCGTGGTTCTTCTCGATCCAGGAAGTAAACCTCGACATTCGGCCCCGAAGGCGTCGATTGCCTCGCCAAAGCTAGTTCATTATCCATTAGCCGCAGACAATTTCCTGCTAACCGACTGATTCTAAACAGCCGCATCACAATTCTTTTGTGATACGGATCTATAACACTTTAACTCCCCGACCGCAGGTTAGGCCTCCGTTGAGGCGGCAGGATGCCGAAAGAGGACATCCCGAGGAACAATCAGACAGCTCCGGGATCCACGCTAATTGTTGAAAGCTATAACGGCTAGTTGCTTCCCGCTTCCCCCATCATTTCCGGCACCGTGACGAACTCGTAGCCTTCTGCCTTGTAGTGAGCGATGAGGAGGTCGGTAGCTTCGATGGTGTGCCTGCGGTCGGCGCCCAGGGCCTGCTGGTCGCCGTCGTGCATCAGGATGACGTCTCCGCCGCGAATCTGGCGTTGCGCGTGCACTAAGACTGTCTCGGCGGACGTGGCCTTCCAGTCGTAACAGGTGACGTTCCACATTACCGAATCGAGGCCGAGCTTGCGCACTGCTTGCAGAGTTCCGGGGCGGCGTCCGCCGTACGGAGGACGAAAGAGCGTCGGAGTCACGCCGCAAGCGTCGAATACGGCTGCTTGCGTCCGCTCTACTTGGCTTCGCAATTCCGCATCGGAAGCGAAAACCAGCCGCGGATGGTCCCAGCTGTGATTGCCAATCACGTGTCCCGCAGAGGCGAGGGCGCGAACGATCTCCGGTTTTTGTTCGACAAAGCGGCCCAGCACGAAGAATGTCGCCTTCACCTCGTGCTTCGCCAGTATTTCCAGCAGCCGCAGCGTGCAGGGATCGTTGGGGCCATCGTCGTAGGTGAGCGCGAGTTTGGGGGTTCCGGGCGGCAATCCGACGAACGAGCGTCCATAGGCATGCATCGTGGGCCACATGGACTCAAATCCGGCCCAAGTTGCCAGTCCTGCGAGTGCCACACCGCCTGCGATTTCGGCAATCATCGAGACTGATTCTAAACGCCCTTGCTCGTTCGACCTCCGGCGCGGCTGAACTTTCCACAACCCGATGCCACTGAGTCATTGCCACAGGTGCTCGGGAACGATATTCTGCGAGTCGTATCGTAGCTTTCATCTCATGGCAAACCTGTTCGAACCGCCCCGTTATATCGCCGTTGAAGGACCCATCCGGGTCGGCAAAAGCACACTCTGCAAGGTGATTGCCGAGACGCTGCATGCGCAGCGTGTCACCGAACCCGAGAGCAACCCGTTCCTGAAGGGCTTTTACAACGGAGAACCCGGCGCGGCGTTCCAGACCCAGTTCGCCTTTCTCATCGCGCGCTACGAGCAGCTGGCCTCGCTAGACGTAAAGCGCAATCCCAACCGGACGGTCGTCGCCGACTACATTTTCGAGAAAGACAAGCTCTTCGCGTTCGTCAACCTGAGCGACCACGAGCTCGAGGTTTACAACCGCTACTACGAGCTGTTTCGGCAAAACATCCCGACGCCGGACCTGGTTATCTATCTGCAAGCTTCGCCCGAGGTGCTGAAGAAACGCCTGAAGAAGAAGAACGCTCCCGGCGAGAAGGCGATCAACGACGACTATCTCGAGGAAGTGATCAAGGCCTACGAGCACTTCTTCTTCCACTACACTTCGTCGGATCTGCTGATCGTGAACACGTCGGAAATTGATTTCGTGGAGCGCAGCGAAGACCTGCAGGCCCTGTTGCGCCGGGTAAGCGAACCGATTCGGGGCACGCAGTACTTCCTGCCGCTGGGCAGCGAGGAAGACGCTCACAAATAGAACAGCTCGTCTGATCCCAGCTTTAGTGGCTTGGGGGCGGTACGAAGTCCTTCGGCTTCTCGGCGCCTTCGCCGAAGAAGTAGGCTTCCATCTGCTGGACGATGAACTCCTGGTGCTCTTTCTTCCAGGGCTGCAGACGATACTCGTTGAGCAACATCTTCATGTGCTCCTGCCACTGCTCCCAGGCGAGTTTGGAGACGTTGTTGTAGATGCGCTGTCCCAGGTCACCGTCGAAGGGGGGCTCGTCGAGGCCCTCCAGTTCCTGTCCGACTTTTGCGCACTTCACCATGTGTGCCATGCAGAACTCCTTGCGCCGCATTTGCGGGATGATTGCCAACGGTTGATTCTACGGGAATTGGTGACAAGCCGGCCTGAAACAAATTTTTCGACAGACAAAAGGCGCGGAAGAATCCGCGCCTCGCTCGAAAACCAACTCCAAACTCACACGGCCACGGCCGACGCGTCTGGGAACCGCAACTTACTCTTGGTGAGAGCCCGGTCCAGCACGTCCTCCATCACCGTTTCTTCCACGTTCCGCGACATCGCCAGCTCACTCACCAACAGGTAGCGCGTCCGTTCCAGCATTTTCTTCTCGCGGAAGCTGAGCGACTTCGCCTGTGCCAGCAGCAGCAACCCCTTCAGCACGATGGCCACGTCCAGCAGCGAACCGGTCCGCATCTTGTCCGAATTTTCCTTGAAGCGGTCTTTCCAGTCAGCGCTGTTCTCGCACTTACCGTCACTGAGGAACTCGATGATCTTCTGTACTTCGCCATTGCGCACGATTCGCCGCAGCCCCACGGTTTCCACGCTGCGGAACGGCACCATGACCTTCAGGCTGCTGGCTTTGATTTTGAGTAGGTAGAACTTTTCGACTTGCACGCCAATCGTGCGGCTGCTGATCTGTTCAATCACGCCTACCCCGTGGTTCGGGTAAACGACCTTGTCGCCGATGCTGAAAATTAGGTTGTTCATGAGGGCCGTGCCGCTCCCCTGCGGCAACTGCTAAGGCCTATGACGGCGCATCTACGAATATGGGCGAGTATACGCCCGGTGTCTGGAGAGCGTCAATTGACGCGGCTTTTCACGGAATGCCCGTACGCCTCCGCGCCTGCCGTATCTCCGGCGGCCTTACCTTCGCGTATAATCGACGGATGCCTTCGGGCCCAAAGTGCGGCCAGCGGAGTCAGCCCTGAAGTATGACTGAACACATCAAGAAGAAGCTCGAACAGGAAATCCAAGTCCTCGAACACGAGCTCAACCACGAATTACCGAAGGAATTGAAGAAGGCCGTGGCCATGGGCGACCTCAGCGAAAACGCTGAATACCACATGGCCAAGCAGCGGCAGGAGTTCGTTCGCGCCCGCCTCGGCCAAATGAAGAGGCGTATGGCCGAGCTCTCGCTGGTCAACATGGCGAACATCCCCAAAGACAAGGCGGCCATTGGCTCTACCATTGTCGTATTCGACTCCTCTAAAGGTGAAGAGATCGAGTACAAGCTGGTCACCAGTGAAGAATCCGATGTAACCAAAGGGCTGATCTCCACCACGTCGCCGATCGGCCGGGCCCTCCTGGGCAAGAAGGTCGGAGACATCAGCGAAGTGGTCACCCCGAATGGCAAGCGTGAGCTTGAGGTGCTCAAGCTGGTCACCATTCACGACGAGGCCTAATGACTTGGACGAGCGCAGTCGGGCGTTCCAGCAAGTGGCTGTTGTACAAGATTGTCCACGGCCTCGCCCTGACCAAGATCTCGCCTAACGCCCTCACCTTCATCGGCCTGCTGATCAATGTCGTTGCGGGATTTCTTTTCGGTTACGCCAACGCCGAAAACCAGCAGCGCATGTTCGTCTACGCAGGCCTGGTCATCATCGGCGCCGGAATCTTCGACATGGTTGACGGCCGCGTCGCTCGCGCTACTAACCAGGTCACGCAGTTCGGCGGCTTCTTCGATTCCGTCATCGACCGCTACAGCGATGTCGCCCTGTTCTTCGGATTGCTGGTCTACTACGCCCGTGCCAACCGCTTCTTCTACGTGGTGATGGTGGCGTTCGTCATGGTCAGTTCCGTGATGGTCAGCTACACCCGCGCTCGCGCCGAGTCGCTTGTGCAAAGCTGCAAAGCCGGATTCATGGAGCGCCCGGAGCGCATCGTGCTTGTCATTCTTGGTGCGCTGTTCAATCGAATGGGCCCCGTGCTCTGGGTGATTGCGGTGCTGAGCACCATCACCGTGATTCACCGCATTCGTTATACCTACCAACAACTCAGCTTGATCGAACCCCGTCCCACACCTGTCGCACCCGATCCTCGCAAGTTCGACGAAGTCGTCGGCTAGGCGATCGTCACACTGCGGCCTTCGGCGCGCCCAGCGACTTACCGCAATACGGACAAACCACATAGTCACGGCTCACCGGGTTTCCGCATGAGCCACACGAGGGCGACAGTTCGCAACCGCACTTGGAGCAGAAATGGAAGCCTCTCTCCACCCGGTCCCCGCACTGCGGGCAATACTGGATCAGAGGCTTGCGCAGCAGGAAGTACGCCAGGAACCCCAGGCAATTCGGGACGAGGATGACCAGCAGCGTCCACAGCACCTGGCCCATATCGCGCCGCTTCGCGTCCTGGTTCACATAGCCGACCAGGCCAAAGTAAATCGACAGCACGACGCCCAGCAATACGCTCAGCAGCACCCGCACCGCAAACGGCGGCGAATGCGGATCATGCCCCGGCATGTACACCAGGAACAGGAACAACATGCAAGCGAACGATAGCGGTATGAACAAATACATGGACTTGGGAACAATCGCGAGTTCTTCTGCAAATGTGGTTTTACGCGGGGTCATCGAATACCTCTCTGACGATCTTTCATAAACAACTGCATCAAACTTCCTTCGAATCTCGACTCGGGAAATGCCACCAGCATCATCCCGAGGAAGACGGTCGGCATCAGCCAAAACAACACCAGTCCCGGCCCCACAATCACCGTCGGCAGGCTGAACTGCTCCACCATCCACCCGCCGACTTTCCACCAGGCCCAGGCCGATATCGCGGAAACCACCATTCCCATCGCAAACGAGATCGCGATCAGGAATCGGCGCGCGTCGCGTTCCCGTAACTGTTCTGCGCGGGCGTGCACGCGTGCCTTCGTTGCTTCCACCAGCGACGACGAAGCCATCACCGGGAACGACCGCAGCGCCTGCGCGGCATCGCTCATCGCCAGCTCAAACCCCGCGCAGTCCTGGCAGGTCGCCAGGTGCGATTCCAGCCACTGCCCTTCGTCTTGGCCGATCCCCTCGACGTCTCGCCGGAAAATCAGATCCATCGCGCGCTCATGTTCATGACCGTTCATTGCGGGTCACCTCCCAGCGCGGGACGCAGCGCCTGCACCCCGCGATACAGCCGTGTCTTCACCGTGGCCAGCGGAATGCCGACCAGCTTCGCAATCTCTTCCAACTTCAATTGCTCCTGGAATCGCAGCACCAACACCTCGCGAAATATTGGCGCAATCTGTTCCAGTGCAGCCTGGATGCGCACGCGGTCTTCGCCGGCTGCCGCGTGTTCGAAGGGCGAGAGTCCCGTGGAGACTGGCTCAAACGGCACCGCGTCTTCGGTGTCGCGCATCTCGTCGAGGCTTTGCGGGGCTTTCTTGCGCAGGTGATCGATGGCAACGTTGTGGGCGATGGTCATCAGCCAAGTGGCGAAGCGGCTCTTCCCGTCGTACTGATGGCCCTTCTCCAGCACCCGGATCCAGGTCTCCTGGAACAGGTCCTCAGCCGTTGCCTGGTTGTGCGTCAGGTGTGTCAGGTAGCGCAGCAGGCGATGCTGATACTGCTCGATGAGGGCGTCCAGAACCTCCGGATCGCGCCGGCGCAGGCCTTGCGCGATTTGGGCTTCTTCCGTTTCCATCGTCATCAGCGTACTGAATGCGGCGGCGACCATACTACCGGGATATACGCGGTAGGGCGGGAAAAAGACTCAGGGCTGGCGGCCCTGTCCACCTGTGAGCATTGTGACATTTTCAGAAGAATTCAATCCACGATTAGGCGAACTTATAACTTCTTCCCATTGTGGAACTTAGACCGCACTGTTGCGTTTTTGAGGGATTGACAAGTGAGCAGACGCGGCATGATAACACGAAATTCGTATACACTACTTCAGTGAAAAATATAACTCTCAGTGCCGACGAAGACCTTATCGAGCAGGCACGCTTGGTGGCACGAACGCAGCGCAAAACGCTGAATGCTGCCTTTCGGGAGTGGCTGGTGCAATTTACCGCGCAGGCGGGCAGCAGCGAAGAGGTGGATGCCCTGATGCGCCGCCTAGGTCACGTCAACGCCGGTGGCCGGTTCACCCGGGACGAGATGAATGAGCGCTAGGTTCTTTCTCGACACCAAC
>Ga0302286_10003720_pt1 | contig 10239 bp, 6 predicted proteins | sample III_Fen_E2_3_FD_198765 | JGI IMG/M metagenome (GOLD analysis project Ga0302286, IMG submission 198765) | Peat permafrost microbial communities from Stordalen Mire near Abisko, Sweden - III_Fen_E2_3 | ecosystem: Environmental > Terrestrial > Soil > Wetlands > Permafrost | place: Sweden: Abisko...
AACTCCAGCTTTGAATATATGAGGAGCTTGTTCCATAAGAGTCAAAGTCATAAAACCACCATAACTTTCGCCATACACACCAATTCTATTGCTATCTATATCCTTTTGTTTTTTCAAAAACTGAACTCCACGCAATTGATCGGCAGTTTCGATAGTTCCTAACTGATCGTGAATACAACTCTCAAATTCAAATCCACGGTTAGCACTTCCACGACTATCGAGTAAGAAAACTACAAAACCTTTGCTTGCTAAAAAATAAGGTATAAATCCATTTCCTAAAAGCCATTGATTACGTACCATTTGTACATGTGGACCACCATAAACATTTACAATTACAGGATAACGTTTTGTTGAATCTAAATGTGCTGGTTTAATGAAACAACCATATAAAATAGTTGAATCGTTAGCTGCTTTTATATTTATCATTTCAGTTATTGGCATCGACACCGTAGAGAAAGGATTTTCGGCAGTAAACATTGTTTTGCGTGATTTATTTTTTATATCGCAAACTTCAAGCGAGTAAGGATTTGTTAAACTTGAATACTCATCTAATATCAAACCATTTTGTTCATTCAAAATACCATCGTGTACGCCAGCTTCTGACGATAATAAAATGGTATTTCCATTATTAATATCTGTCTTATATAAATGCTCTTCAAGTGGGCGTTGTTGGTCTATTGCCGAATAATAAACCGATTGATTTACAATACCTATAATACCACTAACTTCCATTGTTTGTTTAGTAATCTGTTTACTGCTTATAGTATCGTTTTGATACAAGAATATTTGATTGTATCCTGTATGATGACTAAGATATAAAAATGATGATCCTTTACCAGTAAAATAGACTGGACTTGTTGGTTCAACATATCGTTTATTCTTCTCAGTAAAGAACTCTTTGTCGAGGTTTCCTGTTTTAACATTATACCGTTTTAAGGTACATTCTGTTTGTTCACGATTTAAATCAAATAAATACACATAATCACCTTCGGGCGACCAAGTTATATTAGTTAAATAATGGTCGATTTCACCCGTATTTAATCGAACTCTTTTCTTTGTTTTAAGATTATATACATAAACCGTTACCACTTGATTTGCAGCACCGGCAAATGGATATTTAATGGTGTTTTCTTTTACAAATTCATTTGAAAAATCAAGTCGAGGATAGCTTGGTATCTTCAATTCATTATTTGAATAATATGCTATCGATTCACCTTTGGGCGACCAGAAAGTCGATTTAGTTGTTCCAAATTCTTCTCTAAAAACATATTTGCCTCCACTTGTAACACATGAGATATTATTTGTTACTTGACTAGGTTTGCCTGTTGAATCTATTACATATAAATTATTGCTAATTGTATAAGCTACATTAAAGGAATAATCAACATCTACATTATCTGCTTTTGAAGGCAAATGGTAGGTTTTAGTTGCTTTACTTAAATATCTGTTATACAAATATATTGTACTATCTATCTGAAATACGACATTAACCGAATCGAGCCAAACATATTCAGGGAATTTTTTATTAAAATTGCCCAATCGACGCCATAAAGTATCAACAGGAAGTACAGAAATTAATCCCGCTGAATCAGCATTTTTAATATAAAAAACATTATCTTGAATGTATGAGAAATTTCTAGTTCCAGGAAGCCATTGAATACTTTCAGGTTTAGTTACATGATATTTTCCCGACATATAATCTTCAACAGATAGATTGTTTTGAGCAAAAAGTTGAAATGGTAAGAGAAATAGTAATAATGATGCGAAACGTATATTCATGAGTTTTGTGTTAATTATTTTTATTGGGTCAGATTTAATAAAGGTAGATACACTACATTTGTGTATACCTATTTATCCGCAAATATAGTACATGTTGATTTTAAAAGCTTCATATAAATTCCCTAAAATACATATGTTTTTGTATTTACTATCGTGTCATTTTGTATCATGCAACAATAAAACAACAATAAAAACACAACAAACAATTTGCCATAAAACGATAGAAAAAGAAATACATAGAGAACCTGTTGATAGCTTCTCAATAAGATACGAACAATGTTTGCAAAATGCTGGATTCATAGAACTTACATCTATTGATTCAAGCATTGCATTAAAGCTAAAATACGCTTCAATAGATAATTTTTTGCATCTCAATTTGTATCATAGTTTTGCTAAATGTTACCTTAATCCCGAAACTGCCAATAAACTAAAAATTGCTCAAAACAAACTGCAAATGAATAATCCCAAACTTCGTTTAGTAGTTCTTGATGCAACACGTCCAACTTGTGTACAACAAATAATGTGGGATTCAACAAAAATGAACATTACCGATAAGCGAAAATTCCTTTCGAATCCAAAGAATTACTCGATACATAATTTTGGTTTAGCTGTTGATTGTAGTATAATTGACGAACAAGGAAAACTCGTTGATATGGGAACAGAATATGATTATGCAGGTGAAAAAGCATTTCCATGTAAAGAACAAGAAATGCTAAGCAAAGGCGAACTTACAGCAGTGCAATTAGAAAATCGACGCATTCTTCGTAATGCAATGAAAGAGGCTGGTTTTACTATCAATCCTTATGAATGGTGGCACTTCAATGTTTGCTCACGAACAATAGCAAAAAAATCATATAACCGCATTGTCGATTTTCGTACTTTTGTTAAGCCCGAACAAAGTGTTTATCTTGGCTCGAATAATGATTTTAAATAATGGTTAATTATTAATTGTAATTGATTAATGGAAAAATGAATACATTACTTATACATTTTGTTTACCTAGTAAATAATTGGATTTAAAGAAATATCACAATTGAAAAACATATCTAATGAATAAAATATTTTTAGTCCTCTTATTACTTGCATCCATAGCTTGTAATCAAAAACGAAAAAAGCCAACTATGGCTCAAGTTGCAGCTTACCAAGAACATTTGGTTACTATAAATCAAATTATGGTAAAACACATTTCCGATTCAATAAAGAAAATAAATGAAACCAAACATTGGGAAATGACGCAATCGAAAACAGGATTATGGTTTAAGATATATCATGTTGGTAAGGGCGATTCTGTTAAAATTAATCAATTTGCTACTATTTCTTATAATGTACGATTACTCAATGGAAAACTATGTTACAGCACCGACACAACTGGTCCTAAAAACATAATGATAGGTAGAAGTGGCATGGAAGCCGGGCTCGAAGAAGGTTTGTTGAAAATGAAAGTAGGCGATAGTGCTCATTTAATTTTACCTCCTCATTTAGCTCATGGCTTAGTTGGCGATAGTAAGAAAATACCTCGAATGGCTATTATTTCATACTCAGTAATACTACAAGCTGTTCAAAAACAGGACGAATAGAATTATTATAAATTATGTTTTACATAAATAAAAGAATTAAAATCTATTTTTTTAAATAATATAATTATGAAAATACATTGCTTTCAACACGCTCAATTCGAAGATTTAGGATGCATAAAAAATTGGATTGACACTAATGGACATGCGATTAATTATACTCAATTCTATAATAATGATGAATTACCAAATACCAACGATTACGATTTCCTTATAATAATGGGAGGTCCTATGAGTGTTAATGAAGAAGACAAATACTCATGGCTTAAAGCTGAAAAACAGGCAATTAAGGATGCTATCGACACAAATAAAATTGTATTAGGAATCTGTTTAGGTTCTCAGCTTATTGCTAATGTTTTGGGTGCAAAAATCTATTCAAATACTGATAAAGAAATAGGATGGTTTGATATTTCATTAACTAAAAATCCAGAATCAAACACTATATTTAATATAAATACTAATGATGTAAAAGTATTTCATTGGCATGGAGAAACGTTTAATTTACCTGAAAGAGCAATCCATGTAGCATATTCGGAATGTTCCAAAAACCAAGCATTTTTATATAATAATAAAGTATTAGGCTTACAGTTTCATTTAGAAGTTAACAATAAAAGTATTGATGCAATGATCGAAAACTGTGGAGCTGAATTGACAAATGGGAAATACATTCAATCCGAAAATGAAATACGAAATGGTATTGAATACATCGAAACCAATAATACGATAATGTATAGTATTTTGGATAATTTGACTAAGATTTAAATTCAAAACCAATACTTTAGATAGTACGACAACTAGCGCGGACTTGCAATTCGTGCTTTTTATGTAAAGTACAGCAAATACACTTAATTCAAATATTTATTATAACAACTAAATACTAATATAACCAGCAAAACAATAAAATGATTATTGCTAATATGTCTTCTTAAACCCTTCGACAGGCTCAGGGTGACACAAGCGAGACTTTCGTCATGCTTGTCGAAGCATTTTTATTTGACAATATTCACTATTTTCAATGCTAGCTTGTCAATAAACTAAAATTATAATATCTAATTTTACTTGCTGTTTTACTTATAGTATAACTATTCAATAAAAGAAAAAAATATCGCATGAAAAATAAAATACTTCTTTCATTGTGTTTCTCATTATTATTCTCATGTTCAGGGGTAAAAAATAAAAAGAACCTACCTTGGCATTCGCAGTTTTTACCGATTGAATTGCAAAATATATATTTGAATATGCCATTTAAGAAGTTTTGTAAAGTATAACAAACAAACAAAATGGAACGTGTCGAAAATTCGTTTCGTGTAGAATTATCGGAATTAACACCATTCCCAAATATTCAAAAAATAACATATTATATCGATAAAGAGAATAGTATGCCCTTTTATGAGATTATTATTGAATATAATGCTGACTTTGATATTAAAGCATACCTTGAACAAAAATTTGAACCTCCAAACAAAAGAAAAGAATGGCAATTCGATTCAAAAGACGGATTTAATATTAAGATATGGATATTTGAGCATAAATTAGTTTATGTTGGCACAATTAAAGGTACTGAATGGTTTGATAACGATAAATGGCAATAGAAATGAAAAGAATAATCAGCAGTTTTGTATTCACATTATGTATTGTAGTTTCGTTTTCTCAAACGATTGATACCATAATAACCAACACTATTTACAAAAGCTACTTCAATTATAAAATGCATAATCCATTATTTGTTGGTTATATATTATATAAAGGAGGAGGCGAGTGTTCTCGAGCAAAAATGCGTTTTACAACAAATGGTTTAGCACAATCGGCAAAAGCAAAAGACTATGCACACTCGGGTTACGACATAGGACACATGGCAAATGCCGAAGATTTTGCTTCGGATTGTGAAAAAGAAAAACAAACTTTTTACTTCTATAATGCCTTACCACAAAGACCCGAATTAAACAGAGGTTGCTGGAGTAAAATTGAAGCTAAATTACGTAAACAAAGTCAAATAGATAGTCTTTTAATTATTTGTGGAGGCTATCAATTCGACAAAAAGATTGGTTCAATTTCAGTACCTTCTTATTGTTTTAAAATTGTGAAGAATACGAGCAAACATGTAATAAACTGTTATCTTTTTCCAAACGATAGTTCAAACACATATCAAGAAATAGAATTATCGAAACTGATCAAACAAATACCCTTTGGCAACAAAATCCTAAAAGAATTCAACTTGTAGAGACGTCGATTTATCGCGACTCTTGAGTTAATTTACCACGTCTCATATTTAAATTTTAAGCATTGCTGATGTTGATGTAATATGTCTCGAACAATGTTAATGAATTAAAAATATAAGATTTTGAGACGCGATAAATCGCGGTCTCTACAAAAAAAAGCTCGATAGAATTAACTACCGAGCTTTATTTTTATGATGTTTTATTTAATTATAACCAACGTACAAAAGCAAAATCTTGACGATGTGGAATATTGCTATTCTTTGGATACATACGTAAACCATAGTTGAATATACCAGCTTTCGATGGTTTAATGTCGATTGAATAAACTGCAGTATTACCTGTTTGTTTAGTCACTGTCATTTCATTTCTTTCAAGTACTATAGTTTCACCTTTATCGGTTTTGTCGGTAACAACCATTTCAATTCCGATTTCAGAAGCTTGTAAGCCTTTAGTGTCAAGTACAACTTCGCCATGGTATTGATTACCTAGCATAATTGTATTTTGATTGTATTGAGGGAAATTCATTGATACAACTGAAATATCATCCCAAATATCAGATATTTTACGTTTCCAAGCAGCTAAATCTTTAGCCATTGCATTGTCGCCTTTTTTCATTTCTGCAGTACGAGCAGCAAGTTTTGTATAGAAACGCGATTTGTAATCGTCGATCATACGTTTTGTTGTGAACTCAGGAGCGATTTCGGCAATCGATTTTTTGATGTAACGAATCCAATCATGAGGAACACCTTGCATATCTCTGTTGTAGAAAGAAGGAACAATTTCGTATTCTAAAATACTATAGATAGTTTCAGCATCTAAACGATTTTGGAATTCATCATCATCGTATGTTTTTTCTTCAGGAAGTGCCCATCCAGCTTTTTCTTTGTAGCCTTCACACCACCATCCATCAAGAACGCTGAAGTTTAATGTTCCGTTCATTTGAGCTTTCATACCGCTAGTACCCGATGCTTCTAATGGACGAGTAGGAGTGTTCATCCAAACGTCAACACCTTGAACAAGACGTTTAGCTAAAGCCATGTCATAATCTTCAAGGAAAATAACTTTTCCAACAAATTCAGGTAATTTAGAAATGCGGATGATTTCTTTAATTACACCTTGTCCTGGTTTATCGTTAGGGTGAGCTTTACCTGCAAATATAAATTGAACAGGACGCTCTGGATTGTTAACAATCTTAGCTAATTTCTCAAGATTTGAGAATAACAAATAAGCACGTTTGTATGTTGCAAAACGACGAGCAAATCCGATTGTTAAAGTATCTTTATTAATTGATTTAAAGATAGATAATAATTTCTTAGGATCTTCGTAACGCTGTGTCCAAGAATCGTGTAATTGTTGTTTTACATAAGAAATTAATTGTTCACGATGTTTGTTACAGATGTCCCAAATTAATTCGTCTTTTACATCATATATTTTATTCCAAAATAAATGGTTCGACATATCTTTTAAATATGCATCACCAAATGTTTTTTCGTGTAATTGTTGCCATTCTTTCGAAGTCCAAGTACCGTAGTGAACACCATTGGTAACATATCCAACATGCGACTCACTTGTGAAATAACCTTCCCAAAGACCTCTAAACATTTCTTTCGAAACATCACCATGTAAACGGCTCACACCATTTACTTCTTGAGATGTTGCAATTGCAAGATTACTCATCGAGAAGTTTTCGCCATGGTTATCTGGTGTATGACGACCAAGATTCATGAATTCGTTCCACGATAATTGAAGTCTTTCTGGGAATTGACCAAGATAAGTCATCATTAAATCTTCGGGGAATGAATCGTGACCAGCAGGAACTGGAGTGTGTGTAGTATATAAACAAGACGTTCTAACAAGCTCTAATGCTTCTTGGAAAGTAAGTTTTGTATGTTTAATTAATTTACGAAGACGCTCGATATTGATAAATGCAGCGTGACCTTCGTTACAATGGTAAATATCTGGTTTTTCGCCAACTGCTTCGAGAGTACGAATACCACCTATACCTAACATCATTTCTTGTTTTAAACGATGTTCGTTATTTCCACCATATAATGCTGATGATAAGTTACGATCTTCTTCGTTATTCTCGTTAATATCGGTATCAAGTAAATATAATTTAACACGACCAACCATTACTAACCAAATTCTAGCAGCTATTTGACGACCTGGGTATCCAACTTTAACAGTAACAGGATTTCCATCAGCATCATTAACTGGGAAAATAGGAAGTTCCGAAGGATTTTGAGGATTGTAGATAGCTAATTGATCGCCATCAAGACTCATTTTTTGTTTGAAGTAACCATATTTATAAAGGAAACCAACAGCTACTAAATTAGTATTTGTATCACTAGCTTCTTTTAAATAATCACCAGCTAAAATACCAAGACCACCCGAGAAGATTTTTAAATAATCATCAAGACCATATTCCATACTGAAATATGCAATTCTTGCTGAACCTGCTTCAGGTTTTTCGCTTAAGTAGTTTCTGAATTTTTTAACTACCCAATTGAATTTAAACATGAACTCTTCGTTCTTTTCAAGTTCTTGTAAACGATTGAAAGAGATTTCTTTTAATACTTTAATTGGATTTTTGAATTTATTCCATAGATGGCTGTCTATTTCTTCGAATAATTCCTTCGCCTCATAATTCCAAGTCCACCATATATTCGAAGCTAAATCGTTTAATTCTTTCAGGCTGTCGGGAAAACTCGACTGAACTATCATTCCCATCCACTGGGGTTTGTTGTGCCTGTTTTTGTTTAAATTAGTTGCCATGTTTTGATTGTTTTGATTTCTGATGATTTTTTTACCTTTATTTTTAGCTTTAAGTAATGCGAAGTTATATGATTCTTCGTATTTCTTGTGTTGATTGTCCCACAAGCAAAGTTTGTATATTGCTTGAGAACTTTCAATATTTTTAAGTTCTTGTTCGTGTGTTCGAAGTAGTTTGCTCTTAATTACTTCTGCAAGTTTTTCAACAAATGGAATGTAATTAAAATCATCTCTGAAAAGAATATCAATTGCATCTTTCGAAATGTTTTTCATTCCATCTATCCATTTTCCAAATCCAGCAACATTTGTTGATATTGTTGGAACGTTTAATGCTAAACTTTCAACAGGAGTATATCCCCAAGCTTCATAATAAGATGGGAAAACTGTTTGGTCGCAACCCATTAAAAGTTCGTAATAGGTTTTATTGAAAATGCCATCGTCACCATTTAAATATGATGGCACATAAACGATAGTTACATTATCGTTTACATTATTTTCAAAACCACAACTTTCAATTTTGTTCAAGATTTGATTCTCGTTTACATTATGAATCTCGTGTGTTTTGAATTTCTTTGAGCAGTTATCGTTTGCACAACCAGTACCTATAATATCTTTACGAGGGCCGTAAATACTATCGGGAACAAATATAAATGCCAGTATTTTTTTGTCTAATTTCGATTTATTTAATAATGCTAGAGCATCAATAAACGTGTCGTATCCTTTATTGTGGAATTCTAAACGTCCACCTGTTGCAATATAAAAATAGTCTTCTTTTAATGAATGTCCAACAACTTTTTCAGCAACCGATTTCAATAAATCTTTTGATACTTTTTTTGCTTTAAAATATGTTTCTCCTTGAGGAATATCAAGTTTTTTGAAACCATTTGGAGTGATGATATTAGGATTCTTCTTTATTATAAACTGACACTCACGACCAGTAACTTCACTTACAGCAGTAAAACAGTCAGCATTGAATGCTGCACTTTTCTCAAGGGAATGTTTCGTCGTTACTCCCATATTTTTCGCCTCTGTTTCGCCTACATAGCTTTCCAATTCTTTATAGAACTGTTTGCCAGCATTAGCTAACGAACGACCAGTAACAGTAGAGTGGGTTGTAAATACGTTTGCAATTTCTGGAGCATTTTCTTTAAGGTATAAAATTCCAGATGCCGACATCCACTCATGGAATTGAGCAATAACCTTTGAATCGTCTTTACAAAAATGTTTACAAATACCATGAATTACTGCACCAGCAGCATAACCAAATAAACAAGGTTCGATATATCCCCAGTCATTAGTTAGTGAATCAAGAAAATAACGTTCCCATAAACGACCAAAAATTTGATCTTTCTCAGAAATGAATTTAGAATGATCGACAAGAATGGCAATTGGTTTTTCATTGATATTCCAACGACCAATACGAACTTTAATTCCTTCTTTATCGGCTAATGTTTGTTTCCAATCTTTTAATAGATTAGCATCTTCGATAAATTCTTTATCTTCCTCACCTTCAAATTTGAAATCAGGACCAATTACAATGTAATTTTGATATTTCGATACAGCTTTTTCAGCTTTCGAAGTAATCACGGTGTGAATTCCACCTATTTTGTGACAAACTTCCCAACTTACTTCAAAAAGATAGTCGGGAGAAAGAATTTCTTTTTCCATTAAGTACTTGAAAATTTGACACAAATGTAATGATTACAAAATACTTCTGCAAACTAATTTTTGAACAATATTTAAGGATTCATTTAACGAGATATTGTTCTTTGTTAAAATAAACTACCTCGCAGCAGAGCTGACGAGGTATTAAAACAAAGACAATTGCTGACTATGTATCCTTTTATATTCTTTTTCTCGACCTTGACCTTTTACATATGCTTGTATTGTAGACT
>Ga0302286_10003721_pt1 | contig 10239 bp, 8 predicted proteins | sample III_Fen_E2_3_FD_198765 | JGI IMG/M metagenome (GOLD analysis project Ga0302286, IMG submission 198765) | Peat permafrost microbial communities from Stordalen Mire near Abisko, Sweden - III_Fen_E2_3 | ecosystem: Environmental > Terrestrial > Soil > Wetlands > Permafrost | place: Sweden: Abisko...
CTGATGTACATTGTACATTTTAAATACCTGGTAGGTAGGAGTCAGAATGATCTGGTTGCCCTTGGTTAAAATCATCGCCTGCAGCACATTAACAATTTGAGCAATATTGGCCATTTTAACCCGGTCGCAATGTTTGTTAAGAATATCCAGGGTGCTTGAAGCTATCAGTGCATCGCGCATCGAATTTTGCTGAAACAGATGTCCGGGATTTGTACCTGGCTCAACATCGGTCCAGATGCCCCATTCATCAACATTCAAATCAACATGTTTATCCTTATCAAACTGATCCATGATTGCAGAATGTTTGCTGACCAATTCATCCATGTACATAGCCTTTTTCAATCCCTGAAAATAGGATTCCTCCCCAAAATTAGTCGCTGAACCCTTTTTGTTCCATCCTTCGCCGGCAATCGTATAATAATGCAAAGATAATCCGTCCATGTTGTTCCGGCTTTTTTCCATCATTACTTTGGTCCAGTTAAAATCACTTCCGTTCGAACCACAGCCCACTCGTTTAAACTTATCGCCACCATACATGGCTGCATAATTTGAATATTGCTTCATCAGATCAGAATAATACTCAGGAGTCATATTACCGCCACAACCCCAGCTTTCATTGCCTATCCCGATGAACTTGACATTCCATGCCTTTTCACGGCCACTTTTACGTCGTAGGTTTGCCATGGGTACATCATCATCAGAAGTCATGTATTCAATCCAATCAACCATTTCACCAACTGTACCCGAACCGACATTTGCCGAAATATATGGATCGCAACCCAGCAATTCGCAAAGGTTCAGAAATTCATTCGTACCAAAACTATTGTCTTCAACCGTTCCTCCCCAGAAAACATTCTTGATTTTAGGACGATCGGCTAATGCCCCAATACCGTTCTTCCAATGGTATGTATCCGCAAAACAACCACCCGGCCAGCGAAGTACGGGAATTTTCAAAGCCTGAAGTGCTTCGATTAAATCCTTTCGGTATCCGTTTACATTTGGAATCGGTGAATTTTTACCAACCCAGATCCCATCATAAATACAACGTCCAAGGTGTTCGGCAAACTGACCGTAGATGTTTTTATTAATTTGTGTTTTTCCACCGGCCGCATCAATTTCCAGCACATTGACCTGTGCCCTGGTGGCAAAAGCGGCAAGCAGAATAAATAACAAAAGAGGTAACTTCTTCATTTTTAGTGATTTTTTTAGGATTAAATTGGGTTCACTGTATTCATAGTCCAAAAAAACAAAAAAATAATTGTCTTTCAAACACTTTATAAAAAAAAGCCCCGTCCCCAACCCTTCCCCTAAATGGGGAAGGGAGCAAGAATGGAGGCAATTTTAAAGCCTCCCCTTGTGGGGGAGGTTTGGAGGGGGCTTTAATTAGTTTTAACTTCAATAGCAGTTGCTGGCAATCCATCAGAATTAGCTGTCAGCTTGATGACACCTGGCTTTTCGCCGGCCTGAACAACTACCAGACATTTTCCATGGAAGGCTTTTCGCTGAGGTGCCTTAAATGATTCGTGACTTACAGGATCCCCATTATCGACTCCAGCAATTGTACCTTCTTCAATTTTGAATTTAACCAGGTTATCCGCATTTGGAACGATTATTCCATTTGCGTCAACCACATCAACAGTCACGAAGGAAAGATCGGTTCCATCGGCTTTAATTGTTGAATGGTCAGCTGTTACAAGTAATTTTGCAGGAGCTCCTGCTGTTTTAACTTCAGTAACCATTACTTCTTTTCCACCGGTTCGTGAAATCGCTTTCAAAGTTCCGGGGGTAAATGGGACCTTCCAAATCAAATGCAGATCGTCGCCTTGTTTCTTCTTAACACCCAACGACTTGTCATTCAGAAATAATTCAACTTCTTCGGCATTGCTGTAAGCCCAGATATCGATAGTCTGACCTTGTGTCCAGTTCCAGTGTGGAAATACATGCAAAACATCTTTTTTTGTCCATTCGCTTTGATACATGTAATAAACATCCTTTGGAAAACCTGCCAAATCAATAATTCCGAAGTATGAACTACGCGAAGGCCACCAGTATGGAGTTGGTTCGCCCAGATAATCAAATCCGGTCCAGATAAACTGACCTGACAGATAATCATGCTTCTTAATCACTTTCCAGGTTTCTTCATGCGTTGAACCCCATGGCGCCGAAACATTGTCGTATGAAGAGCAGGTATTGTCAGCATTTGGCATTTTGCCTTTCCAGTCTTTTTGTACCGGCCAGCGACGTATTTCTTCTGAAGGCATATCATATACGCCGCGGGTCATAAGGGCCGAAACAGATTCGGTAGATATGAATTTCTGTCCCGGAAAAGTTTGCGGGAAAGCAGCATAATCATTTTGGTGGTAGTTGTATCCGATCAGATCAAGAGCCCCTGAACGAATAATGAAATTCTGTGTATTTGGGTGATCACATGCCGATGTAATGGGCCGTGTAGTATCCAGTTCACGAACATATCCGGCCAGTTCTTTGGCCATGCTAATTCCGGTACTGTCCCCTTGCTCGGGAATTTCGTTACCAATGCTCCAAATTATCACGCTTGGATGATTTCGGTCGCGTCTGATCAGATCCTGAATATCCTTTTTGTGCATATCGTCCCAAACGGTGTGGTAATCGTATTTATTCTTTGGTTTCTTCCACATGTCGAAAGCTTCATCCATAATAATCATACCCATCTCGTCGGCCAGGTCCAGTAATTCCGGGGCTGGTGGATTATGCGAAGTTCGGATTGCATTACAACCCATACCTTTCAATAGCTCTATCTGACGCTCCAAAGCTCGCTTGTTGATTGCAGTACCGAGGCAACCCAAATCGTGGTGATCACAAACCCCGTTAATCTTGATATTTTTGCCATTCAATGAAAATCCCTTATCGACATCGAACTTAAAGCTGCGGATTCCAAAGGGTGTAGTATAGTTATCGGTTAAATCGCCATCAACAAAAACCCGGGTTACCGCCGAATACAGCTTTGGAGTTTCTAAATTCCACAATACCGGATTTTTCACCTCAAAATCAAAAGATACACTCTGAATTGAATCCTTTATTCCGTTTGAATCCATTTTCCCGGTGGCAATTTCTTTACCTGAAGGATCAACAATGACGGTTTTTACCATCAGTTTCTGACCTTCCTTCAAATTGTTTTTTATCCGTGAAGTGAATTTGACCTTAGCCGTTGCATCTGTAATTTCAGGCGTAGTAACCACTGTTCCCCAATGATCAACATGAGTTTTGCCCGTAGTAACCAGCCATACATTTCGGTAAATCCCCGAACCCGAATACCAGCGTGAATTGGGTTGAGCAGAATTATCAACTTTCACGGCAAGTACATTTTCGCCTGGATTTAAATATGAAGTCAGCTCATACCTGAAGGAGCTGTAGCCATAGAACCGTTTGCCAACTGAATGACCATTGATCCAAACCTCGCTGTTCTGATAGACACCATCAAAATCGATAAAGACAGAACCTTCAAGTTCATCCTTTGAAATTTGAAATGATTTGCGGTACCAGCCAATTCCTCCGGGCAATGCACCACCACCAGGTGTTGCGGGATTCTTATCACTAAACACACCTTCAATACTCCAGTCGTGAGGAACATTTAATGTTCGCCATGATGAATCATCAAATTTTACAGCTTCAGCTCCTGAAGCGTCGCCAAGTTGAAATTTCCAGTCTTTACCAAAATTCAGGATCACACGTTCAACCTCCCGTTTGGTCGAACAATTTGTAAAAAGGAGCATACCTAATATACCAAGGGAAAAATTCAGGATAAGTTTTCTCATTTATATAGATTTAGTGGTTATAGATTTTTTGAACTCAACAAAGTTACTCATAAGACGCAGGATTACAAAAAAATCAATACGCACCGAAGTTGAATTTGGAAAGAAATAGAATTATTTGTTCATTTTAAACTAACCCATCATCTATTAAGCCGTTTAATCATTCATTTATTCCCAGGCTACAACTTTATTTCTTTTAGTCCGGAATTTATCAGTAAACGCTATTTCTTCAACGACAGTAATCAAAAAATCCTTGTAAGGCATAAATTGTTCTTTTCGTTTACAGATATACGAAAAATGGAACGGTGAATATGTTTCAAAATCAGTGATATATTCCGGACTGTAGGCATCCGGTGTTTGAGCTATTGCCTCAATTATAAAAAGATCCATACTTTTTCTCATCAGCGATTTAAACAGCTCAATATGTTGACCATTAAAATATTCAAGACTTTCCATAACCTTCTCTCCAAACCAATAGGTTTTATTCAGTTTTTCATCCAGGGACGAAAGAAAGACCTCGCCGGAGAAAACTGTCATTAAACCCGCCGCATAATCTTCATTTACATCCTGAATATCATCCAACAATTGAAGATAAGCTCCATATCCGAATAAAAAGGTTCGTTGTGCTTCGGTTAGATGACCAGCAACCAGGTATCCATCTGCTACAACTGATGCTCCTCCCTTAGTGAGGCAAATTTTCAGGACTTCCCGATAGGACATTGAATCTGAATCATGAATCAGAGTTAAACTCCTGGTTTGAGCCTCATGAATACCCAACAGGCTTTCAAACACTTCCGGAAAGTCAACCCTGGAATATTGTTCTTCAATCATCTCAACCAACCGAAAGATTGCTGTTTCTGTTTTGCTTGATGCTTCCAGTTTAACTCCTGAAAGCCGGTCACGGAAACGTTCACTGAAAACCATCTTTTCAAACCCGGAGATATTAGGATCATCAATAATATTGTCAGAATATGGATACAGCATGCTGTATGCAAAAATGGAATCAGTCAATTGCATGGGTATTCCCATAATCAATTGCAGCCCATTCATAATCCATACATTTCGACATGCCTGAAATATATCATGAAATGACAAATCCCGATCGAATGCTTTTGCCTTACGTACAAAGCTTTTTGAAACTTCAATCAATTCATCAGAAAACATCATCTCAAGCTGACTTTCAGTAAAATCGAGCCCGTCATGTAAGAATTCACGGGTTCGTTCAAGAAACAATCGCTTATCAAATCCGGCAATCAATTTCCTCTTCGATCTTTCTTTGCTGTATGACTTAATCAATTTAAGAAACTGATCTAAAACCAGCTCTTTTTGCAGTTTCTCTTCGTCGTTGTATGATTTTGAAAAATCCGGCAATTTGGTGGAACATCTGTCCCATAAGGCTGAATACTGTTCTGTATAGTTTTGCATCTGCATTGCTTATTCTGTTTTAGATGCTGAAAGTTCATTATTTTTTATTAAATATGAATATATAAAACGACCAGTACCTGATTTTTACCGATAAACGTACGATGGACAAAGGATAACACATTGAACCCAATTGATTAAGAAAGACAAACAGACTCCTAATCACATTTTTGATATTTTATGTATGAATACCATTTGTCTGAAGCTAAAAATTTCTATCTTTGCTGCGCTTTAAACGAAAAGCAAATGCCCAGATGGTGAAATCGGTAGACACGCTAGTTTCAGGGACTAGTGCTCGTAAGGGTGTGCAAGTTCGAGTCTTGTTCTGGGCACTTTTAGAAAACGAAAACCCTTTGGATGAATATCCTCAGGGTTTTTTGATTCAAAACAATAATCAGATTCTCTTCTGTATCCCTTATTGTGATTATAAATAATTAAAAAAGCCTTGCAATCAATAGATTACAAGGCTTTTATTTTTCCTAAAAGTGACCCAGCTGGGATTCGAACCCAGGACCCCATCCTTAAAAGGGATGTGCTCTACCAACTGAGCTACTGAGTCATCCTCATTTGCTTTGCCTTTCTGACAGAGCGGTGCAAAGGTAAACGCTATTTTCTTTTTTGCAAACAAGGCAGGCAATTAAATGAAAAGAAGTTGATCTTCTTATAAACAATCAATTGTTAGTTATCGTTAGGGTTCGTTTTGGAAATAAAGTTAATTTTGTTTTCTAATTAGAATTAAAGATGAAAATGTGTAACGAGCCACAAGTAATTCTTTCACATACTGCGAGATAATTAGTGGCGGGTTCTTCCGATAGATCGGGACTGGCTATACGGCAAATTAAAAGCAATTTTAAACTCATGAAAAACAAAGTAGTTGTTATAACTGGTGCATCATCAGGAATTGGGCGTGCCCTGGCAATAGAATTCGCTTCCAAAGGTGTCCGGTTATCACTGGGAGCACGTCGAATTGAATTACTTGAGAATCTTCAGGCTGAACTTCCAGGCACTGATATACTCATTCAAAAAACGGATGTTGCCATTGAGAATGATTGCCATCAGCTCATGGAAGAAACCATTAAAAGATTTGGTCAAATCGATATCCTGATCAACAACGCTGGAATTTCAATGCGGGCTCTTTTCGAAGAGGTTGATCTGAAAGTTATCCGACAATTGATGGAGGTGAATTTTTACGGAACTGTTTACTGTACCAAATATGCTTTGCCTTATCTCCTTAAAACTAAAGGAAGTCTGGTTGGAGTTATTTCAATTGCCGGATATGTGGGCCTTCCCGGAAGAACCGGTTATTCGGCTTCAAAATTTGCCATTCGGGGCTTTCTGGATTCTTTACGCATCGAAAACTTAAAGAAAGGTCTTCATGTGTTGGTTGCAGCTCCCGGATTTACAGCTTCAGAGGTAAGGAAAGTGGCCTTGACTACTAATGGTACCCGGCAAGGTGAAACACCGCGTGATGAGAGCAAAATGATGTCGTCGGAAGAATGTGCGCGTCATATTGTTGATGCCGTCCAAAAACGCAAAAGAGAGCTTATTCTCACGTTCACGGAAGGTAAACTGACTGTATTTTTAGGAAAATGGCTTCCTTCGCTGCTCGATAAACTGACTTATAACCATATGGCCAAGGAACCCAATTCACCATTCAAATAGTAAGCAAAACAATGATTATTACTGAAACAAAAATAAGGGTATATTATCAGGATACCGACCAGATGGGTGTAGTTTATTATGGAAATTACGCCCGGTTTTATGAAATAGGCCGCACCGAGATGATTCGTGACCTGGGTTTTACATACAAACAAATGGAGGAAATGAATATCATGCTTCCAGCCCGAAGTTTGAAGATCAATTTTCTGAAACCGGCTCACTATGATGATTTACTGACCGTGAGAACAATTGTTGATATCCTTCCAAAGGTGAAATTTCCTATTAAAACTGAGATTTATAACGAGGAAGGTGAACTCATCAATTCAGGAGAAACTGTTTTGGTATTTTATAATTCGCTGACAAACAAACCCTTTGCTGCACCAAAATTCTTTATTGATGAATTAACAAGACTATTCAATAATGATGCAAAGTAACCCTGGCTATTAGTATCCTTTTCCTTTCTATCAGGAGATCCCAAGTCCTTTTTGAATCACAACCAAAACAGTTACCAGTACAAAAACCACGATAATTGCTCCTGCCGATTTATTGATCCACCAAAGTATCCGAAGGTTTATTTTATGTCTGAATAAGCTCACAATGCCCGAAAGTGAAAACCACCAGATAATTGCACCGGTAAAAATTCCCAGGATCAGGAAAAAAGAATGGTAAGGCTGTTCAAGATTAACCACTACTCCTGAACTGGTAAATACGGCAAGAAATACAAATACACTCAGTGGATTTGAGAAAGTGACCAGAAAGCTTGAAACTATATCCTTAAAATGAGTGTTTCCGCGTAGTTTATTTCTACGTAAATCGGTTGCGGGATTTTTAAAAAAGATGTGAATGCCAAGTCCCAACAAAACAATTGCCCCAATTGCCTGCAATAAAATTTCATATTCACGGATAAAATCAATTACAAAAGTTAAGCTGAACCCCGCGATAATAGCATAAAGAGTATCAGAAAGTGCAGCCCCCATGCCCGATAAAAAGCCCGCAACACGACTCTTATTCACCGTTCGCTGAATGACCAAAACACCAATTGGTCCTAACGGTATGGAAACCAAAAATCCTATTAAAATGCCTTTTATTATCAATGTTAAAAACATGTCGCAAAAATAAACGATTTTGTGAGTAAACAACATCATTTTTAAAGCTCACATTATTTTTACGCTTACAAATACGATTCATCCTGAATTCGTATATTTAGGACCTTATTAAACCAATAAAATAAATCACATGGAAGAACTGGCAGTAGGAACCCGGGTCGATCATCCGCGATACGGAGAAGGAATCGTCAGCAAAAATAAGATAACCTCCTATGAAATCTTTTTTGAAAGGGGAGGTAAAATAGAAATTACCAAACGAAATGAAGATCTCGAGGTATTGGAATCACCGGCCGAAAAGCCAATCCCGGGCATGACCGGGGCCCTGACTTTGTCAGAGGTCGAAAAGGTATTGCGTTTTGTATTGGAAGAACAAAGTGCCCTTCAGGAAATTGTTCCTTTAGGTGAAAAATGGATCGGTGGCAATATGCTTCTCCAACCGGCAAACCTAACCTTAAAACCAAAGGAAATACCCATTGAAGGCTTTTTCCACAAGATTGTAATGTTGCGTGACCGGCTCCGTGTACTCGAACAAAACATTAACAGCCATCCCGGGTTATCTGATGAAGAAAAAGTTAATATGCAACAATATATTACCCGCATTTACGGTTCATTAACCACATTTAACATCCTGTTTTCCGACAAAGATCACTACTTTGTGGGTGCAAAATCTTAATAAAGGATCAGGATAATAGATCTTAGATAATAGACTTTAGACGAAAAGTCAATTCATCAGTCCAAAGTCTAAGGTCTAAAGTCTAAAGTCTTATATCTAAAGTCTTACATCTAAAGTCTAAAATCTAACATCGTGTACAGTATTATGAAAACAACATTGGCAATATTCATTTCGGTCATTATAAGCACATCAACCATGGCACAGGATTTCAAACTTAAAGTCTGGCCAAATGGTGCGCCCGACAGCAATGGGCTAACTCAACCCGAAGAACTTTTTGAAGGTAAACGTGTCCGAAATGTTTCGGAAGCCGAAATATACGTGTATCTGCCTAAAATAGAAATTAATACCGGTGCGGCTGTTGTCATTTGCCCCGGTGGCGGTTATGGCATGGAAGCCATGGACCATGAAGGTTATGATATGGCTGAATGGCTTGTCCAACAAGGGGTTGCCGGGATTGTGCTGAAATACCGTTTACCCTATGGTCATGATCAGATTCCACTGGAAGACGCACAGCGAACAATGCGCTTAGTCCGACAGAAAGCTTCTGAATGGGGAATTAATCCTTCAAAAATTGGCATTGCAGGTTCATCGGCAGGTGGCCATCTGGCATCGACAGCAGGGACTAAGTTCGATTTAGGGAAAGCCGATGCAACTGACCAGATTGAACGATTCAGCTGCCGTCCCGATTTCATGCTCTTGTTGTATCCTGTGATTACATTCAATGAAGAATTCGGTCATATGGGTACGCGGGCTAACCTAATTGGTACTGGAAACAAATGGGAACTGGTTGAGAAATATTCCAATGAATTGCATGTTACCGCCCAAACCCCGCCAACTTTTCTTGTCCTTGCCGATGACGATAATGCTGTACCACCGCGCAATTCAATCGAATTCTATATGGCGCTTAAGAAATTCAAAATACCCGCCGAAATGCATATCTTTAGAAGTGGTGGTCATGGTTTTGGCATGAATAAAATGAATAAGCCGGTGGATCAATGGCCAAACCTGTTTGCCCAATGGATGAAATCCCAGGGAATTACCAAATAAAAGTCTTGAACACGATTAATGGATTTCTTGATTCACACGATTATTTCAATTCTCCGCATTAATAATCTTGGTCATCCTTTAATCCATTAATCATGTTCTGAAATTTTAAATCAACTTCATGTACTCAAATACCCATCCGGTTAATGTTCTGAAATATTGCCCACGCTGTGGCTCTGCTCATTTTCAGTCAACAGGTAGTCGTTCGTTCAAGTGTGATGACTGTTCATTTCATTATTTCGTCAATTCGTCGGCAGCAGTGGCAGTTCTGCTTTTCAACGATAAAGGCGAATTGCTGTTTACGCGGCGGGCCATCGAACCCCATTTAGGAAAACTGGATTTACCGGGAGGTTTTATCGATCCGATGGAAACCGGAGAACAAGCAGCCATCCGTGAAATACAGGAAGAACTTGGCATTCGGATTCATTCCCTGCAGTATTTCTGTTCCTATCCGAACGAATATATTTTCTCAGGATATTCGGTTTACACCCTTGACCTTGCCTTTCTGGCCAGGACCGAAAGCCTGCACAAAATGATTGCCATG
>Ga0302286_10003723_pt1 | contig 10237 bp, 6 predicted proteins | sample III_Fen_E2_3_FD_198765 | JGI IMG/M metagenome (GOLD analysis project Ga0302286, IMG submission 198765) | Peat permafrost microbial communities from Stordalen Mire near Abisko, Sweden - III_Fen_E2_3 | ecosystem: Environmental > Terrestrial > Soil > Wetlands > Permafrost | place: Sweden: Abisko...
AAAAGTGGTTAAAAATTTAATAATTTTCAAGAAATAATAGCAATTACTTGAATGTGCCCTTTAGGTCCAAGAGTGCCTGAATCCAAAAGAGGAGTCCTAGTCTTAACGCACCTTTTATCAATATACTAACGTGCTTGCACATTATCGAGTGCATTTAAAATGATAGACTGCTGTTGATAAAAAGAATCGTTGAAGATATGTTCGGTCTATTCTTGAACTTTATCGAGTAGAGAACAGACATGGCCTTCAAGATCCTTGTTCATTTGGATTGCAGCTGCTGCAGCAGTACTGTTTTTTTAACAAAAATAAATCAAAAAAAGTACATTATTAGAGTGAAAATTACCTTGATTTTGGTTTCCTGATATGTTTTTCTCTAAACAAGAACTGTCTATTTAGATTAGAATTCTCAATAAGATCCGGATCAGTAATAGTGATCAATCCTTAACTACCTAAACCTAGCATTGATAGATTCTTTATCAATTCACAGCCTATCGCTCCTGCTCCTACCATGAATGTTTTAGCCGAGGCTATTTTTTGAAAGAGTTCTTCTCCAAAGATAATTTTAACTGGATCATACTTTTGCTTTTTACACATCTGTCCATTCTTTGCTGCTATGTTCTCAAGATGAGGGTCAATATTGAGTGTTTAGTTCTGCCCAATGCTTATGAAACCTTGAATATTGCAATCTGATAGTAATTCCTCATTGCTAAAGAGAAACACTTGATTGATTGGCATCCATTTATTCGTGATACATTTCAAAACTTCTTGCGATGCAAATCCACCTAAGATAGCTGCTTATCCAGGAATATAACCTTAGCATGATAATGCAAAGGAAACGAGAGTCTTTTAAATTATTTTCAAACAGGCTTTGTCTGCTGGTGATTAGGAGAAAGACAACTATTGGAGTCTAGCAGAATTTCTAAAAGCCATTTAATAAAATGCTTATGCATCCAAGACATTCCAAGGAATAGGAACTCTGTTTAATGAAATTTTAAACTCTGTTAAGGTGTTTAATGCAATGTGATAGCCCTCCCTTTTAGAGAATTCATCGTCTAGGAATAACAATCCCAAATTTGCTTCGAATCGAGGTTCTCGCAAATTCTATTCTAAAGAAGAGAACTACACTGTGGCTGGCTGTTTCAATTACTTAGCAATTCCATTTCGAGAATATGTAGCAAATTATCTTGTGTCACCAATAGAGAAGGAGTTCTTGTTAAGATTATAAAAAGAATTGAAGGGGATAGATCACTTTATTGAAAATTAAATTTAAATTGGTTACTTTTTCAATAGTTTTGATAACGAATTATTTGAAATTGAAGCTAGTCTTGTTTAACTTATTGGTCTCTTCAATTTCTTGGAGTATTATAATGTCTCCGTCTGTTAGGGAGTGTTTCTCTCCATCCTTTAGAGTCACTACTCCTTCGATCTCGTTTGAGATTGATTAAATCAACATTTCTTGCTCTTTTTCGCTGTGTTAAAATATTAATATTTGAATATCCATTTCCTAGATTAGTTTATGATATTTATTTCTTTACCCATTCTTGTCAAGCACTGTGAAGGATGCCTCTCCAAAATCAGAAAAGAGGCGAGAGACAACAGAGTAATTTTCAGCCATAACAAATCCAATGTTCTTGGTTCTACACATACCATTGATTTGTAAAGATAAATCCAGATTCTGATTGCTGCAAACTATCACGGAGTAATTTAAATAATAAAAAGGAGAATCCTTTGAGAAAATCTCAGTAAGCTTTCCACTTGCATCACAAGTGATGTACTCATTTAGAGCTTATATTTTTTATCTGCTGATGATGGCTTTGTTTTTTCCAATGTCACTTTCAGTTAAAAAGAATTATCCTAGCAATGATTCGATACTTGCGTTGCTTTCATCGATCAAACTTAATCTTTTAACGCCACAAAGAGCTAAGTTCTTAGCGATTTCTACTCCTGCTGCATCTAGACCAATAATTAGCACACTTGCGTTGGCTTATTTCTAGACTGCGTCGATTCCTAATGCTCCAATGTATCTTGACCATCTGTAAAAACAATATTCAACGAGAAATCATACAATTATTTTATTTTAGCTTACTTCTTCGTAAGTTAAATCAACTTCACCAAGATTAGCAATCATACTTTCCTTTTGAATTGATTAGGCTTTCGCGACTTTTCTTTTAGAACCAAAGAGAGATGAAGGAGTGTCATTATGGATGACAATATCCTTTTTTGTTTTGGTACCAGTGTTGAGGAAAGTGGGCAATTATAAATTCAATTTTGATAGGACGATTTCCAGTTTCTTTATTTCCTTCTAGAGAACTTGCTTGTAATTACTTGATAACTCAGAACAAAAGGAGCTGTTGTGAGATTATACCAGACCAGTGTAATCAGCTGGAAGATCTGCGTCTTTTATCCAACTATTACACTCTTTTAATATGAGATCTTTTTTTAAGAAGAAACTGATCAAAATCACTTCTTTGAACTCAGGAGGAGGAGTAGTAATGTTGTCGATCATGGCATGTCGAATATTTCCAATTTTAACAATATTTTGGTAAGCTCGATTAGCCCGTTCACCTTCTGGAGTACCAGCTTGATTTTCATATGAAGGCTCATTGAAATAAACGTACTCGCTCATGACAATTGCTTGGATTGAGATGAGCACTTATAACGTTCTTTTTATAAAAAACAATCAGTCAATTTGGTCTTTTTAAGTTTTAAATTTTACGTTGATATGTTTGGATTCCAATTTTCATTTGAACTTCCTCTCCAAGTACCTAGGAGACTAAGGCATACTTTTCCTGTATTGTAGAGATTCGGATTGAACCTGATTCTTCCTTATCCTATTAAATAATATCATAAATAAACTCAATTGCAGCAAGAATTAACTCACCAGTGGTTGCAAGGAGAACCTTTGGAGGTTCGTTTGGATAAGTATCGGGGTAAAACATATCATAGACAAAAGCTCCGTGCGCGTATGGAGTGCCTTCTGCTCCGAAAATAAGACTTTTCATAACATCCATTCTAGACTCATCGTATCTTACAAAGATAGCACTCTAAACTGTGATTGGAAGAGCATGGGCGAGATCAGCTGCTTCTTTCATGATTCTTTGCATTTTTAGAGAGTTGTTCGGAGGAGTGAATGAGGTTTTGAATTAGTGCTATTGTGAAACATATGGAGATCCCATAAAGCACATGGGAGTCAGAATAGAAGGATAGAACTACTCTACTTTAATCCCGTTTGAGGTCATCATTAAATCTTGGTTTATTTTCCCTGAGGTATCCTCAGAAATTGAAATAGTAATATATTCCTCAGTTTTCAGCTTTGTTTCTATTTCGGTGTAGATATCTCGAATGAATTTAGCAGCTTTCTCCTTTTTGCGAGCAGCTTTAGCTTCTCTTTCACTGACTTTTTATGACACCGTGCTAAAAAAGAATTCCGTTTAGATAAACAGTTGATTTAGCAATGAGAAAATGCATGATAAATTAGTCCTGCTCTTGTCTTAGGGAGATTACTATCCAGGAATATTCATTGTTCTATTATCTGAAACTAAACTTGAAGCATATGATTCATTAGGATTTCCTTCTTTCTTTTCAACTGGCCAGACAAATAAATCGAGCAATTCATCTATCTAGCTTAAATTCCTAAGTAATTTCATGAGAGGTCTAAAGACTGTGATTCGCCCTGAGAAATCATAGAAACAGTTATTCTTGAAGAGCGTAATGAGGAATAGATGAACTTAAGACTGCTTTATTTTGCTGTAGATGTCTTCATTCATTTGAAACTTCTAATCGAACTTAAAGAAGTATTTCAAGCAGCCAACAAGTTCGTGCTAAATCGTATGAATGAAGCTCCCCTCAAGGTACTAACGTATTGTGTCAGAATCGTTAAAAATAAGATCCTTTTCATTTTTTCGATTATTTAGATTCACAACTACTTAACTTGCAACTGCTGCTGCTGGGTTTTCATATCCATTGGAATAGTTTGTCATCCAAGTAGTATCATTGCTACCGCTCCCGTAGCCTACACCTTTCTTCTAGAGATAAGCTACATTTGTAGAGCCACTGAAGACACTACTTGAAGATGAACTTACATTAGTTTATTTCTTGTCGGCATTCTCTGAGTTTTGCTGAGATTTAGAATCTGAAGGATTATTTCTGGAGAATTTACCTTCGTAAATCTCAAATTAGTTAATAATGTCACTCAGAATGTTCCTTTTTAAGCATTCGTTACGCAAATCTTGGCTCTACATTCAAAAAAGTAAGTAAAAATATTCAATAAAGAACATCTCTAAATAAAATATTACCTAATCGTTTTTGAGCATAGCCTTTAGAGCCTTAAATTGAATTAGCACTGCATTATGAAAGCTCTTAATTCCAGCAACGTTGTTCTGCTAGTGAGGATTAAAGAGAAGATTCAAGGTGGTTTTAAAGAATGAAGGTTCTTATGAGATGAAATGGTAATAATTAGGTAGATTCATGAATTTCTCTATTTAAAATAGATAAATTATCAGATTCTGAGCATATTTGTTTTGTGCTTCTTGCTGCATAACTTGGATAATCTTAGTAAATCCTTAAAAGCAATTCTAGATGGTATCGATAATAATGTTCGTTTAGCTTGCCTCCGTCTTATAAAGCTTCTCGATTTCCTCCTCAAACGGTAGCTTGCGCAATTGAATTTCCTTTCAAGAAAAAAATGGTAAATAAAATATGCAAATACTGAAACGTTTTTACAGTAGGGACAATCAGATCTAGTATTTTATTTGAGCCTTCATCATAGAGATACTCTAACTATTAGAGCACTGAATTCATCGCAATATTCTCATCAATTTTACTTGCGAAATTCATTTTCAGAGTCTACAAAATAACAAGAATCTTAAAATATATTTTCTTGTAATATGCATTTCATACCTTGTTTGCTTTGTCTTTAAGGACAAAGTCTTTGAGGATATCCTAGAGAGTGACATAATGAGGAGCCATGGATATTGTTTCAAGACGGAAGTACTTGAGGTAAGAAAGGTAGATGGATTGCAAGTCTTCTTTTTGCTAGAACATTTAGAGCTAAGTGTCTAGTTTAGCACTTGTGCTGTTTTCTTCAAACACCCAAATCTCAGCGCTTTCAAGAAATACTTATTCTGGATTTATCTTATTTTGTACAGTCGCATCTTCAGTTTGAGAAAGGTGAAATGGAACGTCGAATGAACAAAGATCCATATTACCAAAGTTTAAGTAAATAGCTATAGCATCGTCGAAAATGAAACTGATCCCTTAGTACTCCACTTTGACAAAATCTTTCATGTCATTAGGATAATCGGATTCAGTAAGAGAGAGAGTTGCATTCGTAAGGGACTTTTATTTGTTTAATTTTGAGAGTCTTTTCCGTTTATTTGATTTTAAGTTAAACATCAAATCTTGATTCATAAAGAAGAAGAAACTGGAGCTGTTAGAAGAAGCCCTCAAGTATGTCTGACCGCCATATGACACGTCCTGCAATCAAAGATAGGAAAAGTTTCAACATTTATGAAATAACTGAGAAAAAGATAATCAAAAAGTTGAGTACTTGCTTAAAGGACTCCAGTTTGTTTTTCGCGAAGACTCCAAACTTTACAAGTTCTCCGTTGTAAGCGCAGTTAAAGATAAATAGAGAATTCTTTTAGTTTAAAAGAAGTGGCTGTACTTTTTATGCAGAAAAACCATTCTAATTTCTCTCTAGTTGTACTATTTTCCTCCACAATCCTTCCTTTTTTGAGTCCTTGTCTGTGTCGGAGAAGATTTTATGGAAATATTCTCTTTGCCGCTCATTGAATAAGTCTGAAGATACTCTGTTGTCAGTGAGAAACTTATTAGCGTTAGTCCCTTTTGATTGAATAGTTTTCAGGTATCCGTTGAAGGAAGCTAAGGATTCTATGCTCTATGGTTTGTGGAGGCAAAAAGGGATTAATTTGGCAGCCGATGTAGTGAGAATTGGGACAATGACAGAGTAAACGAAACTAAATTTGTTTTAGCCTACTAGATAAAGGAAGTCATTGAGAAGAGTCTAAACGAACCGTTTATCGCAGTTACCTTGTCCTCCCAGCAGTACCCTAATTAGAATAACGATGCTTTAAACTAGTTTTGGATCTTTTGTCCATTGCTTTTAGCTATTTCCTAGGAAAGAAGGATCAGAAAATTTCACTGTCTCATAGAGCTACCGTTAAAGATGCTCTTATTACAGTAAGAATTCTCTTATTTTGGATTCATGGGATGCAACAAATATGAGGAATTGAATCATCTTAAGCACTAAAAGGGAGTCTTTGACAGTAAGAATTGTCGATGAGCACGAGTTCAAGTAGCTGTCAAGTTACGAAGATATTTAGGAAATACTGTAAGTGAGTTGCTTGCTCATTTTATTAGAATCAGCGAAGTAAGCTAAGATGAGAGTGTCAAATACAAGATAAGTTGGATCTTAACCCATGGTTTCAAATAAGACATTCAACGTAGAATTAAAAGTATTGTTGTCTTCTTAAACGAATGGCTCAGGAGGATTCAGACAAAAGATAAAAAATGTCTTGATGCTGTCTCTGAAATTGAAGGTTACTTTCTCAGCATAATCTTCAGCATGCAGAATGAAATCCAAGAGATAATTCTAAACAAATGAGCGAGTTATAGAAACTTGAATTAGAGATTTATTCTCAATAAACCCATCCAAGGAGGAATATTTCATCATATATACTAGACGCTATTGAAACTTAATCATTTCGTCGATATTCTCTTAGGAATTAATTTCAAAATTCCATCCATTTCGCTCAGTTTTCATCGAAGAGATTAATATCACGATGTAGTTAATTAATTTTCCAAGACGCAAAAAGGATAAATTCAATTCCTCTTAGTTGAGAAGAAGTTCTTCGATTTGCGATAAGAGAATGCCAATTGGTCCGCGGTGTTCAGATATCAGGAAATCTACAATATCACCGGTTTATGAGGCTACGATGATGTCTTTTTTGATTTTAATGTTGCCTTGAAAAGAAACATCAAACAAAACCAAATTCAAACTTGGCTTAGACTATTGAGTAATTTTTGTTGAACCGCAAATGGAAATTGCCATCTAAAAGATAATCTCTCATACTTTCTGGTTTGGTAGATTCTTCTAAATGATGCTGCTACTCTTCTTCGATGTTATCCTATTCTTAGTCGTGTTCTGATAGATCGATAAGTTCCTCTTCATAGTAATCCTCTGGATTACCCTCGCTGTATTAGTATTCTTCTTCCATCTTCAAGTTAATGTGTCTCAATATTAAGTGCAATAATTTACTCAAAATATTAATAATTATCCTTTTTGCATATTTTCGATGAAAGAACTAGGGGTTTAATCACTTCCTGTTTCTGATGAGACATATAATTGAAACATTCTTCATTCCCCAGCGCATAATTTGGTGGTATTCAAAGTAAATCAATTTAATGACTTTTATTTATTGGGTTTTTTGCTTTCTAAATAAATTTTTTAGAAAAAATGAATTTCCTTTGATAATTGAATGAGCCCTAAAGTTATCCAAAAAGCAAACAGAGAACTAACCATTAAATCCAAAATTTAGCTAAAAGTTACAAACAGATAAATTATCACAGAAATCTTTCTATTAGTCTTTCATGTTAAATGATTCTTTTGAATCCTTCAGGCTTGAGGAGCCTAATTCTTCTTGATAGCTTCTTGGACGACTTCATATGAAACGGGTCCGATGAATCTTGTGGTAGAGCTGGTAAGACCTTAAGAAAGGTATTGAACCTACTATTAAGGAACTTGCACGTACTAGACAGCCTATTGCTAAACAGGAACGCTCTGAACATATTGGACAGCTTGTTGTTGAACAGCTGGAACAGTCTGAACATATTGGACAGTTTGTTGTTGAACAGCGGGAACAGATTGAACTACGCGGACTTAAGAAGCCTAAAGGACTGGCTACTAGACTTAGACAGTCTATTGAACTTGCTAAACAGGTTGGTGGACGATCTATTTTTGAACAGCTTGGTATTCAACTCTCTCCTAGAGTCTCTCTTGAGGGATGTACTCAATGTATTTGTCTTGATAGACCTAAGGAATGTATTCAGTTTGATATTCGATGGCGTAGTAGTCGGTGATCTTCTTTTCTTTAGGAACGTATTCAACGCGTTGGACGGCCTCGTATTCAATAATTGATTTTTCATAAGGAACGTATTCAATGCGAGATTCACCCTTAACAACCTCTCGGGTGGATGTCACAGCCTAAGACTGAACAAGACCTCCTTGGGGTTGAACATATTGCACTTGCTAGACATATTGAACAGGCTGAGCAACAACCTAAGATTAGATCAGAGGCTATTGGACATAGGATAAGCCACCAGTAAGACCAGTGCTTTAGACCCAAGTGGGTTATCCTCCAACGAGTTGTTACTTGACGTATTGTTACTGTTGGTCTTCTTGTTGTTGCTTGAGTTAGTCGATTTGATTTTGTTATTCAGCCATTGCGATATTGTTGCGTTTTCCTTCTTCTTCTCTTGTTTATTTTATTTTGTTTCGATTAATTATCTTTTTATTCTCAAATCACCGCCTTTAACCACGAGTCATTAGGCTTAAAGTATCTTCCAAAGTTATTTTTCCTCTAGTAGTGTGGCTTTTATCTAGTAGCTTCGTTGCCTGATTCGAGAGGGGTAGAGCAATAAATTTTATTTTTCGTTTGCTTATTGTTTCATTTTGCAGACTATCCCCTAGAAACAGTTTGGGTTCTTTGTTATTCACATTATTTTTTAGGAAAAAATTAAAAATCGCTAATATTGAAAGCAATGTGAAAACTCGTTTCGCATTTAAGTCTTGAACAGAGAAACAAGACAATAAAACTTTATGAGATTTTTCACGCTTGAGTTAAATTAGACTAAACTAATTATGTGCGGTTGGTGTTATTTCAATTGGCATTAGATTCACAAGAAGAAAAGAAACGGAAGAAATATATTGTAATTTCATAGAATTCACAATATGGCCTTCTTTTAAGCTATTCAACTCTGCTGAAAAGGTCCTCTTTGAAACACAAGAGAGGATGCTTTTAATCTAAAAAACATTTTGCTTGTTTTTGTATTATTCCGAGTGAAAGTGGAAAAGTGATAAGATTTTAGTTCTACATAAATCTAAAGGTGGGGGGAATACAGGTTTATGTAAGTATAATATGTTGGCTTAAGCTGCCTAAAGGGTAAAAAATATCATAAAAAATAGCTATGTTCAATCAAAGATTCTCTCTAGAAATCCTTTCTCTTCTTTTTTAGGAACAGCTTGCTAGACCTGAGCTTTTTGTACGTTGGTAGCAATAGCAGGAGCTTGAACATTAGCAGTGTTGAGAACAGGCACAGTGTATGTAGAATTGTATAGTTGTTGTTGGATTGGTGCCTAATAGACATAGCTTTACTAGACTGGGACTGTTTGGTAAGTGACAGGTTGGTAGGCAACAGTGCTTTGGGGGATCAATTGAACTTATGAGCTGACGAGCTGTTGAGCAACGGGCACTTATTGCACAAGCACTTGTTATGTTTCTTGAACTGGTTAGTGGACAACTTGCTTCTCGATGGCCTGGTATTCAACTCTCTCTTGGAGTCTCTCTTGAGGGATGTACTCGATAAATTTGTCTTGATAGACTTAGGGAATGTACTCAGTTTAGTATTCAATAGCATAGTAATCAGTTACTTTCTTCTCTCTGGGAACATATTCGATACGTTGGACAGCTTCGTATTCGATGATTGTCTTCTCATAAGGAACGTACTCAATGCGAGACTCACCTTTCACGACTTCTCTATTGGAAGTCACTGCAGTTGTTGAGACATGAACTGTAGATTGATTTAGCACTTACTGAGAATTAGCAACTAATCCTTGAGCTACAACTTATGATTGAATAAGTGGCTACTAAACATATTAGATTTGCTGAGGTTAGAAGCTGTATAGGGTGTTAACCTACTACTGAAGAGGAGCTTATTGTTATTGTTGAGCGTAGTTCTGCTCAGATTGTTCGTTTTATTCAGCCATTTTCTCTAATTCTTATGTTTTCTTTTGCAGTTATAATTTTATTTTTTATTTATTTGTTCAACGCCAATTTGGGTGAAGATCCACACTTTTTGAAGAGGCAAGCAATAATTTTTATTTAACCGCATATTTCCGCGGTTTTCTTAATTTTATTTTGCGGATATTATTATCTTCAGCGAAATGGATATTTTTATCTGTGAAACCAATATAATATTTCAGTTTTAAATACTAGAT
>Ga0302286_10003724_pt1 | contig 10236 bp, 7 predicted proteins | sample III_Fen_E2_3_FD_198765 | JGI IMG/M metagenome (GOLD analysis project Ga0302286, IMG submission 198765) | Peat permafrost microbial communities from Stordalen Mire near Abisko, Sweden - III_Fen_E2_3 | ecosystem: Environmental > Terrestrial > Soil > Wetlands > Permafrost | place: Sweden: Abisko...
GATAAAACCACCCGTTATTATCGGAGAGGAAGATTTCCATGGCACTCTGTTATTTATGCTGTACGTGCGGGTGACATTGCCATTTGTATCGTACCAGAGTGGCGCACCATCACGCGGATCGACTCCAGCCCAACGAATAAGATATAAGGTGTGTATATCGTATCCCTCACGCCAAATGTAGTTCCCCATAACTTTCTCATTTCCATTGTACAAGTCTGTCAATGTGTTTTTGTTGTGCGATGCATTCAGCGTCACTGACCAGTTGATGTTTTTTTTGTCGATGATTTGTATATCAATATTTGCCTCTATACCTTTATTCATCATTTCCCCTGAATTACGATTCACCCTTGTGTCTGCTGTCGTTCTGGATACATCCAGGTTACTTAACAAGCGTACTGTCTTTTTCCAATATGTTTCTACTTCAATATCGATGCAATTCCAAAACCTCAAACGCAAGCCCAGATTAGTCATTCTAGTAGTTTCCCAGGTCAACGTAGGGTTAGGGCTTGCTGAAAGAACTGAACCCGATTCGCCCATGTAATTATTACCATCACTATATTTATATAACCCTAATGCTTCCAGACTTCCTAACCTGGAGTTTCCATTGGTTCCAAATGTTGCTTTCAATTTAAAAATATCGATAAATTTGAGTTTGTAGAATCTTTCTTTGTACACATTCCATGAAGTTCCTATTGACCCGTAGTTGGTCCATTTCTGATCTGATCCAAAGCCGGATGTTCCATCTCTGCGACTGTTTATATTAAGAAAATATCGATTATCGTATCCATATGTACCTTGTGCAAAATAGGATAGAGTCCGGGTTGCACTCCTACTTCCCGAGGAACTTGTCTCCGAAGCGTAAGATATTTCTTTGATCCGATCGTTTGCAAACCCGCTTCCATAGGCACTTAACGAATTGTTGGTTTTGGAAACAGCCTCCATACCTAATAGTCCACTAATGTTGTTTTTTCCAAAGGAACGTTCGTAATTCAATCGTTGGATAGCTGTCCAAATAAATGCTGTGGCATTATTTTTAGTACCATAACCTGTTTTCTTTCCAGTTGTTAAATCTATACCAGACCAATTGGATCTAGCCTTATAAATGTACTCATTGGCATTTTGATAATCGATACCAAACTGCGAAGTATATCTCAACCCGTTCATAACACGATATTCCAATATCAGGTTGTTGTTGAGTGACATTGTGTGTTGATAGTTGTCGTTCTGTTCTCTTTCAGCAACTGAATTAAAAAAACGAGGAGTTAACAATACGGGGTCACCAGTACTTTCATTTTTTCCATTTATAATCCGGTTATAAAGTCGAAACGAGCCATCTAAATTATACGGAGAATATATAGGAAGTGTCTCGTAATAATCATTTCCAGGATTAAATATGGTGTTTACATTATACGACACTGCCGTGTTAAAACTCAAATTTAACTTTTTATTTACTTTCAAATCAATATTGGCGCGGGTGGAATAACGCTCTTGAGAATTCCCTTTAATTGTAGATTGATCATTGAAATAAGATCCCGAGACGTAGTACTTAGTCATTTCCGTTCCACCATTTATTGAAACATTGGTTTGACTGGTAGTTCCTAGTCCGTAATACACATCCGACCAATCTGTATCAGTGGTACTGTATGAGTTCATGCTATTATCCTGAAAAGGAAAATACTTTATATCTTTGCCGGCATTCAGATACGCTTCCTTGGCAAGAGTTAAGTATTGCTGTGCATTCAGTACTTTGAATTTTGTACTTTGATTGATTTGAGAAATCCCATTCCGTTGAGATAAATTTACACTCATTTTTGATGTTTTTCCCCTTTTTGTGGTAACAAGAATCACTCCGTTGGATGCATTCGCTCCATAAAGTGAAGCAGCAGAAGCATCTTTCAAAACAGTGAAACTCTCAATGTCGTCCGGATTAATATACGACAATGGACTGACAGATGTGCTCATACCTGATACCAAATTGGTATTGTCTCCTGTATATACCGGAGTTCCATCGATAATCCAAAGAGGTTCTTTGGAAGCCGTCATAGAGCCTTCGCCTCTAATCCTTAGATTAAAACGTTGTTTTGTACTGCTTGCATCATCGGTATTATTGCTGACCTGCAAACCAGGAATTAATCCATCGAGTAGATTATCTATGCGTGCAGCAGGTAAAGTTTCCAGTTGCTTTTGATCTACCTGAAATACGGAACTAACCAAATCGGAACGTTTCTGTTTTGTTCCATAGGCTCCTACAATCGTTACTTCTTCAATAGCTGATTCCAGAGGCGAAAGCTTAAAAGTAACATTGTTCTCATCCTTTTTCAATACAATTTGATCGGATTTCATTCCAACAAATGTAACTCCTAGTATGATGCCTTCTTTCCAAGGAACAGTCAACTCAAAATGTCCATGTGAATCGGAGAGTGTAACTGCTTTTGTCCCTTTTATCGAAACAGCAGCTCCAGGTATTGGAAGATTCTCTTCATCGAGTACAATACCATTGAGTGTTCTCTTCTTTTCCAAACCGGAAACCGAACCTTTGTGTTTCTCCGGCCGGATTACAATGTATTTGCTCGAAATGTCAAACTCCAGGTTTGTTCCTTGTAATATGTATTTATAAAGCTCGGTTAACGTATATGTTTTCGAAGCTACTTTTACTACAATCGACATATTCAGTTCATTATTACTAAATATAGTAACTAATCCGACTTGTTTTTCAACCTGGCTAAATATCTCTTTCAATGAAATAGTTTGTTCGGTAAATCGAACTGTTTGATTATTGTCTTCCGCAAAGCTTTGAGTGCTTAAACAAAAGAAAAGTACCAGAGTGAGCCATATTCTTCTCTTTGTTAAATTCTTTGAAACAGAGTGATTTGGCCTGCTGTTCGGTTTTTCTTTTTTATTTTGATTTGTAGATATCATTATTCTAAATAGTTTTGTTATCTGTTCTGTTGATTAAAATTATTTATTTCCAACTTCTATTATTTTATTGTTTAATTCAAAACGAACATCTGTGGTACTCTCAATTACCTTTACAAATTCCCCTAAATTACTATTTCTGTCAATTGCTCCTGTAAACCTCAGATATCTGCAATTTTGATCCTTAAATTTAAACTCCACGTTATACCAACGATGTAGTTTGGTCGTTATATTTTCTAATGCCATGTCTTGAAAACGAAACATCCCATCTTTCCACGATGTATAAAGGTATGTTTCCACTTCATCTACAGAAGTCGTATTGTTTTTACAGTTTAATGTACATTGCTTTCCGGGAAGAAGTGAATATACTTTATCACTTGTTGTAACCTGAACACTTCCTTCTTCAAGAGTAATGTGCTCAAACTGATCGCTACGATAACTGCAAACATTAAATTTAGTACCTGTAACTTTGACTTCGGAATAAAGTGTTTTTACAATAAATGGTTTGTCTGTGTTCTTTGAAACTTCAAAATAGGCTTCTCCCTCAAGTTCTACAATTCGCTCATTGTTGGCGAATACGTTCGGAAAACGAATTTTGCTTCCTGAATTTACTGCAATCCGAGTACCGTCACCTAACACTAATTTATATTCACATCCGATGGGTACCAATAAAGTGTTATTTTCAGTTGTCTGCATCTTTGATGGTAAGAAAACTAATGTGTTCAGGTTATTCTGTCCAATAACTATTCCTTTGTCGTTTGTAATTGACCCGATATTATTGTTTGTTAATTCAATGCAATCTCCTGATACCAGCTCAAGAATTGCCTTTGAACTACCAGGTTTTATATCGGCCATCGTTTTACTGCTGGACTGAAAATAATAAGCTAAAGACCCAATTACAAAGAGTGGCAGCAACACTGCGGCAATAGCTTTCCAGTTCAGGAACCTCACCTTCTGTTTATATACTATATTGGAAGATGTTCTTTTCTTAATATTCTTCCATGCATCTTCAATATCAATATCCTGATATTGGTTCGCTCTGAGATATTCTTCAAAAAGCCTTGAAAGCTCGTTGGCAGCAACTCTATTTGAAGAAGATTCTTTGAGCCACTCTTGTAGCTGATGATCTTCATTGATATTTAGTTCACGTGTCCGTTTCGCTAAAATCAAAAGTACGATTTGTTCGGGTGTTGTCTTCATAGTATCATTATGACAGTTTTTATATAGAAATGGGTGACAAGATTTCAATAAAAATCAAAATAATATAACAATTGAGTGATAAGAAGCCAAAACGATGACTTCCCAGCTTTGTAAATGTCAACTTTACAGGGGAGGGTGGATTTACTTTTTAATAGAAAGATGTATCGGACTACTAAATGAGGAGTAGTGTCAATACAACATTGGCACTTTTACTAAGATTTGAACGGAGAACAGAGAGGGCTCTGGATAAAGAAGTTTTTACGGTATTAACAGAGATGTTCATGTCAGCAGCAACATCTTTGTATTTTTTATTTTCAAGAATTATTGATGTGAAGATTTTACGGGTACGAGGTGGTAGCATATCTATTCTTTTGTAGATATCATTTATATATTCATTCCAGTCCGATTCATCAAGCATTTCTTCAACCGATAACTCTGGCAAATCGTCCAATGTGTCGAATTGATATTTGGATTTACTTTTAATTGTATTTAGACTGGCATTACGTACCGTTTGATAAATGTAAGAACGAAGATTTATATTGATTTCAAGGTATTGTCTCGACTCCCAAAATTTCACAAATACATCTTGAACAAGATCTTCGGCTTCTTCTTTTCTCTCAAGATATTGTGAGGCGTACATAACCAAAGGCCTGTAATACTCTCGAAAAAGCATTTCCAAACCCATCTTGTCTCCTTCTTTTAAAAGAGTTAGTATGGTTGTATCAGTTTTTTTCATTGATTATTAAATGCTTTCGAATAGAAGATGCCGTTTGTTAATAAAAGTGGTAGGTAGTATAATAACAACTGTTATTTTTACATAACTCAATATAAATAGACACAAAGATACTGTATTTGTTTGAGAGATAAAACACAAGTTTGCCGATTGAGTCCAACTTTCCCGATTGAGCCGTATTATAGAAGAGGTATAGAACAAAAAAAGAAGTTCAACTAATAAAAGTTGAACTTCTTTTTGCGGAGAGAGAGGGATTCAAACCCCCGGTACCTTGCAGTACGGCGGTTTTCAAGACCGCTGCAATCGATCACTCTGCCATCTCTCCAGTGATACATCCTTTTTTCAAAGGCGCTGCAAAGATACGGCTTTTTCTGAAACTACCAAACATGAAAACTGTATTTCATTTACTATTTTGGAATTTACGATTTACAATTGCATAACCCAGGGTGGAATGCAATTGTAAATCAGTAAATTGTAGTCTGTATATTTTTTAGACAGTTTTCAGGTATTCCACAATATTTTTTTCAATGCGTGATGTAATATCAGCTATATCGGCTTTATCAAAGGATTCACCGGTAATATTCTCGAATAATTCGATATAACGTTCGCTGATTCCTGCAACGATTTCAGGAGTCATTTCTGGTACCTGTTGTCCGTCTTTACCCTGGAATCCATTTTCCATTAACCATTCACGGACGAATTCCTTTGAGAGTTGTTTCTGAGCTTCGCCTTTTTCAAAGCGTTCTTCATATCCTTCAGCATAAAAGTAACGGGAAGAGTCTGGAGTATGAATTTCATCAATCAGGTATATCTTTCCTTCCCGGTTGCCGAATTCATATTTCGTATCTACGAGTATCAACCCACGTGCTGCAGCTATTTCACTACCACGCATGAATAGTGCCATGGTATATTTCTCCAGCAGGTCATATTCTTCTTTCGAGACCAATCCCTGTTTCAGGATTTCTTCCTTTGAAATGTCTTCATCATGTCTTCCCAGTTCAGCTTTAGTAGTAGGAGTGATGATAGGAGTAGGGAACCGTTGGTTCTCGCGCATACCATTAGGTATTTTAACCCCGCATATTTCGCGGATGCCACTCTTGTAGGTTCTCCATGCGCTTCCGCATAGATAACCCCTTACAATCATTTCTACGGGGTATCCCTGGCATCTTAGTCCGACAGTAACCATAGGATCCGGGCAAGCCAGTTTCCAGTTGGGAACAATGTCAGCCGTTGCATCCAGGAACTTGGCTGCAATCTGGTTTAGCATCTGGCCCTTGTATGGAATCCCTTTAGGAAGTACCACATCGAAAGCCGAGATACGGTCGGTAGCAATCATTACGAGCAAATCGTTTTTTACCGTGTATACATCGCGTACTTTGCCATGGTATACATTCTTCTGTCCATCAAAATGGAAGTCGGTGTTAGTTAATGCGTTCATATGTTTGAGCTTGTTTGTTTTTTATTTGTTTGTTTTTTTTGCGTCTTTTCATATCTACGGGCTATTTCTTCAATATCAATACAGCCTGATTATCCCCATCTTTATCCTCTTTAGGAACCATGGGTTCATTACTTCGTTTGTCATACGCCTCCACAATCCGTTGCACCAATTTATGTCGCACAATGTCTTTCACATCAAAATCAACCCGTGCAATCCCCTTAATGTTTTTAAGTACTTCCAAGGCATCAATCAACCCTGATTTCTGTGAAAAGGGTAAATCAATCTGGGTAATATCACCCGTTACAATCATTTTAGCGCTCATCCCCATACGGGTCAGGAACATCTTGATTTGTGAGGTGGTACTGTTTTGTGCTTCATCAAGGATAACGACAGCCTCATTTAATGTCCTGCCTCGCATAAAAGCAAGCGGTGCAATCTGGATAGTCCCGTTTTCAAGGTATTCCTTCAGCTTGAGGGGTGTAATCATATCCTGCAACGCATCATACAACGGTTGCAGGTATGGATCAATTTTTTCCTTCATATCACCCGGAAGAAAGCCAAGCTTTTCACCTGCTTCCACGGCTGGACGGCTGAGAATAATTTTCTTGATTTCCCGGTTCTTCAATGAACGTACTGCCAATGCAATAGCTGTATAGGTTTTACCTGATCCGGCAGGTCCTATGGCAAACAGCAGGTCATTGGTGTCAAAATCCTTTACCAGCTTTTGCTGATTGGCTGTCCGTGCCATGATAGATTTCCCGTTTACACCATGCAATATCAAATGTTCAAATTTGATCTCAGTAGGGGCACTGCCTTTGACAATATCAATAATATTTTCTTCGGTTAATATATTGTTATCAATGCAGAAACGCTCCAGTTTTTCAATGATTGAATATAAATGGTTTATATCTTCTTCATTTCCCGATAACTTGATAATACTCCCCCTGGCAGAGAACCTGACACTGGGTTGCAGCGTTTTTATTAAACGAACATTGTTATTGTTTATTCCATAAAAAACGGTTGTATCGGTTAGTTCGGATAGTTCGAAGATTTTATCTATCATATGTTTTAGGAATTAGAAATGAGGAATGAGGAATGAGTATTAGTTGGTTTTTAATTTTGATTTTGTAACTGAAAATATCTTAAGCAATTCTAAAGATTCAAGTTTTATGGAAGACAATATACTGTTGTCAATTAGTTCTGCTTCTTCAATAAGTTCAAACCAAAAAAGAGTTTCATCAACTTCTTCTACAACAATGCACATTTTTGAATAACGTTCAGCAACAGATCTTCCTCGGGTATAAGCCCGAAAATTAGCTGCAACTGAAGTTCCTGATCGAAAGAATTGTTTCCCGATTATTCTTAATTCTTCAGTTTTTTTACAATGATTCGCAAAAAATTTAATAATGTCTACTGCATATTTTTTTGTTCGTAAAGAATACTTCTGATTATAATCAATAATTTCATTCATATAGTTTTAAATTAAAGTTATACGACTAAATCTTATTTCTCACTTCTCATTCCTTATTCCTTATTCCTCACTCCTCATTCCTGATTATTGCGCAAACAGCGGATATTCCGACATTGTTTTATTTACCCTGTCTTTAACCGATTTGATGATTGCTTCGTTGTCGATGTTGGATAAGACGGTTTCAATCATTTCTGCGATTTCCAGCATTAAGCCTTCCTTTGCACCACGTGTTGTGATAGCTGGAGTGCCCAGGCGGATACCTGAAGTCTGGAATGGGGAACGGCTGTCGAAAGGCACCATGTTTTTGTTTACGGTAATATCGGCTTCCACCAATACTTTTTCAGCTACTTTACCTGTCAGTTCAGGGAATTTAGCACGTAAATCAACCAACATAGAGTGATTGTCCGTACCACCTGATACAATCGTAAATCCACGGGCTGTTAATGCATCTGCCAAGGCTGAAGCATTTTTCTTAACCTGTATCTGGTAATCCTTGTATTCAGGTTGTAAACATTCGCCGAAAGAAACAGCTTTGGCAGCTATCACATGTTCCAGAGGACCTCCCTGAATCCCAGGGAATACGGCTGAGTCGAGTAGGGCAGACATCATTTTTATTTCCCCTTTTGGTGTTGTTTTTCCCCATGGGTTAGGAAAATCTTTTCCCAATAAAATGATACCTCCGCGTGGTCCGCGTAATGTTTTATGGGTTGTTGAGGTTACAATATGAGCCCATTTCAATGGGTTTTCAAGTAATCCGGCTGCAATTAAACCTGCAGGGTGAGCCATGTCGATCATCAGTATGGCGCCCACTTTATCGGCAATCTCGCGCATGCGTTTGTAATCCCATTCACGTGAATAGGCAGAACCACCCCCAACAATCACCTTTGGTTGTTCGCGAATGGCTACTTCTTCCATCTGGTCATAATCCACACGTCCGGTGTCTTCTTTTACATTGTACTCGCAAGGTTTGTACAGGATGCCTGAGCTGTTTACCAACGAGCCATGTGACAGGTGACCGCCATGCGCCAGGTTTAATCCAAGGAATTTATCTCCCGGGTTTAAACAAGCCAGGAATACGGCAGCATTGGCCTGTGCTCCTGAATGTGGTTGTACGTTTGCCCATTCTGCCCCGAAGATTTCTTTCAGGCGGTCAATGGCGATCTGTTCGCTTTCGTCCACAACTTCGCAACCACCATAATAGCGTTTCCCTGGATAGCCTTCGGCATATTTGTTTGTCAATACGGAACCCATAGCTTCCATTACCTGATCACTAACAAAGTTCTCGGAAGCGATCAATTCGATACCCTTCAACTGACGTTGTTTTTCGCGTGCAATGATGTCAAAAATTACCTGGTCTCTTTTCATTTTGTTTTTTTTCTTGGGTCCGGTACCTGTAGCTACCGGACGATTATATATAATTTATTTTCTTACCTCTTACTCCTTACCTCTTACCTCTGATTGAGCAGTTCCTGGAAACGTTCAATAAACTTGCTGACGTGAAATCCATCCATGACAGCATGATTGGCATGTACATCAACGGGCATCCAACGCCTGTCACCATCAATAGTCACTTTCCCAAAGGTTATCTTGGGTATGCTGCGCCCAATATCCAATCGCCTTGCATGGTTGACAGACGTGAAATCTGCCCAGGGTAGCGTGGAATAATGAATGATGTTTTCTCCGGATAAGGGAAATTTCAATCCACGTTCTTCCTTCACCCTTTCGACTTCAATTTGTGCATGTTTCATAAATTCACCCATGTCTTCGTAGTAATCCATATACCCGCACCCATAAGTTTCATCTTCCCGAAAGATTGTCGGACCTGCACCAACAGTGTCGTAGCAAAATACGTTATCATCCTCAATGCGATACCGGAATTCTTCGATTTCATTCGCTGCCTTGAGCGAGAGATATAGGTAATAAAGTGAAAATGGAAATCCCAGCACTTTTGCTGTCAGATATGCCTGAGTGCATTCAACTTTAACGGTTATTCCGAACAAAGGTTCATCAAAGTCCTTAAAGACTTCAAAGTGTTCCCTTCGTTTCCATGTAGCAAGGTCTATTTCACGTTTCATAACCCCTAACCCCTAAAGGGGAATTTAATTATTGTTACTATCTGTAATTCTGATAAAAATCAGATCCTCATACTCCCCTTTAGGGGTTGGGGGTCTATTTTTTCTTCTTTACTGTCCATCCGAATTTACCTATCTCTTCGCCGAGTTTATAATAATGGCCATGTGAATAGGCAATCAGTTTAGCATCCGAAAGTCTGAATTCGCCAGTTACAGGGTTTATATACCGGCTGTCGGCCTGTACGTTTACGACATCGGCGATAAACATGTCGTGTGAACCCAGTTTCACGATTTCTTTTACCCGGCATTCAATGCTCAAGGGTGATTCTTTGATGATAGGAGCATTGATGAATTCCGATTTAGCCGGTGTCAGTTTCATCTCCTTGAACTTATTATAGTCCTTTCC
>Ga0302286_10003728_pt1 | contig 10227 bp, 6 predicted proteins | sample III_Fen_E2_3_FD_198765 | JGI IMG/M metagenome (GOLD analysis project Ga0302286, IMG submission 198765) | Peat permafrost microbial communities from Stordalen Mire near Abisko, Sweden - III_Fen_E2_3 | ecosystem: Environmental > Terrestrial > Soil > Wetlands > Permafrost | place: Sweden: Abisko...
AGATGGTGTGAATTTCTCCATCCAGCTGCGTGGTGTAGAGGAAATGGATGTTCACATGCAGATGACGGGCATGTTCAACGTATATAACGCCCTTGCAGCGGCATCGCTTGCGATGATTGTAGGAGTGGACAAGGAGTATATTCGCGAAGGCCTCAGGAGTGTCAAGGCTGTACCTGGCCGCATTGAGATGCTGGATACCGGAACTCCCTATAAAGTGATTCTCGACTATTCGCACTCACCGGATGCATTGGAGAATATTCTCACCACCGTGCGCATGTTTACGAAAAAAAGGCTGATTGTTTTGTTTGGCTGCGGCGGTGACCGTGACCATGGCAAACGGCCAATTATGGGCGAAATTGGCGGAAGACTTGCAGATTACTCGATACTGACGAGTGATAATCCCCGTACTGAGGATCCGGAAGTGATTCTGGAAGCGATTGAAGAGGGAATGAAACCCACACAGGGAAAGTATATCATGATCGAAAACAGACGTGAAGCCATCCGCTATGCGTTGCGCATGGGTCACGAGGGCGATGTGATTATTCTGGCGGGCAAAGGTCATGAGACATATCAGGATGTAATGGGCGTGAAACGACCATTCGATGAAAAGGTAGTTGTGAGCGAGCTTTTGGAAGAAATACGCAGCGAACTGTAAACCGGATTGTTAACCAGATCAAGGAGTGGAATGCAAATGCTCAGGTTGATACTTGCGTTGATTCTTTCCATCATTGCGATGCTGTTGATTACTCCGCGTGTGCTGCCGATCCTCCACAAGCTTAAGTTTGGACAGACGATTTACAACCTTGGGCCGGAAGCGCATAAGGTAAAGCAGGGGACGCCTACCATGGGAGGCCTCATTTTTGCAGCGGTAACCTGCATACTGGCGCTTGCGTTGCATGGAACATGGTATGGCAAAGCCGATTTCGGTCTGGCACTGATTGTGTTTTCGCTGCTGAGCATGCTCATTGGCTTTGTGGATGATTATATTAAGGTTGTTCGCAAGCGCAATCTGGGGCTAATCTGGTGGCAGAAAGTGATCGGGCAGGTAACGATAGGTGTTCTTTTCTCGCTCTATTGCTACCTCAGCCCAGATATCGGCAGTAAGATTATTATACCTTTTTGGAACACCCAGCTGGATATGGGTATTTGGTACATACCCATCATGACACTGATCATCATGTTTATGATTAACAGCGCTAACCTCCAAGATGGGTTGGATGGTCTGCTGTCCAGCATTACCACCATCAGCTGCGTTGCTTGGTCCGCAATTGCAATATTGGGAACGGTTGTGGCTAGTTCTCTATTCAACACAGATATTGCCGGTAACTACGGGAATATTGCTGTTTTTGGCCTAGCACTCACAGGCGCATGCTTTGGCTTCCTACGGTTCAATTACTACCCAGCAAAGGTTTTCATGGGAGACACAGGCAGCATGTTCATTGGCGGAGCGACTGTCGGCATGGCGATGCTGTTGCGGCAACCGTTGCTTATGGTGCTGATTGCCTTTACACTCATTATGAGTTCACTTTCTGTCATTATTCAGAGAGTGTACTTCAAAATCACACATGGTAAGCGTATATTCAAAATGTCACCGATTCACCACCACTTTGAACTCTCCGGTATGACAGAACCGCAGATCGTAACGATGTACTCTCTGGTAACGGGCATTCTATCGATTATTGCGGTCTTATCCCTTCACTATATTCCCTAAAAAACAAGCAGACAAGGCATATGGGAGGCGGTTCCTATGAGGTATGAAAAAAGGCGGGTGCTGATTGTCGGCATGGCGCGTAGTGGTATTGCGGCGGCTCAGCTTTTATTGAGCCATGGCGCAATTCCGGTGCTATACGATGCAAAGAAGGCAGACGCTTTTGGTGATGCCTTACTGCCTTTACGCGGCACGGCCTGCGAATTCCATTTAGGGGAAGATCCGTTTGTATTGCTGGATAGTTGCGATAGCGTGGTTATCAGCCCAGGTGTTCCCATTGATTCGCCTGTTGTGAAAGCTGCGAAGGAGCAGGGAGTACCGCTGATCGGTGAACTTGAACTTGCCTACTCGCTGATGCAAGGCGAAGTGTTGGCAATTTCCGGTACGAACGGAAAAACGACAACCACAACCTTGCTGGGGAAAATGTTTGAAAACGCAGGTCGAATCACCTATGTCGCTGGCAATATCGGGTATCCACTGTCATCAGTTGCCCTTACCAGTAAAAAAAACGATGTGATTGTAGTTGAAGTTTCCAGCTTTCAGCTGGAAAGCATTAAAACTTTTCGTCCATGCGTAGGAGCACTGCTAAACATCACTGAGGATCATTTGAATCGACACGGAACGATGGAACAGTACATTCGTATAAAGCAGCGGCTTTTCGAAAATCAAACCGCGGATGATATCGCGGTGCTGAATATGGATGACCCCATACTGTTCAAAATGGCTGAGAAAGTAAAATCCCGAATCGCGTTTTTCTCCCGTACTCAAAGCGTTCAAAACGGTGCGTGTGTGGAAGATGGGAAAATTGTGTGGCGATGGGATGGGGTCATCAAACCGATTTGTGATGCAGATCAGATTCTGATTCCCGGTCCGCACAACCTGGAAAATGCTTTAGCTGCCACTGCGATGGCTGCAGCACGCGGCGTCCCCGCCGCGGTGATCCGTCATACGCTGCAATCCTTCACAGGCGTGGAGCACCGCATTGAGAAAGTGCGCGTATTCGAAGGAATTACTTACATCAATGATAGCAAAGGTACCAATGTGGATAGCACTATCAAGGCAGTGCAAAGCATGAAGGCACCAACCGTGCTTATTTTAGGTGGATATGACAAGCATACAGAATTTTTACCACTTTGCAACGAAATCATTCGATCAGTTACGATCAGCCAGATTGTAGTGATGGGGGAGACTGCACGCCAGATCACTCAAACGCTCGAAGAAGTGGGTTATCACAACATTACCCAGGCTTACAGCATGGAAGATGCAGTACAGAAAGCACGCAAGCTTGCTGTTTCCGGCGGAAATGTTTTACTTTCGCCTGCTTGCGCGAGTTTCGATATGTTTAGGGATTATGAGCATCGAGGACATGTGTTTAAAGAAATTGTCACCAAACTGGAGTAGGAGACAGTCGTTTTTCCGAAAACCGTCAGTCCATATTGAGACATTTCATATCGAATAGCTTCTGATTCATGTGTTATGAACAGGAATGTCCTCTGTCAGATACCGAGGGTTCGTTTACCTGCAAGGGGTATTTTTTCAGTACGACAAGCTACCATATTGAATGCCTGAAAATTCGCTCAATCCAGCACCCGAAATATCAATTATGCCAAGCTCTGTATTGGAAGCAGTGATTTGTGAACTGCAAACATACGCACGAACGAAGAAGCAATATCTGAAAGCATTTGGTACTGGTCAAATAGCATCACAATCAGCAGGCTTGCTGTTTGCGGAGGGATCATCTCATGAAACAGCCACCCGAAAAAAAACGGGATGAACTCGATCAGTTCGAGGCTTACGGCGAATATTCCTATGCCTACCGTCATGCAGCAGAGCAGCGACGCAACCGAAAAGGCGAACCTGGCGAAGATGAACAGATTGATTCATCTGCCGAATTACCGGCAGAAGAAACCGAATATGAAAAACCGCTCGAAGATTTGATCAGCCCTGAAGAACGTTCAAAAATGCGTTCACGCGCCATCACGGGCAGGCTGATTTTTGTGCTTGCAGCGGCGGTTGTGGCAATTATAGTACTTCAAGGGATTGTATTCAGGTTGAAAACGGTCTATGTGATCGGCAACGTTAAAAGAAGCGCACAGCAGGTTGCCAGTGAATCAGGACTGGTTAAAGGACTGAATATCTTCTCGATTTCAGCCGATGAAGTTCGTGATAACCTGAGCAGCGATCATACAATCATTTTTCTTGGACTGCAAAAAAACTATCCCAGTACAATTTACATTTATATTTCTGAAAGAGAAGCCATAGCGGCGATGCAATGGCTTGGTTTGCAATATACGCTGGATGGCGAAGGCATTGTGATGAGCGAAACCAGTTCCATGACACTACCGACGGATATGCCCAATGTTACCGGGCTTCAGATAACAAATGTCCATATGGGGCAAAAACTGGAAGTACGCAATCAAGAACAGATGCACGCTTATTACGACATCATGTCCGAACTTGGTTTGCAATATTTCCGTGACCAAATTACAGAATTGAACTTGTCTGATACTGAAAACCTTTATTTGCTCACTTCAACGGGCATTTCGATCCGTCTTGGCAACCGTCAATTCATGCGAGCGAAAATTGGAGCACTGCGTACCGATATCGCCTACTTGCAGCAACTGGGAAAAACATCCGGAGTACTGGATGTTTCTATACCCGAGGACGCGAAATACAGACCAGAAAGTTGAGAATCCTTCAAAGACAGTTTCACTATTAAAATTCGCATCTACAATCACAATGGATATAACGGGAACTTCTCTACCGCTTCTAACAAGTTTTAGAACCGAATTGCTTGAGCAACAACATTTGACAGGATAACAGAATGAACTTAAAAAAATATGCTAAAATAGATCAATTAACTGTTGACAAGGGTTGAATTCTGCTGTATGATTACTAACGTCGCTTGTGCGAAACGTCGCGGGGTAGAGCAGTTTGGTAGCTCGTCGGGCTCATAACCCGGAGGTCGAGGGTTCAAGTCCCTCCCCCGCAACCAATTTGGCGGCGTAGCTCAGCTGGCTAGAGCATTCGGTTCATACCCGGAGTGTCGAGAGTTCAAATCTCCCCGCCGCTACCAGCCAAGAAGGACAGTCCGATAGGGCCGTCCTTCTTTTTGTACATCCCGTCACAGATCAAGTACAGTCCTATCAACCATCATGCAAAGGAGCTCATTATGAGGATATTGATTGATGCAGATGGATGCCCAGTCGTGGATATCACTATTTCACTGGCTCGTGCTGCCAAAGTTGTTGTTTGGTTGATATGTGACACTTCGCATGTGTTTGAGCGGGATGGCGCATATACAGTGACAGTTTCAAAAGGAGCGGATAGCGCTGATTTCGCCCTAGTGAATATGATTGAGCCGAATGATATTGTGGTTACTCAGGATTATGGATTGGCTGCAATGGCCTTAGCGCGACGTGCAAAAGTGCTGAATCAAAACGGAATGCGATATACAGAAGATAATATTGATTCATTGCTGCTGGCAAGGCATACCGCCCGAAAAATTCGAATGGGAGGTGGTAGGCTCAAAGGTCCGGCAAAGCGCACCAAGGACCAGGACGACACATTTATGGTGGAATTGCAGAGTTTGCTTTGCGAGGGACATGCTACGGTTCAAGCTCATTCCGCTCGATAGGATTAATTTCATTGTCTGTGGCTTGTTTCCAGATGGTTTTGGCAGCGAAAAGGTAGACTATGATCAATGCTTCTAAGCATATTGCCGACAACTGTCAATTTCCGACTGATGTTCTATAAAATGAAGTTTATGAATATTGTAAATTTTACTTTGGCATGCAAAAAGCCTGCTTGCCTGCTCACCTCCAATGAAGGTAGGTGAAGATTGTGAATTTTACAAATGGACAGGTGGAATCATCTCCGTTAACCTGTTTCCCTGCGCCATTTACGGGGTATTTCAAACGGCGAAATGTAAAAAAAGATAATGAAATCACGAGTTGTCTATTGCGAATTGCGTATAAAAAGGTTACAATAAATGATGGTACTTTGCGTTTACGCGACTTCCAACGCCTTTGGAAACGCAAGAGCACAGAATACCTACTGGCGCGGGCTGGCAACGGCACGCGGTTGATTCGTTAGGAACAGGGGAATGTTTGGCTATGAAATCAACGATCGCAGCCCTCGATTTTGGCACAAGCAAGATTGTCTCTCTTGTCGCCGAGACCAGCGGTACTCAACGTTGCGATATCATTGGCGCCGGCATCGCCATGTATGACGGATTTCTGGATGGGGAATGGAACAACCCCCTGCTTTTGAATGAGGCAATCGGGAAATCCATCGCCGAGGCGGAAATGCAGGCCAAACGAAAAATCCGCGAAATCAACGTCGGCGTGCCCGGCGAGTTTACGCGCGTATACGCCGTAGAAGCGACGGTGACCATACAAGGCGCCGACCCGCGGGTAACACCACGGCATGTTGAGAAGATTTTCGCCAATGCTGATAAGCAACTGTCTCCCGTACGCGGAGTCGTGGTACACCGCAGCCCGGCGTGGTTTATGGTGGATGGCGGTAAAAAGACGCTCGAACCGGTCGGCATGAAGGGCACGGAGCTTAAGGCGCTGGTGTCTTTTGTGGTTGCGGATACGTTTTTTCTGGATGACGTGATGGCTCGACTTCGCGACATGAACATTACGGTGAGTGGGTTTTTCAGCAGTTCCACGGGCGAGGCGATGCTCTACCTTTTAGAGGAGGATCGTGACCGTACGGCGTTGCTGATTGATATCGGATACCTGTGCACGGATGTAATGGCTGTCGAAGGCGATGCGGTTATTTTCCAGAAAACATTGTCTGTTGGCGGCGGACATATTTCCGCTGATATCGCTGAAGGCCTTTCCATTACGTTACAAGGCGCTGAGCAAATCAAACGTGATTATGTGTATGGCATTTCAACAATCACGCAAAGTTATGCAGTTTCCAGCGGCGATGGGCTCAAAACCGAAACCTTTACACAGGATCAAGTTGCCGCTGTTTTGGAACCCCGCGTTGATGAAATTGCTGAAATGATCAAGGAATGCATCAATGAAAGCGGGATCAAACTTGGCAATTGGTCTACCATCTACCTGACTGGCGGTGGCTTGAGCCTCAACCGTGGTGGTCGCGACTATCTTGCCGGCAAGCTGGATAAACCTGTTCGTGAAACCATCAAACGTACCATCAAGCTTTCCAGCCCGATTTATGCAAGTGCAATGGGTTTGATGGATTTGATTATTGATACCATAGAGTCGCGCAACGTGCCCTCAGGTGGAGTGGCTGGCGGACTCAAGGATTTCTTTAAAAGCTTGCTAGGCAGTTAGTCCGCGTCCGATATCCGGTGCGAATGAATGCTAACTTAGACTAGGGGGATGCACTGTGCTTGAATTTCAGATTGAAGACCAACAGAGCTTTGCAACCATCAAGGTGATTGGCTGCGGAGGCGCGGGAAATAATGCCGTCAATCGCATGGTGGACGCAGGTTTGAAGGGCGTCGAATTTATCGCCATCAATACGGATCGTCAGGCGCTTGCCATGAGCAAGGCTAGTTTGACGATCCAGATCGGCGAAAAACTGACCAAGGGGCTGGGCGCGGGTGCAGTACCCGACATTGGTCGTCGTGCCGCTGAGGAAAGCCGTGAAGAGATCGCACAGGCAATTAAAGGCGCTGATCTTGTTTTTGTGACGGCCGGCATGGGTGGCGGAACCGGTACCGGTGCAGCACCTATTGTTGCTGAAATTGCACGCGATCTTAACTGCTTGACCATCGCCGTGGTGACCAAGCCTTTTCAGTTTGAAGGCAAACAGCGCATGAAAAACGCTGAAATGGGCGTTATCGATTTAAAGCAACGTGTCGATACACTTGTGGTAATTCCCAATGACCGCCTTTTGCAGGTGGTTACGAAAGGGACAACCATGTTGGAGGCTTTCCGTATCGCGGACGATGTTCTCCGGCAAGGTATTCAAGGCATCAGCGATCTGATTGCTGTACCTGCACTGATCAACCTTGACTTCGCCGATGTGAAAACCGTTATGGAATCTGGTGGTTTGGCTCATATGGGCATCGGTATTGGCAAGGGTGAAAACCGCATGGTAGAAGCTGCTAAAAATGCGATTTCGAGCCCGCTGCTTGAAACGAACATTGATGGCGCGCGCGCGGTGCTCATCAACATCACTGGCGGTGAAGATATGAGCATTATCGACATCAATGAAGCAGCGAACCTCGTTATGCAGGCGGCCGATACGGAAGCCAATATCATTTTTGGTGCCGGAATCGACGATACCATGGATGATGAAGTTCGCATTACTGTGATTGCAACCGGTTTTGAAAAAACACCTTTTCCACCCAAAGAAACTGGAAAAGGAAAAGGATATGGAACAGACCGCGATTGGTCGCGTTCTTTCGGAAATTCCGAACCTCGCGGTGGCTATACCCAATCCTATAACCCTACTCCTCTAGTACATCAGGAGTATCCTGCTCCCTCCTATGAGGACATGAGCTTTGATATGCCCTCTGAGGAAGAACGTCCTATGGGACTGGGCATCGGCTATATGGACAACTCCCGCGGGATTCCAACACCTGCCGCTATGCCTCCGATGATGCAAAAGAATCAAGCGATGTACGGTACAAGCTACAATCCCGGCTATCAACAGCAGGGTTATGGTCAGCCGATGGGAAACGATTATGGAATGCAGGGTATGCAAAACCCCTATCAGCCTATGCAGCAGCAACCGATGATCCCGACGATGGAATACGGCCAGAGCTATGGTGCGATGCAACCACAGCAACCCATGCAGCAGATGCCGCAGCAGCCGATGATGCAACCTTCGCAGCAACAGATGCCAGGCATTCAGCAGCAGCAGCCCATGATACAGGAGCAGCAACAGGCGCAGCAACCGCAAACATCGCCGTCTGGAGCTGAGCGTGACGATTTGGGGGTTCCAGCTTTCCTGCGTCGCCCAGCCAAGAAGTAAAATTCCTCCTACCATTATATCGTGAATAACAAACCCGCTTTCACATTGGAAAAAGCGGGTTTGTTATACGTGAAACGCTATTAGATTGAGGATCGTGTCGAAATAAGTCGCGTAAAGCATGCTCCGATTTGCATCCAAAGAGTCATACTTTTCTTTCAAGCAAAGCTTTCAGAAAGCTATGAAGTAATGTTCTGAAATCTTATAACGTCTCAATCCATTCGTTCTCATAGTCTAATGAAGTTCAAAAAAAGGAGAAGACGAAAGTCTCCTCCTTTGGTATCGAAGTCTTGATTAATACATTCCGCCCATACCGGGACCACCGGCAGGAGCTGCGGGTTCGGGCGTGGGGATCTCGGTTACGAGGCTTTCAGTGGTCAGGATCATTGCCGCAACGCTGGCAGCATTCTGTAATGCAGAACGAGTGACCTTCGTCGGGTCGATAATGCCCCGCTCAATCATATCCACATATTCGCCCTTCAACGCATCGAAGCCATAACCGTTCTTGTGGCTGTTCTTAATGTTCTCCACAATTACGCTGCCATCAATGCCAGCGTTGATGGCAATCTGGCGAAGCGGCTCTTCCAAAGCGCGAATGATGATTTGGACGCCTGTCTTCGCATCGCCTGCGAACTTCGCAAGCTCCGCCTGCACATTGGGCAGAACATTCAAAAATGCAATACCGCCGCCAGGCACAATACCTTCCTCGACTGCAGCACGGGTCGCAGCCAGTGCGTCCTCAATGCGGAGTTTGCGTTCTTTCATCTCGATTTCGGTTGCAGCGCCAACTTGGATGACAGCCACACCGCCGGCGAGCTTCGCAAGGCGTTCCTGAAGCTTCTCACGATCATAATCGCTGGTAGTATCTTCAATCTGCTTGCGGATGCTGTTCACGCGAGCATCGATGTCAGCTTTAACGCCAGCACCTTCCACGATGGTGGTATTTTCTTTGTCCACCTTGACCTGACGGGCAGAACCCAGCATGTCGATCGTGGTGTCTTTCAATACAAGACCCAGTTCTTCCGTGATGACCTGCCCACCGGTCAAAACAGCGATGTCACGAAGCATTTCTTTACGGCGGTCACCAAAGCCGGGGGCTTTGACCGCAACACAGGTAAAGGTGCCGCGCAGCTTATTGAGTACGAGCGTGGCAAGCGCTTCGCCTTCCACATCCTCGGCGATAATGAGCATCTTCTTGCCGGCCTGTACAACCTGCTCAAGCACGGGGAGAATCTCCTGAATGTTGCTGATCTTTTTATCGGTAATCAAGATCATGGGATTGTCCAGCACCGCTTCCATCTTATCGGAATCGGTTACCATGTAGGCACTCGCGTAGCCGCGATCAAACTGCATGCCTTCCACGGTGGTCATCTCAGTCTTCATGGTCTTGCTTTCTTCAACGGTAATAACGCCATCCTTGCCAACTACGTCCATGGCATCAGAAATCAGCTTGCCGATTTCCTCGTCACTGGCGGAAATGCTGGCAACCTGAGCGATCGCCTGCTTGCTGGTAATGGGCTGGCTCAAGAGACGCAAACCTTCTACTGCAGCTTTTACAGCAG
>Ga0302286_10003731_pt1 | contig 10219 bp, 9 predicted proteins | sample III_Fen_E2_3_FD_198765 | JGI IMG/M metagenome (GOLD analysis project Ga0302286, IMG submission 198765) | Peat permafrost microbial communities from Stordalen Mire near Abisko, Sweden - III_Fen_E2_3 | ecosystem: Environmental > Terrestrial > Soil > Wetlands > Permafrost | place: Sweden: Abisko...
GGTGCACAGCATTCCCGCATCGATCGTAAACCGGGAGATTGGTTTCCATTGTAATCCACCTCCAAAAGTATCACCGCAATTAATGTAGCTGAAATCGCTTTGATATTGTTTCGTAATTCCCATTTCAGTATGGAGGTAACCTGCACTTAAAGCAACTTTTTCTGACAGTTGATACTGACCACCAACGGCAACTTCCCAGGTGTTACAACCGATTGTGCGCTGCTCACCATAAATATTCGTTCCCCAGTTAACCCCTTTGTCGTGGTAAGAATTGAAAGATAATGAGAGATCCAATTTCTTGTTCAGTTTATAATCGACGCCGGCTGAAAAAAGTGCCGGGATGTCACTACTAGTCTCTTTCTTATCAGGAAACAGACCCGTACCATCAGTAACTGTTGCATTGGTCAGGGTCAGTTTTGTTTTGAACTCATACTTCAATCCGATATTTAATCCTTCAGCCGGAGAGATATTTAAACCTAAAATCGGTGTATAACCGGTTCCTGTTTGTGTTACATCAACCAGCTTATCATGAAGCTGTGCTGCAGTACCCACCATCGTGGCAGCCTGACCATTCAAAGTTGCTGCACCTGAAGTAAAAGCTGCCTGGATCTGTGATATATTCATCTGATTAATTTGAGTCTGGCTCACACCAAGTCCTAACAATCCCTGTTCAAGTTGAGTTCTGGTAGCTGCATTGATGTATCCTGCTCCCTGAACCTGTGCAAGGCTAAATGTACCGGCTCCGGCAGTAATTAAAGGCTGAACACTTGATGCCGCACCTGTTGCCTGGGTTGCAGCTCCCTGTAAAACCGGGGCCACATCACTGGTAAGGAAAGTTGCTGCATTTTTGAACTGGCCATTCACATTCACCTGAATATTTTTCAGATAACCACTATATTTTGTATTTGCGGGCAGATAACGTAAACCACCATAAACAGAGAAAACTTTGTTTACCTTGAAGGATGCACCTCCCTGAATTCCCCAGTAAACCGATTCCCCCTTGAAATAAATATCTACGCTGTAATCGCTAACTTTCATACCCAGTTTACTCAGGCCAGCCAGTGCCGGTACAAGTGTAGAGATGTTTTTTTCAAACGAGGGTAATCCCTTGTCATACTCAGCACTCGCACCCCCACTATTGGGACCTACACCCAGCGACAGGGCAAACCGATCCTTTTTGTACACCGCAAATGCGGTAGGAAAGACAGGCGCAGTTAAAGTTCCATCATATTTTGAAGAATGAAGCAGTGGAAACCCACTTTCGATCGTCTTCGTTTGAAATAAGCTCTGACTTTGTATGGATATATAAAACCCATTATCCATCTTCATCAAACCGGCCGGATTAAAATAGACTGCATCAACATCTGTAGAGGCATTACGCGATAACATTCGGATGTATTGCGCGCTTTGGTTACCGTTTGTTAATAGCCCGCCTGCAAAAACCTGGCCGAAACATAATAGAATTCCTGTAAAAACAACTAGTCTCTTCATACTTAATTTTTTATTTAGCGCTGCAAATATAAATATTTCTATTTAATAAACAACGCTATTAACTGTCTTACAGTATTTTACGAATTTTCGAACAAATCAATCATAAATTTGATAAATAGCCTTTAGTTAGAATTTCAGAATTTTATAGACAATTAAACATAGAAATACACATCCGGCAAATTATTATACCGAAAACTATAATTTCGAAAATTATCTTGCACAGAATCAACGACAGCTAAAGATTATATAATAGAATAGAATCAGAAATCAGAACCACTTTTATGATAATTATTTAGCAGGTCGATGTACATTTGCCTAACATCTTCGGGTAAAAATGATGCCTTAAACGAATTGTGGGCAATTTGAAAAAGATGACCTTTATCAAGATTCAATGCCCTGTAAACTGCAATGTAGTTAGTATTTATGTATCCTCCGAAATAAGCCGGGTCATCGGAATTGATCGTTGCCACCAATCCCTTCCGGAGCATTTGCAGCAACGGGTGGTCTTCAAGCTTTTCAATAACTTTTAGTTTCAGGTTTGAGAGCGGGCAAAGTGTTAGCGGAATCGCATTTTCTCTCAGTAATTCGACCAGAACATCATCGCTAAGACAGCTATTGCCATGGTCGATTCGGGCAATTTTCAATAATTCGACCGCCTTCGAAACATTTTCAGCGGTTCCCTCTTCTCCGGCATGCGCAACCGTCAAAAAACCATGCTGGCGAGCCATCGAAAAAACACGCTCAAACTTTTCCGGAGGGTTTCCCCTTTCAGATGAATCGAGCCCAACTGCGGTAATCCAATCCCGGTAAGGGAGCGCCTCATCGAGCAGTTCATGAGCAGCTTTTTCATCCAGGTGACGAAGAAAACACATGATCAGGCAGGAGGTGATTCCAAATTGTTTTTCCCCATCTTCAAGCGCCAAATGAATCCCTTCGATTACTGTTTTGAATGAAACGCCATTGGCCAAATGGGTTTGAGGATCGAAAAATATTTCGGTGTGCAGCACCCTGTCTGCAAAGGCGCGCTCAAGATATGCCCACGTCAGATCATAAAAATCTTCCTTCGTTTTCAGAACTCCGGCACCTGCGTAATAGATATCCAAAAAATCCTGAAGATTATTGAATTGGTACGCATCGTGCAACGCTTCAACGGAACCATATTTAAGCGCAATATGGTTCCGCTTAGCTATTTTAAACATCAATTCAGGCTCGAAGGTCCCTTCAATATGGAGATGAAGCTCTGCCTTTGGCAACCGTTCAATATATTTTACCAGATTTTCCATCGAACCTATTTTGTGTTTAAAAATTCATAATTAGAAGATCAATAATTTGATTCTTTAATTTCGAAGTAAGATTGCGGATGCAGACAAGCAGGGCATGTCTGGGGTGCACTGGCCGCTTCGTGAAGATAACCACAATTACGGCATTTCCAGATCACTTTATCGCCACGTTTAAATACTTTTCCTGACTCCAGGTTGTCGTATAAGGTACGGTAACGATCTTCGTGCGCCTTTTCAACTTTTGTAATCATTTTAAAGGCAGCGGCTACCTCTTTATAACCCTCCTCGTCGGCAATCCGGGCAAATTCAGGATATAAGGATGTCCACTCCTCATTTTCACCTTCAGCTGCAGCCTTAAGATTTTCGAGTGTCGTGCCGATGATACCGGCAGGATAGGTGGCAGTAATCTCAACCGGACCACCTTCCAGAAATTTGAAAAAACGTTTGGCATGTTCACGTTCATTTAAAGAGGTCTCTTCAAAAATGGCTGAAATTTGTTCAAGACCCTCTTTTTTTGCCTGTTTTGCAAAATAATCGTATCGCATACGAGCCTGCGATTCGCCGGCAAATGCCTTGAGCAGATTTTGCTCGGTTTTAGATCCTTTGATGCTGTTCATAGTGTAAATATTTAAGGTTAAACCAAATAACAGTTATTAAGAACCATCTGTAATGATTCTTAAAGTGATGCTTAAAGGTAGACAAATTAAGTATCAGATCAAAAAAATTAATGCTTAATTATTTTTATTGGCTAACAGCATCGTCTCCCCGTTGAAGCGATATATATTTAAGCGAAGGTGAAGGGATAAACAGGCCCAAACCAGCAGTTGGCCAAATTTCATCAATTTTGGCGATCGTTTCAGGCGAAGAGACGACTGGATTGGGCCAATCGCGTTTAAAACCATCGACCTTATCCGATTTACGGGTTCCGTCCATTACAAAATGGGCTACTTCATCTTTTTGCGCCGGTTGAATGATCCGGCAATCGCGTCGCGGGTCGATATTCCCGGAAACATACCAGCAAACAGCTTCCAAATCGAATATATTTAATTCGGGATCAACAAAAACAATCAATTTTATCGCCTTTAACTCATCTAATAAAAGCAGATTATCGATAACATTACTCAAAGTTTTGGAATCGCTTTTGATAATCCCTAAAATCACTACTGAGATTCCCTTCCCAACAAGAGAAAGATTACAGGATAAAATGCCTGAAATGTCTAAAATCTGCTTATTGCAACTATCTATATCAATTATATTTCCATTATATTTCTCATCGCCATCTTTCTCTTCTTCAAACTTTGTGGTCACATCAATTCCAAGTTTCGAACCATATGAAAAGCGGGAAGAGGAATGGTCGAGGACATCCATTGGTCCCTGCGAAAAATAGATATCCCGAAGCGGATCGACCACCTTTGATATATATTGTGCAAGTGCTTCGTAATCGTTAATTTCAATTGTCTGGTCAGCAACAATCAGAATTTTATTAAACATCATCTGTCCGGCACCCCACATGGCATTCATCACTTTCGGACCTTGTCCGGCATAGGTCTTCTCAATTTTAGCAATCGTAAGGTTATGAGCGACTCCTGACGGAGGTAATTCCATATCTTTTAGTTCCGGGATCAGCGTCATTTTCATTGGAGCCAAAAATATTCTTTCGGTCGCCCTTCCGATCCAGGCATCTTCCTGTGGAGGAATACCAACAATTGTAGCCTGATACACTGCATCCTTGCGATGGGTAATGCACGTCACATGAAATTTTGGGTACCAATCAGCCAGTGAATAGAATCCCGTATGGTCGCCAAATGGCCCTTCCCAGATTAGCTCTTCCTGCGGATCGACATAACCTTCAATAATGAAATCGGCATCTGATGGAACTTCAAGGTCGTTGGTGAGACACTTTACCAGTTCAACCCGCTTTTTTCGTAAGAAACCAGCTAGAAGGTATTCATCGATGTTATCGGGAAGTGGTGCAGTTGCAGCATAAGTATAGGCCGGATCACCACCAATCACAACTGAAACAGGCATTTTTAGTCCTCTCTCTTTATATCCGGCAAAGTGGCGTGCCCCGGTTTTATGTTTGTGCCAATGCATGCCTGTAAGATCTGGTCCAAAGAGCTGCATCCGGTACATTCCTACATTTCGGGCGCCGGTTTCAGTATCGCGGGTAACGACACATGGCAACGTGATAAAACGGCCACCGTCGGCAGGCCAGCATTTAAGAACAGGAAGTTTCATTAAATCGGGATCCTTCATCACCATTTCCTGACATTTCCCACGTCCGGAAATTGCTTTGGGCATCCAGGAGGCCATCTGCGACAGTAATGGAAGAAATTTCAATTTATCAAAAAAGCCATTTCGGGGTGTTGCCAATTTTTTGAATAAAGCTTCAATTTCAGCCCCGATATTTTCAAGATTTTCGCAACCAAGCGCCAGAGAAATACGCTTTTCGGAGCCAAAAGCATTGATCAGAAGCGAGAAATCAGTCCCGTTATTGTCGAATAGCAAAGCCTTCCCACCACCCTCACTTTTTGAGATTCGGTCGACAATTTCGGTTATTTCCAATTCAGGATTTACTGGGAGGGAAATTCGGATCAGCTCACCTTTTTTTTCGAGCAGTTCAATAAAATCTCTTAAACCGTGATAAGCCATATTCTTTAATTTGAGCATAAAAATAGGGGATTTCAAGGTCCCCTATCGTATTATGATGAAAAAATTGATTTCTTTAGTATCTATTTAGTATTCCTGAACCAATATCTCTGTTGAAATATGCATTTGTTTATTAATCTTGCGAATCATATCCAACGATAACTTTCTCTTTTTACCCAATATCTCAGTTACACGACTCCTGTATCCAATCACATCAGCCAAATCCTTTGGTTTATAATTCAATTGTTCCATTCTAAATTTAATAGCTTCAATAGGATCTGGCAGATCAATAGGGCAATGAATATTTTCATAATTATCAATCAACAATGATAATAAATCCAATTCATCACCTTCTGCGGTTTCAGGTTCTGCATCAAATATAACCTCGAGTCTTTTTAGTGCTTCATTATATTCTTTGTCGGTTTTAATTACTTTGTGATCCATAAATCATATTGTTTCTGCATTTATCTTATCATACTCGCCATGAGTACCAATGAATCTAATCCAAATTTCCCAATATGGCAAACGTCAACCAAAGAAATCTTTTCAAATCCCCGCTTTTCCCTTAAACCATTCGAGGGTTTCGGATGATGGCCGTTCGAGCGGCAGGTTATACATCCTGTCCCATATCAATTGTGCCAAAACACCCAGTGAACGGCTAACCCCAAACATAACGGTGTAGAAAAAATATTCATTAATTCCGTAATGATGTAAAAGAGCTCCCGAAAATGCATCAACATTTGGCCAGGGATTTTTAACTTTTCCCAGTGACTTCAAAATTGGAGGAACAATATCGTAAAGCATATTTACGATATTAATCAGGTGGTCGTCCTTGATGTATTTCTCAGCGAATAACTGCTGCGCTGTAAACCGCGGATCGGTCACACGCAATACTGCATGGCCATAGCCTGGAATTACCTTCCCTTCGGAAATCGTCTTACGAACGTAGGCTTCAATCTTTTCACGAACAACTTTTTCATCAGTGTCGTCACCAATTACTTTCAGCATTTCGTAAATCCAGTACATTACTTCCTGATTGGCATAACCATGTAAAGGACCGGCGAGACCAAGCATTCCGGCAGCGTATGAATAATATGGATTGCTCAAAGCCGTTCCGACAAGATGTGTGGCATGGGCTGAAACATTTCCACCCTCATGATCGGCGTGAATACACATATACATCCGAAACAAACGGTAAATCTCTTCACTGTCGTACCCCATCATATGGGCGAAATTAGCGGCCCAGTCAAGATTACGATCAGGCTCAATGAAACTACCATCCTTGAAACTGCGACGGTAAATATATGCGGCAATCACTGGCAGTCGGGCAATCAGGTTCATCACATCCTCATAGGTTGTATCCCAGTAGTCGTTCTTATTTAACCCTGCCCTGTGTGCTTTCTGGAAGATCGAATCAGTAGCCATTGAGATGATCCCAGTACTAAATTGGGTCATTGGCTTACTGGTAATCGGCATAGCCTCGATTACTTTAATGACATGATAAGGCACATGGCTACGGTGGTTCCACTCCTTGCTTAAAAAATCGGCATCTTCGCGGGTAGGCATCTCATCCAACAGCATCAGATAAAAAAGCCCTTCAGGCAAAGGTTCACCGTCAGGATTTATTTTTGGCAATTTTTGCTGAAGATCAGGAATTGAATGTCCGCGATACCTGATTCCATTCTCCGGATCAAGTTTTGACGTAACTGTAAGCAGGCTGGTCATCCCCTTCATCCCGGTAAGGATCTGATCAATATTGACCGATTCCACCACGACCTCGCCATATTCACCAATTAACTGCTTTACGACAGCGCGCTCTTTCTCACCTTTTTCCAGAAGTTTCTTCTTAATATAGTCCATGTGATTGCCAATTTATTCGTCCAAATATATGATTATTTACATAGATATTTGTCTTAAGCGGACAAATATCAATTTATAAACAAAGATTAAATGAAAAGGTTGGCGATTACATAAAAAAAGAAATAAAAAAGGGCAACTTTCGCTGCCCTTTTTCGAATATAATAATCGCAATTAATTATTCTGCCTTTTCTTCTGTGTCAGTTGCCACTACCGGAGTTTCGGCAATTTTAGGTTCTGCTTTTGGTGCAGCAGCTTTTTTAGGAGTTCCCTCTGTTGCTACAGCATCGCCTTTTTTCCGTGATCTGCGTTTCTTGCCAACTTCTTTCTTCGGAGCAGCCAACATATTTTCGTTATAGTCGACCAATTCCATCATACACATTTCGGCATTATCGCCAAGTCGGTTACCTGTTTTCAATATCCTGGTATAACCACCCGGGCGATCGCCAATTTTAATGATGATGTCGCGGAAAAGCTCGGTGACGACTAATTTGCTTTGCAGCAGGCTGAACACTTCGCGGCGGTTATGAGTAGAGTCAATTTTTGCGCGGGTAATGATCGGCTCAATGTAAACACGTAGTGCTTTAGCCTTGGCCAATGTCGTAGTGATCCTCTTATGAAGGAGCAGCGAATTCGCCATATTTGAAAGCATCGCATGCCGATGTGAGCTTGTTCTGCCTAAATGATTGAAACTTTTTCTATGTCTCATTTCTGTTATTCCTTGTCTAATTTATACTTACTGATGTCCATCCCGAAACTCAAACCGAGGTTAACCAATAAATCGTCAAGTTCTGTTAATGATTTCTTTCCAAAATTACGGAATTTCAACAGGTCGTTGCGATTATAAGTTACCAGTTCGCCCAGTGTATCAACATCGGCTGCTTTCAGGCAGTTTAAAGCCCGTACTGACAGATCAAGATCGATTAACCGGTTTTTAAGAAGCTGCCTCATATGAAGAATTTCTTCGTCAAATTCCTCGTTGGCAAATTTCTCATCCGAGTCTAAGGTAATTTTCTCGTCGGAGAAAAGCATAAAATGGTAAATCAGAATTTTAGCTGCTTCCTTCAAGGCATCTTTCGGATAGATAGATCCGTCAGTTGTGATTTCGATCACTAATTTTTCGTAGTCGGTTTTCTGCTCGACACGATAGTTTTCGATTTCATACTTTACATTTTTAATTGGTGTGAAAATAGAGTCAATCGGGATCACTCCAAACTCTTCTTCCGAAGGTTTATTCTCAACACCGGGAACATATCCACGACCCTTTTCGATTGAAAGCTCAATCTGAAGTTTCACTTCCGGTTCCATATTACAGATCACCAGTTCCGGATTAAGAACCCTGAATCCTGAAATGAAATTATTGATATCTCCAGCTTTAAACTTATCCTGACCAAATATAGTCACAGACACTTTTTCGCTGTCGAAGTCGTCAACAACCTTTTTGAAACGAATCTGTTTCAGGTTGAGGATCATCTCGGTTACATCCTCTATTACACCGGGGATTGTAGAGAATTCATGCTCTACCCCTTCTATTTTGATCGTTGTGATTGCGTATCCTTCAAGAGACGATAACAAGATTCTGCGAAGTGCATTACCGATGGTAATACCATAACCAGGTTCAAGCGGACGAAACTCGAATTTACCGAGTTTGTCATCCGACTCAATCATTATCACCTTTTCCGGCTTCTGGAAAGCTAAAATTGCCATAAACCTAAAAATTATTTTTTATTTCGAATACAATTCGACGATTAATTGTTCCTTGATATTTTCCGGAATCTCTTCGCGGTTAGGAACATTCAAAAATTTGCCAGCTTTGGCTTCGCTATCCCATTCGAGCCAGGGAAATTTGTTGTGGCGGTTCGTAGCGAGTGCATCAGTAATCGCAACCAGCGATTTTGATTTCTCGCGAACACTGACAACTTCTCCCGGGCGAAGTGTGTAAGAAGGAATATTTACAACCTCTCCATTAATAACAATGTGTTTGTGAGACACTAACTGACGAGCAGCAGCGCGGCTTGGTGCAATACCAAGACGGAACACAACATTGTCGAGGCGGCTTTCAAGCAACTGCAAAAGAACAGTACCTGTAACTCCCTTATGCGAATGCGCTTTTTCGAAAAGATTGCGGAACTGACGCTCAAGTACACCGTACATGTATTTGGCTTTTTGTTTTTCTTTCAGCTGGGTTCCGTATTCCGAAACTTTTTTCCGGCGTTTGCTGTTTCCATGCATTCCCGGAGGGTAATTTTTGTGCTCGAAAGCTTTATCGGGACCATAAATAGGTTCCCCGAATTTTCGTGAAATTTTGGATTTTGGACCAATATATCTTGCCATGTGATTTTACGTTTAAAAGTACCTATTAATTATACACGACGACGTTTAGGAGGTCGGCATCCATTATGTGGCAATGGAGTAACGTCGACAATTTCAGTTACCTGAATTCCGACATTGGCCATTGCGCGAATAGCAGACTCGCGTCCGTTTCCCGGTCCTTTAACGAATACTTTCACCTTGCGTAATCCAAGATCAAAAGCTGTTTTTGCACACTCCTCAGATGCAGTTTGTGCTGCATAAGGGGTATTTTTCTTTGAGCCTCTAAACCCTTTTTTCCCAGCCGACGACCACGAAATTACTTCGCCATTGTTGTTGGTCATCGAAATGATGATATTATTAAAAGAAGATGAGACATGAGCCTGACCAACAGCCTCGATGTTTACAACCCTTTTCTTTGATACTCCAGTCTTTTTTGCCATTTCTACTTATGATTATTTAGTGGCTTTTTTCTTATTTGCAACTGTTTTCTTTCTACCCTTACGAGTTCTGGCATTATTCTTAGTACTCTGCCCACGAACAGGTAATCCAATACGATGACGAATGCCACGATAGCACCCAATATCCATCAATCGTTTGATAGACATTTGGTACTCTGACCTTAATTCGCC
>Ga0302286_10003732_pt1 | contig 10217 bp, 3 predicted proteins | sample III_Fen_E2_3_FD_198765 | JGI IMG/M metagenome (GOLD analysis project Ga0302286, IMG submission 198765) | Peat permafrost microbial communities from Stordalen Mire near Abisko, Sweden - III_Fen_E2_3 | ecosystem: Environmental > Terrestrial > Soil > Wetlands > Permafrost | place: Sweden: Abisko...
AGGGACAAGCTTCTACAACAAGCAATAAAAAACTAAATTATGGTAATATATTGCTGGTGAGGTAAAAATAGAAAAAGAGAATAAATAAAATAGTGAAGAAGAAGTGGAGCCGACCGTAAAAAGTCGGCTTTACTGTTTTATTGGAAATAATTGCAAAAGGAATATCTTTGCATAAATTAAAAGAAACTATGAATTTTGTAGAAGAATTGCGTTGGCGAGGAATGATTCACGACATTATGCCGGGAACAGAAGACCAATTGAAAAAAGAATTAACGTCGGCTTATGTTGGAATTGACCCTACTGCCGATTCTCTCCATATAGGACACATGGTAAGTGTGATGATGTTACGCCACTTTCAACGAGCAGGGCATAAACCTATTGCTTTGGTTGGTGGTGCAACAGGAATGATTGGCGATCCATCAGGAAAATCGCAAGAACGTAATTTGCTCGATGAGGCAACGTTGCAACATAATGTCGATTGTTTGAAAAAACAACTATCGAAGTTTTTAGATTTCGACTCACAAGCACCGAATGCTGCAGAATTGGTAAATAATTACGATTGGATGAAGCATTTTACCTTTCTCGATTTTATTCGTGACATAGGAAAACATCTCACTGTTAATTATATGATGGCTAAAGACAGTGTAAAAAAACGTCTTGGCGAAGAAGCTAAAACAGGGATGTCGTTTTGTGAATTTACTTATCAATTGCTACAAGGTTACGATTTTCTACATCTCTATAAAACAAAAAACTGTCGTTTACAAATGGGTGGTTCCGATCAGTGGGGAAACATTACCACAGGAACAGAGCTAATTCGTAGGAAAGAAGCTGGTGAGGCTTTTGCATTGACTTGTCCATTGATAACCAAGGCCGATGGAACAAAATTTGGTAAAACAGAAAGTGGCAATGTTTGGCTTGATCCTAAATTAACATCTCCCTATAAATTCTATCAATTTTGGTTAAATGTAAGCGACGATGATGCTGAGCGATATATCAAAATATTTACAATGCTTAATCAATTAGAAATTGAGCAATTAATAGCAACGCATCGCGAAGCACCACATAATCGGGAATTACAAAAAGCATTAGCTCGTGAAGTAACGATTATGTGTCATTCGCAAGAAGATTATGATGCTGCTATAGATGCATCGCAAATACTTTTTGGAAAAGGAACTGCCGAATCATTAGCTAAATTAGATAAAGAAACATTTCTTTCAATTTTCGAAGGTGTGCCAATGTTTGAAGTGTCGCGCGATAAAATTGTATCGGGACATAATGTTATAGAATTGTTGGCTACTGAAACCAAAGTGTTTGAGAATAAAAGTGAAGCTCGTCGCCTAATTGATGGTGGTGGTTTAAGCATTAATAAAATAAAAGTTGAGAGTCAACAAGCAAACATCGATGCCTCATATCTTATAAAAGACGAATATATGCTTGTTCAAAAAGGCAAGAAAAATTATTATATAATTAGAATTAATTAAATTATAACAATATTTGATGAGACGTTGCGCACAACGTCTCATCAAAAAAGAATTACATAGTCCAAGGTTCAGCATGAATATCTGTTTCGTCAGACCAACGAGATTGTAAAACCGAAATTTCATTGATTATGTTTTGTGGCAATGGTTTAATAGAATTCATTGCAGAAAGGAATTCGTTAAAACGACTAATCTTGCTACTTGTTCCAACAGTTGCCTTTACATTTGGAATACTATGTGCATAACGCACGCAGAATTCTGTCCAGCTTGCAATTCCCGACTGTTCGAATATTGGAGCAACTTCTACAGCACGATCGTGTAAATATTGTTTCCATGCGAATTCAGGAATATCTCGAAGGCTATGAACGGGTCCACCAGAGATGGTTCGCATTGCAATAATAGGATATTTTTCTGTTTGTATTAAATCCCATAATTCATTATTAACAAAACGTTGTAACGGATTGAGGTAAAATATAAATGCATCGATTAATCCTTTTGTGTTTCCAGCTTTCAATGCTTTTATTGGCATTTCGGATGTCCAAGGGAAAACTTCTAGCACAAAACTTTTTACCAAACCTGAATTACGAAGATTTTCGAGTTCTTTGATTGAGTCTCCACCTGTTGCTAAATCTTCGGCAACTTTGCCCCACAAACAAAGTTGACCTATCTCTAAACTTTCAACTCCCAGAGCATCAAGATTTATTTTTACGTCTTTAATAAGTTCTTCGACAGTTCCACCACCCATTTTTATAATTAATTTGGGAACTTTTGTTCTGTCTTTATCGAAAGCTGCATGTAAAACTTCTAATGCTGTATTATATTGACGACTAGTATGAAACCATACACCTGCATTCATTGCTGCCAATGCTGTTTCTACTCTTTCTTCAAACGGAATTGAGTCGTCGCCCAATCGTGTTGTGCCATATACATACGGCGTTATTTGATCTAAATAATTTGAATTGCTCATTGTAAATAGTGAATTAATGTTTAATGCAAAGGTAACTGATGAACAATTTTCATCGAGAAATATTGGTTTCAAAACTGTATTGTTTTTCGGTCGAAAGAGTTGGTAAATTGTTGTCGCTAGAAGAGTTGTTTCTGTTTATTTTCCAATAACGGTAAATCTCCTTGAAACCGATTCGCCTGTTTCGTCAACAACGGTTAAAACATGAGTACCCGGAGATGGAGAAAAACCAAGTTGATGAATCGATTTTGTAGAACCAATATATCTATCATCAAGATGCCAATAAATGGTTGATTCTGGATTTCGATGTGCAACTTTGAAAACAGTTTTCCCCATTTCTCCATTTATTTCTATTGGAACGTAGATTGAACTTTGTTCTTTGGGGTAGATAATTTCCATCGTTTTAGCTGATGCAAGATATTTTGCACAATCGTCGCGATAGGGTGGTAAAACCTTGTAAAATGGATTGTTGGTTTTGAAGAAATATTCCATTGTTGGAGGAAGTACAAACCACGAAATATGTTGCATTTGGTCAATTGATTCGCAATCGCTGGTAACACGAAATTGCCCCGTTTTATCGAGATGAACGATTTGATGATACGGACAGGGAGGAGATTTTAATCCGCTTTTTTGAATCCAAACATCTTCGGTTGATTCGCAAATAGTTGTTTTTCGGAATCCACTCGATTTGCACAAGGGAACCAAAGTCATATCTTTATATGGTTGAGGAAACCATCCTTTCGTTTTAAGTAATTTAAAAATATCGAATAAAACAGGTGCAGCATCCGATATTCCTGTTAAACCTGGGCGACCTTCACCATCGGCATTTCCAACCCATACGGCTACAACATATTGTGGCGTACAGCCAATTGCCCATGCATCGCGATTGCCAAAGCTAGTTCCCGTTTTCCAAGCTATTTTTGATGACGAAGAAAATTGTTGCCATTCCAATTCTTCGTCGGGACGGGCAACTTCAACCATTGCTTGAAATGTTAACCAAATTGATGACGCAGATAATATTGACGATTCGGTCTCTGTTTGCTTTTTAGTTCCTTTTTCTTGTAATGCATAAATGGGTGGATGGAAATTGTCTGTGAAATATTTGCCATCATTTTCGGTATAGCGAGTGAGAGTGCGTGCCATACTTGCATACATGCCCGATAAATCCCATAAACAACCTTCGGCTCCACCCAGTATTAATGTTAATCCATAATGATTTGCTGGTTTGCCAATGGTTGTCATTCCCATTTTTCTAAGCATATAATGAAAACGACCAACGCCATATTGATGGAGTAGGCGAACAGCTGGAATATTTAGCGAACGGGCTAATGCACGACGAGCTGGAACTGCACCACTATATGTTAAATCAAAGTTTTTTGGGGCATAACCAAGAATTTCTGTTGGGATATCGGGAATAAGCATTGTTGGTAGAATTGAACCTTCGTTCAACATCGATGCATATAAATATGGTTTGAGAATACTGCCCGTACTTCTTGGAGCAGTAATAATATCGACATCGCCACCAACATCATTGTTTGCCGAGTTTACAGTATTGCCTACATACGCAAGAACTTCGCCTGTTTTCACATCAAGAACTATAACTGCTGCGTTACTTACCATTTTTGCCGTAAGCAATTGCCTATGTCGTTCAATTACGCCTGCAACTTGGTTTTGAATGTTCTGAATTATTGTAGAACGGAATTGTTTCCCTTTAAAACCTTCTTTAATAGATCGATCGAGCAAGTGCGGTGCCATTTGTGGAAGTGGAAATGGTTTGTCGGGAATTGGTTCTTGTTTGGCTAAACTGCAAGCCATTGGTTCAAGTAGTTTCACTACAGCAAGTCGGTTGAGTAATCGGTTTCTTTTCTTCTTTAGACTATTATGATTTTTCCCCGGATATATAAGTGCAGGACTATTTGGTAAAACTGCCATTGTAGCAATTTCGGCCCACGAAAGTTTATCGGCACTTCGTCCATAATAACGCCACGATGCGGCTTCGAGTCCCACAACATTTCCACCAAATGGTGCATTTGAAGCATATAAGGCTAAGATTTCTTTTTTACTGTATGTTAATTCTAGTCGGGTGGCAAGGAGTATTTCAATACATTTTTCGAAAATGGTACGAGGCTTGTTTTTTCTCGATAAACGAATAACCTGCATCGATAAGGTACTACCACCGCTTTTAATTTTTCCCGAAGATAGATTTTGACGAAAAGCTCGCCATAGTGAAAACGGATTTACCCCCAAGTGGCGATAAAACGAACGATCTTCGAATTGAATTATGGCTTTCTCGAATTTTTCGGGAACTTTATCATTATACGGGAATCGCCATTGACCATCGTCGGCAATTTTTGCTCCTAAAAGATTGCCATTTCTATCGAGTAAAACCGTTGATAATGGATCGTTGAATAATTGAGATGGAATAGAGAACCAAAACCAAAGTACCAACAATCCAGCAAAACCAATAAGCAGATGCTTACGGTTTTGCTGGATCCATAACATATAATTTCGGGAAAGGATATTCACATTATTTAACCATTGCAGTTTTTGCTTTTTCTTCGGGAACAACTTGAACCCAACGTCCAGGTACGCGTGCACTGATAGTATTATCGTACATTGCTTCGCAACTTACCGTAGGTAAATAGAATGTTCCTTGATAACTGGCATTTAGTAAAACAATGTATTTCAAACTCTGATTTGCTGGAATTCCAAAATACGTATAAACTCTGTCGTCACGAATATCTTGATATTCAAAAGCCGAAGAATTAATGGTAGATTCACCATCGTTTAAGCGAATATTATGAATTTCCCAACCCGATGGGAATATTTGTGTTAGTGCCATTTGTGAATAATAGCCTCGAAGTCCAGGATTTGAAATGCTAACTTCGGCATAGAAATCGGTTCCTTGAACAAGCATTGCTGGATTAATTTCGCTACCACTCATCGATTTATAGTTAACTGTCATGTTCAAATTGTTTTGAACCAAAGTATTGTCACCAACAAGTGGCACACCCGAAAGTATTGTTTTAGCATATAAACCACCTTTGCTGTTGTTGGTGATTTGTAATTTCCCTTTCATAACAGCACCTTTTAATTGCATGTTCGATTGGGTTAATACTTTTGTTGAACTAACTGCTGTTGCTTGTCCACCATTCAGTTTGTATTGACAAGCAATTGATGAACTATAGCCAACCATTTTAATAAATGATGTTGCAGAAATTAATGCATAAGCTGTTTCTTGTGTACTTAACCATCGCGATGGGTTTGAAAGTGATGTTGAAACAGCTTTAAAAACTGATAATGCTTGACTTTTCATATTCATCAAACAAAGTGTTTCGAGAATCATAGCTTGGTCGCGATATTCGGAACCATAGGTGTAATACATTTCGTGGTAAGGACTAACCGTAACGGGAAGTCTCGCTATCAGATTTCGAGCAGCTTCAGGCTGACCAGCCAATTGATATGCTGCAGCCAAACGCCATCGGGTAGCTATTGAAATTGTTTTACATTCCTTCAATCTGTTCATAGCACCATATTCGGGGGATTTTGCCAAAGCCAGAGTATATAATCGATATGCTTGAACTAAATCGTTATTATACGTACTGCCATTTGCAATCCAATTGTTTGCCATTCTTTTTTGATATTGTTTCCATTTTTCGAGCATACCAATAGGAAGAGTATAACCTTTTGTAGTAGCTTCGAGCATAAAATGACCAGCATAATTCGATCCCCATTCGTCGGCATCTACATTGCCTGGCCAATAAGCCATTCCACCGTTCGAGACTTGGAAACTACGTAATCGTTGCAAGGCTGCTGTTATGTTTGTTTGAATGCGATCTTTTAGTTGTTTATCGACATCACAAACCATAGAAATGTATAATTGAGGGAATACCGATGATGTTGTTTGCTCAATGCATCCATGAGGATATTCAATCAAATCGTTTAATCGTTTACCAAGATTGATTGGTGGTATCGATGAAAATTCAATGATTCCCTTATTGGTGCCCCTCATTCCCGCAGTTACAAAATCTACTGTTTTTGTCTTTCCTGGTTCAATAAATATTTCTGAAATATTGCTAACCAAAGGATTTGCGTTTCTAACATCAAGTTCAATTGAATATTCGGCACGTTCATTTCCGCTTGTAGCTACAATCGTAACTTTTCCAATGCCTGTTTGTTCGCTAACTTTGATGTTAAATTCAGCAATTTTGTCACCTATTTCATTAAATGATAGTGTTTGTTCGTTGCTTCCAATTATTCCTAATAATGGATTGCTTTGAACTTTAATTTTTACGTTTCGAACTTGTTTTTCCATTGCAAAAACAGTTACAGGAAGTTTTACCGTTTCACCTGGACCAATAACCCTAGGCAAGGTTCCAAGAATCATTAATGGTTTTCGTACAGGCACCGTTTTTTCGGTATTTCCATAAGCACCTTCTTTCGATGATGCTACAACCATAACTTTTACCGAACCAACATATTGAGGCATTGTAAGAGTATGCGTTTTTGTTTGTCCGCGTTCCAAAGAAAATGGGCCAAGATATTTTACCATTGGCTTAAAGCGATTTGCTTTTTTGCCATTTCGATTTAGTCCATCGCCATCGCCACCAATGCTGAGCATTTTTTGTAATTCTTTGTTGTATGCTCCCATCACATAATCGTACAAATCCCAGGTTTTCACTCCTAAAGCTTCGCGAGCAAAGAATGTTGTCCAAGGATCGGGAGTTTTGAAATGGGTTAAATCGAGCAAACCTTCGTCAACTATAGCAATGGTATATGTCATTGGTTTTCCCGTAGCTTCTTTTATGGTTATCGACGTTTTTTGTTCAGGTTTTAAAACCTCTGACATTTTTATAACAGGCTTCAAATGTGTTGCAGGATCTTCAACCATTATTGGGATTATTCCATACATTCTGATTGGTAAATCGTTAATCGTTTGCGAATGTTTTTGGAGTAATGTTACGTTTATATAAACATTGGGAGCCATATCAGATGTAACATCAAAAGGGATTACCGTAAAGCCTTTTTTCGTTTCGGTCCAGAACGATTTTACTACTTTGGTGCCATTTTCTATTGATACTAAAGCACGACCACCTTCGCTCGAAGGAATGGTAATTGAAGCTTTTTCGCCAACATTGTATTTGTCTTTACTGCTTGTAAATGTTAGCATACTTGCCGATGTACTTTCGCCATGAGAACGGTAATACCAGTTGCTGTTGTCAACATATATTATTTGTCCCGTTTTGTGACCGCTTTGTAAATCGGTAATACGAATTAAATATCGTCCCCATTCTTCATCTTTAAGGTTGAAGTTGAAGAACGTTTTTCCGTTAATCGATAATGTTTCTGTTTTTACAGGAATGGTATTTGGACTTGAAATATAGTTTGCAATATTGTCGTAATGATCCCACCACCAACGCCATTCCAATTTATACATATCAACTTGAACCGTTTTTCCATTCATTAAACGTCCGTTGCAATCCACATTTACAATATTAACCGTATGGTTTTCATTGGTGTAAATCATCTTTCGAGCATCGGTATTGTCGGGAATCATTATTCCAACATACGAATCGTAGGGATAGAATGGCACCGAAAATCTATCGGAGCTAAAACCACCACCATCTTCGAAAACTTTGGTATCGAAAAATGCTTTTAATACGCCTGGTGCAGCTTTTGCAATTTCAATTTTTGGGTCAATGTCGGCATATCCATTTTCATCTATTCGTCCCGAATAAACACTATGCGTTTCAGCTGTAAATTCATTTGCAGGATCGTCGAAACAATAGGTTGGGAACTTTTCGAATGTCGATTTCGAATGAGTTAATGTTAATGAAATATCTGTTTTTAGATTGTGTGCAATTGCACCTGTCAGCCATTTAACATCGAGGTTTCCTTTGGTGTTTTTAAATAATTTATCGTTAGGGAATTTCAGATTTATTTTTAATCGATTGGGCATTACCGTTTCAATTTTTACCTTTTGAGTAAATGTTACACCACCAACTTTTACCTGTGCCGACCAGTTTCCAGTAGGTGCCGAAGGTTCAGTGCAAGTGGTAAAAGCATACATATTATTTACTGATTTTGTAGAAACAATATGACGAATAATTTGTCCTTTCGGATTTATCAAATCGAATGCTACCGGATGCGAAATCGGAATCGAATTACCTTGATCTTGAAGAATAAAGGTGAAATACAGTGAATCGCCTGGACGCCAAACGCCACGTTCGCCATAAATAAATCCTTTCAGTCCGTGAGTTATCGTTTCACCTTGGATATCGAATGTGCTCAATGATAATGACGAACCATCATCAAGTTTTAGATATCCTCGCTGAGTATCTTTTTTTGCAATACAGAGAAAGGCTATTTTATTGGTTTGAATTGAAGCCATTCCGTTTGCATCGGTTACTGCTGTTGTTATTAATTGATGTTGGAAGTCGTAAATTTCAAGACTTACGTTACTCATTGGTTGAGTAGTAATGAGGTTTGCAACATATAGATTGATCGATTTGTCTGCACCTTTTTTTGCAATAATTCCTAAATCGGAAGCCAAGATGTTGCGCGAAACGGAGTGGTTACTATATCGGTAATACGATGGTGTGCAAGGATTGTCGCGGTCGTTCCAGTTATAACCTTCATAGTCGGAATATTCTTCATCTTCGCCTTCGTAATCGGAACGACTGTAGCCATCTTCTTCCGAATTATTTTCCCAAGCATTTGTTTTAGGTTTTTTAATGACTTTTGTCGTATCGTTGCAATGGAAAGTTGAATATTCTTGTTTAAACGATAAGGTAACTCGATAAATAGCACCGGGTTCAGCTTTTATTAAATCGGTTAATTCTATAGCATAACGTTCCCATTTGTTCGATTGAATTTGCGAAAGTGGAATCGTTTTTTCAAGTACAGTTTGAGCTACACGGTATAATTCATCCTCATCGCTCAAGCTATTTACCTGCAGAAATTGGAATACATTGTTTTCATAAATTTTTTGAATGGTGACATCTACAGCGTTGAGGTTTACTGCTTCGAACGGAAATTCCATTCCATTGGAACTTGGAACAATTACACCTTTGCCAACTAAACGAACGGCAGGTTTAATATCTTCGAACGTAACTTGGGTTTCAATAGGTGCTTTTAGGCTTTTGCCTAATGAATTTTCGATAGCAGCATCGATGTTTATTTTTACCGTTCCTCGCATATCGGTTGAAGGATACACAATGATTTGATTATTGTTGAATACCGTTTTAAAAGATGTTGCTGGATCTAATTGGATAAGTCCGTCAATGTTTTTTGTGTCATTCAATGGATCGGAAAATGTTAATACAATACGTTGTTCCTGATCTTGTTCCGTTTTGGCTTTTATGAAAATAAAATCGTTGATAGATGGTATTGTAACAATTTCTTCACCTTCTTTTGAAATTCCCAAAGCATCGCCATTCCATTTTATTGCAACACTCGAAGCTTGAACTGTTCTGTGAATACTATCGATTTGGTAATGATGCACCTGAAGATTGAGTTCGTGAATCCAAGTAATTTTAAGATCACGTCCATCTTGTGTTGCTTTTAGTGTTTTTTCTATTGCTTTATTGTCGGCAACATCTGCTGTTAGAACAGTTCCCGTAAGCTTTTCCCAATCATATTTTTTCTTGTCGTACGATTCGTGATTATCAACATCAACCTGCATCGATTGTTCCATAACATGAAAGCTAAATTCGAAAACTTGCATGCTATCGGGCACTTTCATTACTTTCGAAATATAAAATTCGGCATCGTAA
>Ga0302286_10003733_pt1 | contig 10215 bp, 10 predicted proteins | sample III_Fen_E2_3_FD_198765 | JGI IMG/M metagenome (GOLD analysis project Ga0302286, IMG submission 198765) | Peat permafrost microbial communities from Stordalen Mire near Abisko, Sweden - III_Fen_E2_3 | ecosystem: Environmental > Terrestrial > Soil > Wetlands > Permafrost | place: Sweden: Abisko...
GCCTATTTCCTTAATGAAATACCCTGCAAAAAACCCTACAATCACCGAATAAACCATTAAGAAAAGGTAATAAACAACCATTGCCGAGGTAAAAAAGAAGAGAATCGCTACGATTGTTTTTGTGATAAAAAACAGTGAGACCATACTAAGAAACCAACTTTGCTCCACACTGCCTTCAAAACTTTGCAAACTTTGCGCGATCCAAGTAGAAAGCGCTCCAACGCCTCCAAATAAAAGCCAAATTGCACCGATAAAAACAAGGATCGTTAAAATAAACGAGAGCAGTGAAACCAGTAAAACCCTTGGAGAAAGTGTATCTCCAAGAGCAAGAGCAAAAATGTTGGTTTGAGGTGTTGTGTTCATCTAATTACTGAAGTGCTTGGCCATTAACACTAACGGCACCTTTTTTCAGGGCAAGGTCATAAACCAAAAAGTCACCTTCAGCGCGACCCAGTGCAAAATCTTCAGCAGAGGTCAACCCCATTGCTTCAAGTGCGGCACGATCATCTTTATGCACTTTCACTTTGGCAGTAATGTCTAAAAGTCCAAGAATAGCCAAAGGACTCTCTTTATCACTGTAACTGTTTTGAGGAACGACGAGTGTTGTATCAACGCTCACATCTTTAAGGACAAGTCCTTCGGTGGCAAGACCTTTTAAGACAACACCCAAATCAATTTTGACACCTTGATTGATGAGGGCGACGAAATCTTCAATTAAGACTTTATCATCCAGTGGTGTCGTTCCGATAACCAGTGCATTGTAATCAGCTTGCACTTTTTTCATCGTGTCCGCATTCATCCCTCGCATAAAGAGTTTTGCAAAGAAGGTATCAAACTTGACATCATCGGTACTATCCAGTAATGCTACTGCATCCATTGTAAAATCTGTTTTGATTTGAAGATCTTTTTGGATCTCGTCTACACTGCTAATCAGTTTAAGACTTCCAAGATCAAATTTGACATTGGTGTATTCATCGTTCATTTCAAGAGCATACTTTCCAATGCTCATATCGCCTTTGGTATTGAGATCATCTTTGTACGTAAACGTATAGAGAAAGTCTTTCAGCTCACTTTTAAGCATAAACATTGCGCCACTCACGCCTATGTTTTGTTTAGCAACACCTAAGACACCTTGTACGATACCTGCACGCTCATTTAAAGAGAGTTCTTGTTTCTCCGTATCGATACTCAGCGTTGCCTCTTCTGTTTTGATCTCTTCTTTAATGTCTTTAATTTTCACATTTTTGAGCTTTCGATCGGGGCTAAACGTCATCTCCATCGCCAATACACCACGTGTCAACAGTGGCAAAATAGCATCACTGGCGGCTTTGTTATTGCGTACCTCTTCTTGAAGGGTTGTTGGTAGCTCCGCAAGGCTTAAAGAGACTTTGGCATCACTGGGTAGAAAGTTGGAGTGATACATCTCTCCTTTGAATTTTAGACCATTCAGCGCATCATTAATGCCTTCATCGGTTTCTGCTTGTAAAGACTCCGCAAATAACTTATATTGTGCATTTTTTGCGACCAATTGTGTGAGTAAAAAGTCGCGTGCTTTTTTGGCATCGACCACTTCAAGACTGAACGTTCGCTTCCCCATGAGATAGCCACTTTTAGTTAAAAACTCTTCTTTAAAGCCATTTTTTTCTAAGATGACTTTATTGGCTTCAATGGTACTATCGACGGTGTGAGACACAATTAAAGGTGTTACTCCAAGAGCGGCGATCACCACTGCAGCGATAGCGAGGTATTTTGTCTTTGCCATATTTCTATGCCTTTATTATTTGTAACCTATGACGTAATAGGTATTTTTGTTAGGAACTTTTTCCAAAGTAATTTTATATTTTACAGCCCATTTGTTAATGATCTCATTCACTTCAGCAATAAGATCAGCGCTTGCTGCTTCATTTTTGATTTTGAAGTAATCTTTCGTACTAGAAAGTGCCACAAAAGAGTTATGAACTTTAAGTGCATCGTGCAGGGAGAGCAGATGTTTTTCAATATGCTCAAAGCCTGCGGTATTCTCAATAACGCACTCAAGTTGTGCCTCAGATTTGGGTGTGACACTGTAGCCTAGTTGTGTTAAGATTGCTTGTTTTTCCATGGGTCGTTTCCTTTTGATAAAATTGTGTTCTTACAGAACGCTTGACACGCTTTTAAAGCAACGCTTTAAAAACGACATTAACACTGACTTTTCTTACATGAAAAGCCCGTGCACCTTTGGTATTTTTAACGTTTTTGTGCGATGAGCACATCTTCGATCATTTTTGAAATATCGCCATCCAAAATGTTGCTCACTTGGGAATACGCGATGTTGCTTCGATTGTCTTTAACCTGTTGATACGGCGCTAAAACGTAACTTCGTATCTGATGACCCCAGCCGATTTCACTCTTTTCAACACCATCTTTAACCGCTTGTTGCTTTTCAGACTCATACTCATACAAACGAGACTTCAACATTTTCATAGCCGTTGCTCTGTTTTTATGTTGCGATCTATCATTTTGACACTGTACCACAATACCCGTTGGCATGTGCGTGATACGAATGGCACTGTCGGTTTTATTGACATGTTGCCCACCCGCTCCACCAGAACGGTACGTATCGACTTTAAGATCACGGTCTTCAATGACAATGTCAATATCATCATCGACCTCAGGAGAAACCATCACAGAACTAAACGATGTGTGGCGTTTTGCATTGGCATCAAAAGGGCTGATGCGCACCAAACGATGAATACCATTTTCCACTTTCAGATAGCCATACGCATTTTCACCACTGATGATAAAACTGACATCTTTAAGCCCCGCCTCTTCCCCCTCTTGGTAGTCAAGAACTTCGACCTTAAAGCCTAAACGCTCTGCCCACCTTAAATACATACGGTACAAAATACTTGCCCAATCTTGACTCTCCGTTCCTCCCGCACCTGGGTGAATAGAGATAATGGCATTGTTATTATCATTTTCGCCACTGAGCATCATGGCAATCTCTAAATTGGTAATGTGATTTTCCAAATGTTCAGCATCTTTATAAAGCTCGTCAATCGTTGCTTCATCATTTTCACTGTTGGCCATTTCGTATAAATCCACAGCATCCACAACGACATTTTTAGCTTTGGTATAACGGGTGAGTAACGAGTTGCGCGCTGTTTTTTCTTTTTGCAACTCAGCGGCTTTTTTTGCATCATTCCAAAATTCAGGATTTTGCTCGATCGTTTCAATCTCACCAAGCCTTAAAGTAAGCTCTTCTGGCTTGATAATTTGTGCGATATTGTCCACTTTCGTGGTTAATTTTTTGAGAAGTTCGGTGTATTCGTAACTATCCAAATGGTTTCCTTTTGCTATAATACTCGCTTCAATTTAAGAGACCCTCGAAAAAACGTGTTTCTTAGAAGTCTAGTCTTATATTTTACTCAAAAGTGCCTAAAATGAAAATAGTAAAAACCATTGAAGAATTATACCAAGCAAGACGAGAGCTTGAAGGCTCTATTGGCTTCGTGCCAACCATGGGTGCATTGCACAATGGACACCTCTCATTAATGCAAAGATCTATCGCTGAAAATGCGCATACCATCGTCTCTGTTTTTGTCAATCCAACACAATTTTTAGCGGGAGAAGATTTTAGTACTTACCCCAAGCGTACCCAAGCCGATATTAAAATTTGTGAACTTGCGGGAGTAAGCATTTTGTTTATGCCAACGCCTGATGCGATGTACTCCACAATGGAGCCCACTATTCTAGCACCGAGCGCCAAAGCGTATATTTTAGAAGGCTTAGCACGCCCCGGACATTTTGATGGCGTTTTGCGTGTGGTTTTAAAGCTGTTTAACCTGACCAAACCAACACGGGCGTATTTTGGTAAAAAAGATGCGCAACAGCTCTATTTGCTTCAAAATATGGTCAAAAGCCTCTTTTTGGATTTGGAAATTGTTCCGTGCGAAATCATCAGGGAAGACGATGATTTAGCCCTTTCCAGTCGCAATGCGTATCTTAATGCCAAAGAGCGTCAAGAAGCACTCTTACTGTGCGAATCGCTTAAAGTGGCGACCCATGACATTATCGCAGGAGAGCGTGATATCGCGGCCATCAAAACTGAAATGTTACATACCCTAGCGCCTTTACATGTAGAATACGTGGAAATTTTAAATCGTGATTTTGATACAATAGAAACCATTGAAATAGGCAACTCTATCATTTTAGTCTGCGCCAAAGTTGGCACGACTCGCCTCATTGATAATTTATGGATTTAAGGAATACATTGAAAAAACTACATTTAGTCTCGCTTGGCTGTAATAAAAATCTCGTCGATAGCGAAGTCATGCTAGGCAAACTTCAAGCCTATGAAATGTGTGATGACCCAAGTCAGGCTGACGTGTTGATCGTTAATACCTGTGGCTTTATTGGACCTGCCAAAGAGGAGAGTCTTAATACCATTTTTTCACTGCATGAAGCACGTAAAAAAGGCTCCTTACTTGTTATGGCAGGCTGTCTTACAGAACGTTATAAAGAAGACCTAACCAAAGAGCTTAAAGAGGTCGATCTTTTTACAGGCGTTGGCGATTATGACAAAATTGATGAGATCATTGCCCTTCGCCAAAACCGTTTTAGTCCTGCAACCTACCTCTTAAACGAAGAAGAGCGTGTGATTACAGGCTCAAATGCGCATGCGTATGTGAAACTCTCAGAAGGCTGTAATCAAGCGTGTAGCTTTTGTGCCATTCCTGGCTTTAAAGGCAAACTCCATTCTCGAACGCTTGAATCACTCATTAAAGAGGTCAAAGCACTTGTGGCTAAAGGCTTTTATGATTTTAGTTTTATCTCTCAAGATAGCAGCTCTTTCCTTCGTGATGTGGGCGAAAAAGAGGGTTTGATGAAACTCATTGATGCGGTGGAGCAGATCGAAGGTGTGAAGAGTGCGCGCATTTTGTATCTTTACCCAACCACGACTTCAAACGCTTTGATTGAGCGCATTATTAGCTCACCTTTGTTTCATAACTACTTTGATATGCCGATCCAACACATCAGCGATTCCATGCTTAAACGTATGAAACGAGGCGCTGGACGTGAGCGCATTATCGAGCAATTAGAATTGATGCGAAAAGCACCCAATAGCTTTATTCGCACCAGTTTCATCGTGGGTCACCCCGGTGAAAACGATGCTGAATTTAATGAGCTGCTTTCGTTTGCCAAAACATTTGATTTTGATCGCGTCAATATCTTTGCCTATTCCGATGAAGAAGACACCTCTGCTTATGAGATGGACGAGAAAATCGACACCAAAATGATTAATAAACGCATTAAACAACTCGATAAATTAGTCCAAGCCAAAACGAAAAAAAGTTTTGAAAAAGAGGTTGGCAAAGAGGTCATTATTCTTGTTGAAGGACAGAGCAGTGAACATGAGTACTTCATGGGCGCACGCGAGCTTCTCTGGGCACCGAGCATTGATGGCGAAGTCTTGGTCAATGACTCCGATATTGAAAACATTGAAGTAGGCAAGTGCTACCGTGCGACCATTACAGAGTGTGCGGGAGATCAACTCATTGCGACCATCACCACTGTTGCATGAAGCAACGCTAAGCTCATTACATCACACTAAAAATCTCGTGGCATTTTCAGGCGGTGGAGATTCTACTGCCCTCTTCTTTTTACTGCTTGAACAGAATATTCCGTTTGATATTGCGCATGTGAACTACCAAACAAGAGCGCAAAGTAACGCCGAAGAAGCGTATGCCGCACAGCTTGCAACAACACATCACAAACAGCTTTTTAGCATTACATGTAAACTTGAAAATGCCAATTTTGAGCACCACGCAAGAAAACAACGTTACGACTTTTTTGAAACCGTGATTCAAGAACATGGTTACGATACGCTGCTTACTGCACATCATCTAGGAGATCAGCTTGAATGGTTTTTGATGCAACTCAGCCGTGGAGCGGGACTTGTTGAGATGTTGGGAATGCAAGAGATGGAAGAGCGGGAGCACTATACGCTTATCAGACCCCTTTTACATGTAAACAAAAAAAGCCTTCAAAGCTACCTTGAAAAACGCAATATTACTTATTTTAACGATGAAAGCAATGACTCATTCAAACACGTACGCAATCAATTTCGCCATGATTATGCAACGCCACTCATTGATGTGTATGAAGAGGGCATTGCTAAAAGTTTTGCGTACCTAGAGGAAGATCGGAAGCGACTTTTGCCACATCAAACCAAACGTATTGGAGATCTTTTTAGTTTACCAAGAGATAGGGATGATCTTATCAATATTCGCCAAATTGATAAAACTTTGAAGCTTCTAGGGTTGCTAGTCTCCAAAGCCCAAAGAGATGAGATTTTAAAAACAAAAAACTGTGTTGTGGGTGGAAAAATTGCAGTTTGTTTTGAGGAAGATAAGATTTTTATAGCACCTTATCTCAAGAATGCTATGGAAAAAGACTTTAAAGAGCTGTGCCGCAAAGCACGTATTCCTTCAAAAATACGCCCTTATTTGTACACGTGTGGCATTGATCCTAATGAGTCTTTGTTGCATTAAGGTCATACACTTTAATTTTAAAAGTCGAGCTAATACTCTCTTTACTTGATTCTAAATGGATGGGGAAATCCGCTTGGACGATGCTACTGTAGCGATTCAACCCTTCCAAAAAGTTGTAAAAATTTGTCGGTGTTTTGAGCATGGAAGTGACGTTGAGTTCATATTCAACAAACTCTTTTTTGTACTCAGACTTAGTGATTTCCGTCAGTGAAACTTGAGAAAAAAACTTCCCGGTGTAGCGTATAAATTCCTCTTGGGTAAAAGGGTGTTTGAAGGCTGAAATGACGTGCGCATTTTCAGCTTTTAGCTTTGAGAGTTCTGTCTCACGCTCTAAAAATAGATTTTCAACTCTGGTTTTATGCACTAAAACGCGTTTGTATTCTGCTTGCAAAATACGGTGTTCTTTCACATTAGGGATAATCAGTAAGAAAATAAATGCAAACGTGACAATAATAAAGACCATTAAGAAAATGAGCAATTTCATAATGTCAATTTTGTCTAAACTGCGATCAAAACTATTCAATTAATCCATCCTCGCCAATAATTTTGTTGATACTCACAAAATTATACCAACCCTCTTTTGTGAGGTAAAACGTCGTATTGCTGGTATGAAAAATCGACTTTAGGGGTGCTGCTAAAAGAAAATTAAACGTATCTTGTGTTGGGGCAACACCATAAAGGATCAGTGAATTGCGCTCCATTTGCACTTTTTTGAGTGTAATTTGATCAGGAACTAAATCAAAAAGATTTTTCATGCTCTCTTTTAAAAGCGTGTTGTTGGAGAAAATCTCTTCAGAGAGTGCTTTTTGTCTTAAGATAATACCAATCGTTTCATCATCTTCGTCAATTTTAACCTCTAACATTTCGCGCTCTTTGGTCAGATCAACCACGCCACTTTTAAACGAGCTCATTTCAATGACAATATAAAAATTGAAAATAATCATAAAAAGAGACATCAACCCAATAAAAATGACCCACATTTTACTAAAGAGGGATAAGAAGGGCTTCCGACGAGGAGCAATGAAACTTAGTCTCATTTAAAAACCTCTTTAATCGCGATGTCGCACATACGGTCACTCACGTCAACTTTATGAATTTCAACATCCATCATGAGCTCATCTTCAAGCTGATGAATCAAATCAGAACTGATCTCATAGCCATCAAAAATAACAATTTCATCAATAAATTCACTCGTGTACAGTGGATTGTGATAGTACTCTTCAAGAGCCGTTTTGAGGTATTTGTAGACTAAAAGATCACGCCCGTAAAGCTCTAGGCTAATGTCTTCTTCTTTGAGCCCGTCCATGCCACTAAATGAACCAAGTGCTCTACCATCAATATCGGAAAAAGAGTCGGTAGAGCGTAGATCATTCATATCATCCAGTTCACTGAGCTCTCCAAGTTCACTCAGTTCACTAAGCTCTTCAATCCCTTCTTGTTCTTCTTCCTCTTCTTCTGCGACTTCAGGTATCTCTTCAGAATCAATAATACCCTCTTCCTCTTGTTCATTTTCCCAATCATTCACATCATCACTGCGACTAAATGTCGTATCGGTTTGCGTTTTGAAAAAAGCGCCAAAATGGAGCTGTTTCTCTTCAAAAATAGCCACAATAAAAAAGTCTTGGCAATTTAAAATATAACATGTTGGCTTGTTTTTAAGTTTTTGGGATACAACAAAATCACTGAGAACAATAAAAGGTGAGTAGATAAAATCAAGCCCTACATTGGCAAAAATATTTTTAGCCCACTTGATTTCAATGTAAGAAGCATAGGCTGTCCATTGATCAAAAACGGCGACATTATGGACATTTTTGATATCAACACCGTATTTGCTAAACGCACTATTACCCGTCCCAGAGATAGCACCTTGTCCCAAAGTACCCAGTAAAAAAGCAATATAAACAAACTGATACTCATCTTGTATATTCATCAAATAATTTTCAAGAGCCTTGTCAAGTGTATCCATAGGAGGTGTCAATGCAAATGTTTTGGTAAACGTATTAACAATTGCGCCATCTTTGAGGACTTTACAACGCAGTTCACATTCTGTTTCACTTAACACAACAGCCACAAAAAGATTCGGGAATTTTTTCTGAAAAACAGTTCTTATGCCCATATATCTGACTCTTTGTTCACATTACTACTCTTGTGTTAATTTGATTTTGGATTATATATTAGACTAATCTTGCTTAAGTTTTGTAAAATATTAAGCAAAAGTAATACCATTTGAATGAAGTGCGTCAAACTGCATGCACTAAAAGGCGTTTTTCAATCAGTGCCTTTGCCTCTTCTAAGGAGAGTTCATGTACATAGAAAGGATCGCCAAAGTAAAACTCTATGGTCGAAAACGGTTTAGGGATGCAAAACTTATCCCAACTCTTCATACTCCAATACGATGTAAGATGACAGTTCATCGTAATAATGGGCACTTTTCGCATCATGGCAAGCGCAGCTGCTCCATCCGCAACGGTGTGTCTTGGCCCTCTTGGACCATCAGGTGTTATTCCAATGTCACGTCCATTTTTGAGTGCTTTTAACGCCCCTCGAAGTGCTGAAACGCCCCCTTTTGAAGTGCTTCCACGAATCGTTCCTCCGCCAAAGAGTTGCATCAATTTTGCCACCAATTCGCCATCAAAATGGTTACTCACAATCGTATCAATCGTTTCACGCTTAGTGTAATATTTGTACGCAGCCGCTGCCATAAGCATCTCTCCATGCCAAATCGCATAAATACTGGGTGTTGCGGAGCCATCTTGTGAAAGGTAAAATCTCTTTTTACATGTAAAAAATAAAATCTTCACCAATGCGTAAACAAGAGGTGGAACAATCCACACCAAAAGTTTACGTTGGGTAACCTTAGAGAACAATTTCGCCATAGAGGGAGAGACGTTTTGGATTGGTGATTTTAATATTGACAGTCTGCCCTAGCAGGCTTTCATCCCCTTTAATCTGCACAAGGGCATTGTTATCACTTCGACCTGCTAAAAAGCCACTGTTACGAAGTTCATCAATATAAACGGGATAAATTCTATTCAGGTGCGCTTCTGCAATCTCATCTAAAATCTCATCTTGTAAAAGTTGCAATCGTTCTAATCGCTTCGATCCAATTTCAGCATCGATTTGATTGGTAAATTCAGCCGCTTTTGTGAGCGGCCTAGGAGAGTATTTAAATGCAAAAATTTGCTCAAATTTAACATGTCTGATGACATCCAGTGTATCTTCAAAATCAGCATCACTCTCTCCTGGGAAAGCGACAATAATGTCAGTGCTGATAGAGACATTTGGGATCATTTCACGTAGTTTTAACGCACGATTTAAAAACCACTCTTTGCTATAGCCTCGTTTCATCTGCTCTAAAATATGCGTGGAACCACTCTGCAATGGCATGTGCATCGACTTGCATACTTTAGGATTGTTGGCAAAGGTTTCTAAAAATTTATCATCCATGTGCAGTGGATGTGGAGAGGTAAAGCGAATACGTTCTACTTCAGGAATTTCACTGATGAGATTCAAAAGGTCTGAAAAGTCCATTGTGTTCTGTACATTACCACTAAAACGCCTGCCATAATTGTTCACATTTTGACCCAATAAGAAAATCTCTTTGGCCCCATTTTGAGCTGCTTTACGTGCTTCGTTGACAATCAAATCAGCAGGAATGGAAATTTCATCACCTCTGGTTTGT
>Ga0302286_10003739_pt1 | contig 10203 bp, 11 predicted proteins | sample III_Fen_E2_3_FD_198765 | JGI IMG/M metagenome (GOLD analysis project Ga0302286, IMG submission 198765) | Peat permafrost microbial communities from Stordalen Mire near Abisko, Sweden - III_Fen_E2_3 | ecosystem: Environmental > Terrestrial > Soil > Wetlands > Permafrost | place: Sweden: Abisko...
TCGACCCAAGTGTCGGACAAGTCGACGCCTGGCTGATCGCGCCGGGTGGAAAGATCGATACCTGTGTGATGGCGGGTGATCAACGTCTCTCGACTAGTGACTGCAATAAATTCCTGAAGATTAACGGTCCGCTTATGGCTGACTCGGTCGTACCTCGACGTACGAGCGGTGGGGGCACAGATCCTGCTGAAGTGCTTGACCTCCGTGGGGATGCCTATATGTGGGCACGTAAGGTTTCTGAGGCAAATGGCTCTATCCACACCACGTATTTACGCGAACTTCCTCCACGATACTAAATTCGAAAATACGTATTAAAATGCCGCATATCACTTGCGTCAAGCAAAACGCTTATGTATACTTATGGATAGTATGAAGATATTAAAAGGGGTAGGCGACTTTTTCTCGCTCGACATTGGAACAAACGCGATTCGGGTGGTTCAACTCAAAGCCACAGGAAGCGGCTGGTCCCTCGAGCACTATGGCTATGCGCCCATCGATAGCCGCCTGACAAGCAGCGACTCTGAAGAGGCACGTCGACGTGTCGCAGAAGTCATCATGACAGCTGTTGGCCAAAGTGGTATCAAGACAAAGAATGTGGTGATAGGTTTGCCTTCAAGTAAGACCTTCACGACTATTATTGATGTACCGATGACCAATGAAGTCGAACTCAAAGCTACGATGAAATACCAAATCGATCAGTACATCCCAATGGCAATTGATGATGCAAAGGTTGATTGGGCATTGCTCGGTAATTCATTACATGCACAGAATCAACAAGAAGTATTACTCTCTAGCGTTGCTAAGGGATACAGCGAGGAGCGACTTGAGCTTGTCGAATCGTTAGGGCTTAACGTGATCGCAGCTGAGCCTGATCCAATCGCTATGGTGCGAGCACTGACGATTTCGGGTAGTAAGGGTGCTGTACTGCAATTAGATATGGGCGAGACATCGACTGATATCGCAATCGTCTACGGTGATGCGCCACGACTTATTCGAACTATTCCAACGGGACTATCGTCGCTCGTCAAGGCAACCGTCACAAATCTCAGCGTTCAGGACGACCAGGCGCGGCAGTTCATCTTGAAATTTGGACTGGCTCCAGATCGACTCGAAGGCCAGGTATTGCGCGCACTTGAGAGCACGCTCGATTCGTTTGCTGCAGAAGTGATAAAATCGATTAAATTCTTCGAAACCCGTTATCCAAGCGTTGCAGTCGAAGGAGTACTCATGACTGGCTTCGCGAGTGCGATTCCTCAGTTTGATAGCTATTTGACGGCAAAAGTTGGTAAACCTGCACGCATGGCAAATCCTTGGCAAGGAATCCAATTGTCCGAGAATGATCAGCGACAACTTGCATCTGTTGCGACAGAATTTGCAACCGTAATCGGTCTTGCAAAGAGGAAGGGCGAGTAATGATTCAAGTAAATCTCATCCCTGACATCAAGCGCGAGCTACTTCGTGCTCAGCAGATGCGTCGTACCGCGATTAGCATCTCAATTCTTGCGGGGCTTGCGGCAGGTGGTGTGGTGGTCGCACTCGCAGTCGTGCTTGGTATACAAGCTGTGCACGAGAATCTTGCACGAGCAAGTATCGACAGTAAGCATGATAAGCTGGTTGCAATTGATAATATCGATAATGTCTTGACTATCCAAAGCCAACTGAAGACGATTGAGTCACAGCAGACTTCGCGATCGATGTCCTCGCGACTATTTGACGTACTGGGAGCCATAAATCCTCCAGCGCCTGATAATGTCCAATTCTCATCAGTAAAACTTGACCCAGTCAATCACGTCGTTACCATCGAGGGAACGGCACAGAATGGCTATGCTGCAACCGAAACGTTCCGTAAGACTATACTGAATATCAAAGTTGAGTCCGGTAGCGGTTCTGATGTACGGACAACGCCCATCACCGACGAAGTGACAATAGGTGAGACCAGCTATGGGCAGGGTGCCGATGGTACTAATGTCCTGCGCTTTAGCCTCAGCTTCACATACCCCGAAGTGCTGTTCAATAATTCACTGAAGAATATCAAGATAGTGACTCCTACTGCAAAGATTGATGTGACCGATTCGAAGACGCGGGTCCCAGAGAGCTTATTCACTCAGCAGACTACTGCAAGTCAGGGAGGGAACTAATATGGCTACACTGCAACCGGCAATGAAGAAGCGGCAAGTTATTGCAAATTCCAACCGTACGATGTTTTTGTGGATTGCAATTATGTCAGCGGTGGTTGGAATCTGTGCAGTCGTTGGATACTTCCTCTTGCAGCAAATTGTCTACAAGACTAAAGTAACTAACCAACTGGATGCAACCTCGGCGATTCTTACAAAGAGTAATGACAATGCGCAGACCCTCATCCAGAATGTACAGGTGCTCGAGACAAATGCCGCATTGAACGCAGCAAAAGCACAGCCAGGAGAGAAGGCGTTGCAGGTTGTGCTCGACTCGCTGCCAGCCGACGTCAATACGCTTGCCTTAGGTGCCTCATTGCAGAAAAGCCTCCTGACAGGGGTATCGGGACTGAGCGTTGAGAGCCTCACTATGCTTCCGTCTGGTACGAGCGGTGAGCATGACGGACAGCTCGCATTTACGTTCGTCGTACGAGCCAATGACGCAAGCTCGCTCAAAGATCTTCTGCATCGGCTTGAGCGATCAATCCGTATCATTGATGTCGACAGCGTCTCACTGGAGAAGACACAAAATAGCTACACGATGTCCGTAGAAGCTCATGCATATTATCAAATCGCCGCAGGAGTCGTGCTAACAGATAAGGTGGTACCCGTAAAATGAAAAAAACAGATATTGCAATGATTATACTTATCGCAGGAGTGAGCGTCTTGGTTGCATTCTTTGTCGCGAACCAAATTCCTTTCCTTAAGCTCGACACAACTGGCGTAAAAGCTCCCACCACTGTACTCATTGAGTCTGATATAACCGAGCCAAGTACAGAAGTCTTCAACGCGGATAGCATCAACCCGACCGTTCAAACCGTCATTGGCGGTGGATCAACGTCATCAAATTAGCAGGAGACCGCTATGCCACTGATGACAGATGATATCCAACGTAAACTCATAGCACTTCTCCGGGACGAAGGGCTAGTAAGTGCCTCGGCCCTTCAGACTGCGACCGACCAAGCCGCTCAGCAAAGCAAGCCGTTACTGAGTATTCTAACGTCAACACATGTGATTGACGATGAGCTGATGACGCATGCAATTGCCCAGGTATCTGGCGTGCCCTACGCGAATCTCCTCAACAGTGTGATTGACCAGTCAATTCTCGCGCTCTTACCGGCTGATATCGCCGAACGTTTCATGGCAGTGCCACTTGCTGAAGTCCAAAACCGCTTGGCTGTTGCAATGATCGATGCGAATAATGTGCAAGCAGTCGATTATCTCGCAAACCGCATTCAACGCCCACTCAAGGTTTTTATGGCTTCAGAAGCAGGCGTACGGCACGTTCTCGATCAGTACAAAACAGACCTCTCAAGCGTTGATGCCGCCGCTGAAGCATCTCAGTCTGAGGCTGCTGCAGAAGCAAACAAAGATATCAAGACAATCGTTCAAGACTCACCGATTAGTCGCGCACTTAGTACGATACTTGAATATGCGGTCAGAAGCCGTGCGAGTGACATCCATATCGAGCCACTTGAGAAAGCCCTCAAGATTCGTTGTCGCATCGACGGCGTTTTGAGAGAGGTTATGCAGCTACCTAAGAGTATCGAACCAGCGCTCGTCAGTCGCATTAAGATTTTGTCAGAACTTAAGATTGATGAACACCGTGTACCGCAAGATGGTCAATTTACCGTCAAAGTGGGTAATAAAGAGGTTGACCTACGTATCGCAATCAGCCCTGTCGTCTGGGGCGAGCAAGTTGTCATCCGACTCCTCGATAAAACAGGTAATACCTTTAACCTTGAAGAGATGGGGTATGCAGGACGATCGCTCCGTGCGATCCGCAAAGGCCTCAAGAAACCAAATGGTATGCTTCTCACCTCTGGGCCAACCGGTAGCGGTAAGTCGACAAGTCTCTATGCATTGATCAAGGAGATCAAGGATGACAGTATCAATATCGTCACCCTTGAGGATCCGGTTGAGTATAAAATGGACGGTGTTAATCAAATTCAAGTAAATAGTGAGGTTGGCCTGACATTTGCAAATGGACTGCGATCTATCTTGCGTCAGGATCCGAACGTCGTGATGGTGGGAGAGATTAGGGACTCGGAGACTGCTAACTTGGCAGTTCAAGCCGCGCTGACCGGGCACTTGGTGTTCAGTACGCTTCACACTAACTCCGCAGCGGGTGTTCTACCGCGACTCCTCGATATGGAAATTGAACCGTTCTTGATTGCAAGTACCGTCAATACTATCATCGGACAACGTCTCGTGAGACGCGTCGGCCCTAAACGAGATGCGTATTGGTCAAGCCCACTTGAAACCAAGAGTATTTTGGACACCGTGGGTCACTTATTGCCAAAGACCAAGGAAGATGTTGCCCAAGTCTCGGCAGATCTCGGCTATAAAGACTTGCCACTAGCTAACCAAACCGCTTATACTCTAGTTAAGGGCCGTGACACGCCTGCATCGCCACATGGCTATTCGGGTCGCGCTGGGCTCTACGAGGTGATGGACGTTACTGACGACATTCAGCAGCTTATCATTACCCGAACAACCAGTGCGGCAATTCAGCGTAAAGCCGTTGAGCAGGGGATGATAACGATGCGCCAAGATGGATATCTAAAGGCGTTGCAGGGGATTACAACATTAGAGGAAGTCAACCGCGTGACATCCGATACGGCATAACAAAGGGGAAGGCATGGAAACACCGGAATTACGAATAGAGATTTTACTAGAAGAAGTCGTCAAAAAAAGGGCGAGTGACCTTCATATTCAAGTTGGACTAGCACCGATGCTTCGTATTGACGGTTCTTTGACGGCGATGACGGGCTATAATCCCCTCGATGAACAACAAGTTGAATCACTGGTGTTTGCAATCTTAGACCAAGATCAGCAACAGATTCTGTTGAAGGATAAAGAGTTCGACTTTAGCTTCGCGTTTGGCTCACTCGGACGCTTCCGCGTCAATGCCTTCCATGAACGTGGTAACCTAGCTGCAGCCCTTCGCCTGATTCCAAATGAGATTAAGTCTGTCATGGAACTTGGCATGCCACAGGTTGTGCTATCGTTTGCAGATTATCCGCGAGGCCTCGTACTCGTGACTGGCCCAACGGGAAGTGGTAAATCGACCACGCTCGCCGCACTTGTCGATAAGATCAATACGGAGAAGTCTCAGCATATTATTACTATCGAGGATCCAATCGAGTTTACCCACAAGTCCAAGAAATCAGTCATTGTCCAGCGTGAAGTGCATTATGACACCTACTCGTTCTCGGCAGCACTGCGCTCAAGCCTACGCCAGGACCCAGACGTCGTGCTTATCGGTGAGATGCGAGACCTCGAGACGATCTCTGCAGCGATTACCATCGCAGAGACCGGTCACTTGGTGTTTGCGACGCTCCACACCAACTCGGCCGCGCAGAGTATTGATCGTATGATTGACGTCTTCCCACCGCACCAGCAGCCCCAGATTCGTGCACAGCTTTCAAATATCTTGATGGCCATTTGTTCACAGCGGCTTGTACCCGCAATCGGTGGTGGGCGAGTGGTTGCTGCAGAGATTCTGATTGCAAATCCAGCCGTCCGTAATGTCATCCGCGAAGGAAAGAGTCATCAGCTCGATGCCATCATCCAAACAGGTGCCGATCAGGGCATGCAGACTATGGATCGTACGCTTGTGGGCCTTGTCCAAAGCGGTACTGTCACCTATGATAGCGCACGTGAATACGCAGTTGATTTGACGGAATTTGAAAGGTTGATGAGAGGATAGTCCATGAAGAAGTACTCCTATAAGGCTCGAGACAAGGCAAACAGTCAGATTGTTGAGTCAATGGTGCAGGCCGATAGTGAGTCAGGTGCCGCCAAGACGTTGATTGAGCAAGGGCTCATGCCGCTCTCTATTAGCGAATTTGATGAAAATACATCATTCCTGAGTCGCTTGACGGGGCGCATCACTACCAAGGATAAGATTATCTTTATGCGCCAATTATCGACACTCATTGGTGCGGGATTGCCACTTTCGCAGAGTATGAGGACGGTCTTAGAGCAAACCCCAAACAAAAAAATGCGCGCCGTTGTCGAAGATGTGATCGCTGACGTGGAGGGTGGTCATGCGCTTGCTGATGCATTCGGTAAGCACCCAGAAGTATTCGATAAGATTGTCTTGGCGCTCGTGGCCGCAGGTGAGGCCTCAGGTACGCTTGATCAGGCTCTCCAGCGCGTTGCGACGCAAAAAGAGAAAGACGCTGCTATGATGAATAAGATTCGTGGAGCAATGATCTATCCCATCATCGTGATGGTTGTGATTCTTGGGGTCATGATTTTCATGCTGGTCGCAGTGGTACCTCAGGTTGCAGGACTCTACAAAGATATGCATAAAGACCTACCGCTGCTTACGAAGATCATGATTGCGGCTGCCGACTTCATCATTAATTACTGGTACGTTGTCATTATCGTGGCCGTGGTGGGCGGGTACTTTGCACGTCAATACTTTAGGACGGAGGGTGGCATCAGAGTAAAAGATACGCTGAAGCTAAACCTACCTCTCTTTAAGGGTATGTTCCGCAAGCTTTACATGGCACGCTTTACTCGTACGGGCCAAACACTGCTCGCAACCGGAGTCGCGATGCTCGACATGCTCCGCATTAGCAGTGAGGGCACGAACAACGTCATTGTCGCGGAGAATATCATGCGTGCTGCCGAGAAAGTGAAGGGCGGTAAAGGTCTATCAATTGCGCTCCTGCCAGAGGAGTATATATTGCCAATGGTGCCACAGATGATAAAGATTGGTGAGCAATCTGGTAAGATCGATGACATGATGGGCAAGACGGCACAGGTTTTTGAAGATGAGCTAGACGATGAAATCAAGACAATATCAACGGCAATTGAACCGGTTCTGATGGTGGTCTTGGCGGTCTTCGCGGGCGGAATGGTAGGAGCCATCCTCTTTCCAATCTATAGCCTCGTTGGTGGTATGAATTAAGTTCGAAAAAATCTTTGCATTTACAAAGCATATACAGTATTATAAAACGTATCGTGTAAGAACTAACGTGGAGGTGGAAATCAAACGATGAGCAAACAGCAACTTAAACAAGCAGGATTTACGATTATCGAGGTCGTCCTCGTGCTCGCAATCGCAGCATTGATCTTCTTGATGGTCTTTATCGCATTGCCAGCATTGCAACGCAGTCAGCGAGATGACGCTCGCAAGAAAGACGTCACGATCGTTGCAAGCGCGGTCCAATCATGGCAGGGTAATAACCGCTCTGGTGGATGGCCAACAAGCGCCCAAGTACAGTCGTATGCTACGAATGTTTCAGGTAATACGCAGACAACACCAACGAATCTTATTACGGTGGCAGCGACTGTTACCGGTCCTCTCACTGCAACTCCAGCTGATGGTGCCGTTGTCGTATATCCACAAGGTGTATGTGGTGCTGTTAATAACGCAAGTGGCGTTGCTATCTCCAAAGGTACAAATCGTCAGTACGCAGTTGTCGCGCGCCTTGAGTCTGGTAACAACAGCGCCTTTTGTCTCGATTCGTAGTTAGGATACTACAATAATAGAAACCCCCGTAGGTAATCTGCGGGGGTTTTCTGATATGATAGGGTAATATGGATATGCTTATGACGATTATAGCCTTGGTTGCCTTCGGACTCGTCTTCGGTAGCTTCTCTGGGGCCCAGGTGTGGCGTTTGCGTGCTAGACAACTTGAGCAAGACAAGAAGTCGGGTGAGAAAGTTTCTCAGAAGGAGTACACGCAGCTCCATAGTCTTTTGAAGCCATTCGCCAAGGATAGATCAGTGTGCCTCCACTGTCACCATGAGCTTGCGTGGTACGATATGATACCACTTCTGAGCTGGCTGTCACTAGGAGGTAAGTGCCGGTACTGTCGCCACTCGATTGGGAGTATGGAGCCGCTCGTTGAAGCAGGTCTTGCGCTTGTGTTCGTGACGTCATACCTCTTCTGGCCTCATCACCTCGACAACCCACTTGAATGGGTGCGGTTCGCAATCTGGCTCGTGGCCTGCGTCCTCATGGCAATCCTCTTCGTCTACGACGCCAAATGGTCACTTCTTCCATTTGGTATCAATGTCGGCCTGGTTGCAGTTGCGGTACTATTTGTGGTCGTCAGTTTCGTCATCGCACCATTTAGCCCGAATGATTGGTGGTCGCTGCTTGGTGGCATCGGCATTTTGAGTGGTCTCTACTACCTCTTCTCCCTTCCGGGATGGGTGGGGCTTGGTGATAGCATACTTGGGCTTGGCTTGGCGCTCTTGTTGCAGCAATGGGACAAATCATTCCTCGCACTCTTTATTGCAAATCTACTCGGCTGCCTGATGCTAATACCTCTAGCATTCCGCCATAAACTTGCACGCGGTGCGCACATTCCCTTCGGGCCTTTTCTTATTCTCGGGACCATAGTGGCATATCTATGGGGCGCTCAACTCATGACTGCAATATTCGATTGGTCGGGCATGCTGATCAATCCGTTTATGGTATAATTATCTCAAGATGAGCAACGGTAAAACGCAAGTCGGATTTACTATAATCGAAACGATGCTTTTTCTTGGTGTCACGGGCCTCATCATGTCATTCATGCTTGTAGGTGTGAGCACACAGCTTAATCAGCGACGCTACCAGGACGCTTCAACCTCGCTCATTACCTATATGCAAAATCAGTATAACCTTGTGAGCAACGTGAATAACTCGAGACCTGATTCTGAGCAGTGCACGGCTGGCCAGATTCAACCTACTGGTGGTACGCAGAGTGTCGGTATGAGTGACTGTACGATCGTAGGACGCCTCTTGCGGAGTACGGATGCTGGTAAGAAAATTACATCTGTAGCGGTAGTCGCTACACGTGATGCTGCACTGCTTCCGTTGGTGAGGGGAGATACTGACGTGAAAGTACTGAGAGATGCACTCCTTACCACTGGCCTGAGCCCCGAGTCGTATGAACCACAATGGAGCACCACAATTGTACAGCCCGCGCCGAACAATGATCAACCAAGCACGTTTTCAATTTTAATTGTACGTATGCCAACGAGCGGTGTCATTCATACATTCGTGAGTCAGGATGAAGCTGCTTCATTTAACGATTTACTCAATGATGCAAATGTCGTTGACTTCAGACTGTGCCTAGAGTCGACTGGTCTACTCGGCGTATCAAGTATACCGGTGGGGGTGAAGGTTAATGCAGATGCCTCAAACACTAGTGGTATTGAGTTTGTATCACAGGGAGGCTGTTAAAACATGAAGAAGACGTCTCAACGCGGCGATACACTCATCGAGCTTGTGCTTGCGTTCGCAATTTTCTCTATCGCCGCGGTGTCTGCGATTGCAATTATGAATCGTGGCATTGCAATTTCTCAGCATAGTCTCGAGACGACACTGGTCAGGCAGCAGATGGATGGGCAAGCAGAAACAATACGTTATTTGCGTGACACCTCAAACCCGCTGTGGGACTCGCTCAAGAACCGAGCCGACGACAGTACAACGTTAGCACCTCTCGCTCCGACGACCTGTCCAGGAGCATCTGATATTGTGACAAATAATCTTCACGGCTTCTTTATAGCAAGGGATACGAGCACGAGTGAGTTTCTGATCACCGACGTGGATGCAGGGAATTTCTCTCAGCCGAGCAGCTACGCGTATGTCGATAAAGATAACAGCCATGCGTACGGATTGTGGGTGCAGGTTGCAAGGGCAGAAGATGGAAATAAACCTCTCAAGGCCTATGACATATATATTCACGCCTGTTGGCAGAGTGTAGCGATGGCAAATATTCCGGCAACATTAGGTACAATAGTGAGGATTTATGATAAATAGATATAACAAAGGCTTTACCCTGATTGAACTTAGCCTTGTGATGGTGTTCTTGTCTCTGCTTCTGCTTGCGATTCTTTTTACGACACTTCAAATGGGTAGGATATATGCAAAAGGAATTACCAATCGGACTATTAACCAAATTGGCAGAGATCTGGGCGATAGCTTCCACCGTGACTTCCTCACGGCAAGTTCAAGTCGAATTGTCATTACGGACCCAGCAGGAGTCGCGCCTGCCACAAGTGGACGGATTTGTCT